>ERZ773196.1476-NODE-1476-length-13106-cov-5.953414_pt1 | contig 13106 bp, 12 predicted proteins | sample MGYA00581009_ERZ773196 | MGnify/ENA primary metagenome ERZ773196 (study PRJEB29015, sample SAMEA2738162) | human oral metagenome | biome: human oral; feature: human-associated habitat; material: saliva | place: China | collected 2243 ... | reverse complement strand
AGGAACTCGCTGCTGCATGGTCCGCACTTCTGGCCCCTCTGTTCGGGCTCGCAATCGCCAATGTTCCATCTGAAGGAGAAGACAATGAACATCTCAATTAGTACTGTCAAGACCGCTCCACACACCAAGGACACCTACATCAGCGATGGTGTGAACAACCTCATTATCACCAAAAAGTGAGGTGGGACTTGAAACTAAAACCATCATCACGTCCAACGGAGACTCCATCTATCCGATTATTGATCTTCTGAAGATTTTGGAGGTTGTCGACTGACATGACTGCGATTATCGTCGCGGGCATTGGAGTCATGGGCGCCCTTATTGGTCACCTCTACTCCCGTTTGAGCGGGCTGGAAGGTGAGCTTAAGGGCGCCCATGCCTACAACTTGCTCCTGTGGGAGTGGGCCCGAAAACACATCGACCTTTACTACCGCTTTCGTCGGGAAGGATCTCCAGACCCCGACCCAATTCCGAAGGAAAAATAATGTTTAACGCAAATGCACTTGAGGACATCCTCATCCGCAATCGACTGGTGTCGATGCAGAACCGCATCGATTACCTTCACGTGAAGGTTCTGGAGATCTTCCGCTATTCTAACCTCGATCTCTCTCTCCCCAAGCGAATCCTGGAGTCTCGTGTGACTCAGGATGGCTTCACGATCGTCTACGAGCATGAGGGCAACCTCTTCTGCACACAGACGATGCCGTCCGGCAAGCAGGACGTGTACGGCGAGTGCCATGAGGTTCACTTCACTCATTCCAACGAGGGTGAATCCATCCCCATGACTCGCACGATCGGCGTCGACGCGGTGATGGTCCGTAACGACGCCTCCCTCATTGGCTTGGATCCCCTTCTTACTGAGTTCGCACTCATGGAAGCCCAGGCCAACATCACCGTTCTCGACAACTTCATGACGCTGCGCACCAACCGCATCATCCAGGCCAAGGATGAGAATTCCTTCGCCAGCGCCCTTGAGTACGAGCAGCAGATCCGTGACGGCGCTCCAGCAGTGATCTTGGCTGAAGAGATCGGGGGGATAGATGGAATCAACGTCCACTCGACACCTATTCCATCCAACGCAGCTTCTCAGACGATCGAGCTCTTCCAGTACATCTCCAGCCGTTACTACTCCGAGCTGGGTATCGTGCTGAACAACAACATGAAGAGCCAGTACGTCAACGAGACAGAGCTTGGTAAGTCCACCGGCATGCCGCTTATCTACAACATGCTCGCTTGCCGTCAGGAGGCCGTCGACGAGATCAACGCACTGTTTGGTCGTGACATCAAGGTCTCCCTTTCCGAAGAGTGGAATGATGAGATGGAGGCTGATGAAGCCCCTAATGCACCTGCTGAAGAGGAACCTGATGAAACCTCTGAAGCACATGTTGAAGGGGAAGCTGATGAAATCCCTGAAGCACCGGTTGAAGAGGAAGCTGTTGAAACACCGGTTGAAGAAACCACTGAAGAAACCCACAGCGCCGAAGAAGTTCAGGCTGCTGCCGATGCACTGATTGGAGAAGAGAATGAAGCTGCGGACGATCCCACTTCCGACGACGCCGATTCCGAAGCCGACACCGATGAAGGCGACGAAGAGGGGCGTGGTGTGGATGCCAAGGAAGACGACGACGAAGAATGAGAATGTCGCGCTCTACAACGCGCGCGTCTTCAACTATCTCAACCGTAATCGATCGATTCTGATCACCCAAGGAGGTATCCAATGAAGATCAACGAAGCGCTCAACCCCACGAGCGGGTTGTTCTCCCATATGCCGCAAGGCATCTGGGGCACCGCTCTTGACCCGTCGCTCTTGGACATCGAGCTCTACACCGCGATCGGTAACTTGACGGCTTCACCGCTGTTCATGCACTTTGTCCGCGATGGTGCACTCGATCACGATGGATTGGCTCGCCTGATCCACCAGCATTACGGCAAGAACTGGAAGCGCCTGTGGGACGCTCTCATCGCCGAGTACAACATCATGATCACCACGTCGAACGACGAGAAGCGTACGTACACGCGTGATCGAAGTGACACTGAGCGCCGTGATCTGACGGGCACGAAGCGCGGGACGACGACCGGCACCGACACTGGCACCCTTTCTCAGGTGCGATCGGGCTCGGTCTCTCACACCGACAACTCGTCCACCCAGTACGGATCTACGCAAAATCGCACCAACGATACGACCACCACGTCGACAGACGGCGGACGAGAGGTATTGATTGACGAATACGACGAGGCGACCGATACCACGAACACGTTGAACCAGACCGGCAGCGGCTCTGAGACTGTGTCCGATGGCCTCTACGGCGTCGGTGGTAGTGGTATTGCGGACACCGAGAGCCACACCACGAACACCTCTCGCAACTTCACTGATTCGACGAATGCGCGTGATCACCACACCGGTGGCTCTACCCATACGACAACGTATGGCAAGACCAACTCGACTCGTGACACCGGTTCTGTCACGGACGCGCACACGGGCACGGACGTCGTGACAGGTACGTCGACTGACTCGTACAAGGATCTGACGGATACGACCAAGCGATCCCTGGGTACGTCTTCCCAAGTTGACGAGACCACGACGGACGGTGGTACAGTAACGGGTACGGGCAAGGAAACGTACACCGAGACGTTCCACCAGGAAGGCTCGACTCCACTGCGTACGTACCAAGCCCTCGTGAAGGAAGAGGTGGAGATCCGCAGCGGCAGCGCGTGGAACTTCACCGAACTCGTCATCAACGACGTCCGTCGTCTGATTGCACTCAAAATCTGGGAAAGGAACTTCTCCAATGACTGGATATAAGATTGTCAACGCCCCCAATCATCCACAGATCGATTACGCGACTGGAACTGTTCTCGATCGTGAGTCTGTCGAAGGTGTTCCTGTGATGAGTGAGGGGATCCGAGGTGGTGCAAGGCTCGGTAGAAACCTCGTGATGGAAGGCGATGTTCTCTCAGCCGAGGATATGCGTTACGACGACAGGGACATTCAAGATAATGTTGAAATCATTCGCTTGAACCAGCAGTATCTCAACGACCGTTTTGACGATTTCGAGAAGGAATCGCGTGATAAGGAGAATATCCCCGGCCCTGCTGGTCCTCCCGGTCCGAAGGGTGATCCTGGCCCGCAAGGCCCCGCCGGTCCTCCAGGTCCGAGGGGTGAACGAGGACCGTCAGGTCTCGATGGTGTCAGAGGTGCTGCTGGTCCTCCTGGCCCTATCGGTCCTCGCGGTGCTGACGGTTATCCCGGCCCTACAGGACCAAAGGGAGATATGGGTCCTGCCGGACCCGAGGGTAGGGTAGGTCCTCAAGGCCCACCTGGGCCGAAGGGTGACGCTGGTGAACGTGGTCCTGTTGGTGAGCGTGGAGAGGTTGGTCCTGCTGGCCCTCCCGGTGAGCGCGGTCCTGCTGGAGATGGTAGCGACATCATCTGGAACAATAAGGCTACGAAGTTCCGCGAGGACTGGAACCTCACCATATTCTCGTTGGGCACTAAAAAGTTCACACCCGAGATGACGGGAGCGTTCCTTCGCTACTCTATCTCCGGTGATGTGGCAGGAGGCATCTACCTGCCCCACAAGATCGGATTGGTTCATGTCGTACGGATTCGCGGGGGTAGAATGATGAGGATCACTTTGCGCGAAGATGCTGTCCAGACCGCATTCACCAGATATGCGATGGTTAAGTCACCCAACGATCCAGACATTACCGCTGAGGACGAAATCGTTCTACTTGCAATCGCCGTGCTCTAGTGGCATAATAGTTCTTGCCATGAGAGTTATCTCCGCCCCCTCTTCGTAGGTCTTTACTCCTGTTCTACTACGAAGAGGGGGTGTTCTCATGTATACTGGCCTTAGCCGCTAAAGAGCGGAACTACTACCAAGGAGGATAACAATGACTACCAAGCCTCTCATTCCGGTGGGCGCAGCTGCGTCCATCGTCAACTCTCTCGCCAAGCAGTCCATGGGCTCTGAAGCGCTTGTCTCTGATGATCTGTCGAACATCACGGACTTCGGTCGCTCTTTCGAGAATCTGGACTCTGGCACCAAGGAGATCGTCAAGTCCGGTCTCGTCACGCTCGTCACTGAGCAGCTCGTGATCGCCCGGGAGTATAAGGGCAATGGAGTGGACATCATCAAGTCCCGCTCTGACTACGACCCGTCCGCTGGCATTATCCAGAAGAATCGCCCCAATCTCATGCAGGCTGTGGACGACTCGGATACGTACAACCCCGCTACGGACTCCACCTCGGATCCCTACAAGAACAACCCGATCGACTTCAGCACCGAATACTTCTTCAAGCCCTTCCAGTTCCGCTACCAGTGGTCGATCCCTGAGCGCTGGATGACGGGCATGTTCTTGTCTCGTGAGAAGTTCCATCATTTCATCTCGGCTGTCGACACCTCGGTCAAGAACTCCCTGGCGCTGAACATCGACAACCTCACTATGGCAACTCTCCGCTCCTCTATCGGTCTGAACCTGCACACACCCGACTCTCCGCGATCCGTCAACCTGTTGAAGACATACAACAATGTGTTCAAGACGTCCCTGAAGGCTGAGCAGGCGCTTCAGAACGCTGAGTTCCTGCGTTGGTGTCTGAACCAGATCGCTGTGGTGATGGACAATCTCACTACCTTCTCGTCCCTGTACAACGAGATGGATTACCCCAACATCATGTCCAACCCTAAGGTTGTGATCCTTTCCCAGTTCGAGAACGCAGCTAAGCAGTACTTGCAGGCTGACGTTTTCAACAAGGATCTGCTGGAGCTCCCCGGCCACAGCAAGGTCGTGTCGTGGAAGAGTCTGGTGAACACGAAGGGAGCTCTCCCGTCGTTCGAGACCCTATCTACCGTCAAGGATACGTTCTCGGTCTCTTGGGAGAAACAGCCAATCACTGTCGACCAGAGCGGTGTTGTCGCCCACATCTTCGACTCTGAGCGTTGTACTATTAACAATCTCGGTATGAAGACCACTTCTCAGACTGATCCGGTCGGTCTCAAGACCAATTACTGGACCCACGTGTGCGGTTCGTCTATCACGGACCCGTACGAGAATGGTGTGACGTTCTACATCAAGGACGAAGCCTGATCAACTTGGTGGGCATCGGCTGATAACGCCGGTGCCCACCATTTCACTAAGGAGGAATCATGCAAGTAGCACTCATGAACAACTACTCGTTCAAGAACGTGTTGAACAAGACTGTTACAACCACTGCCACATACGATGCTCAGATGGTGACGGCAATCGATGATAAGCAGATTGTTGTGAGGTTCCATCTGCCCTACACTGATGTGAACTGGAAGGCCGTCAACTACATGGAGGTTGACGGAGCTTACTACTTCATCGACTCCGTGAAGCACATCGCTAAGGGTATCTCCGACGTCAACGGCAGTATCGACCTGCTGATGACGTACCGCGATGCCATCAAGCAGCTCAACGTGTTGGCCGAGCGCTCCACCTCCCACGGTTCCCGCAACATCGCTGATCCTTTCCGAACTGCCGAAGCGGGTGGGGTAGTCACTGTCAAAGCTTTCACAAAAACGATCAGCGACACCGAGGCGAATGGTGCTTACATTCTATCGACATCTCAGAGGGGGTATGCTCAGTGAGTCAGATCATCGGCTATTCGGAAGTGACTGACGCGGTTAACTGGCGCGCTTCTCTCACGTTTGACGATGTTCTCACCAAGGAAGAGATTGTTCGGAGAGGATGGGCATTAGGGCCTCTCTACCTACCCTGGCCTCTTTACGACACCCCAAAGGATGGTTATCGGTTCTACGGTCTGAAAGAGCACAGTCGATTCAGAGATGATCTGGATGCGAAAATAACATTCAAATACAATGGGCAGTACTACACAATCAATCGTTTCATTGCCGACCGTACCCCTCTTTCACTACCCTATTGGGACATTCGATCGGGTGTGCGTAATGAGTACGCCATCGACATCATCATGGAATCGCTGAATGCTCCAGTGTTCTACCAGTATGACAGTGAGGATGTTTATAAGATCCACTGGGTCACGTATGGTGGTGAACGCGTTGACATGAGACTCTGGATTTACGACAAATTCAAAGGCATTGGCGACTATAACCTAGGTGTGTATGAAACGACCGCAATCCCCGGAGTTGGATACACTTCGGTCCTGAAAGACTGGGAGGTGGATGACCATGAGGAAGAGGTAAATGAATATGGCTATCTCCCTAGGGTGATCTCGGTTGCTGAATCATCGCGGACCATTCATCTATACATCCACTACCCCAACTGCGAACTCGGTAACGACATTGTCGCTTCATACGAGGTGGTAACCGAAAACACCGACGATAAAGAAATCATCAGCGCAAAACTTTCCTTCAATGGAATATCACACAAAAAAGTTAGGAGAATGCTAATGTCACGCTACCAACCACGTACGGCAACATCGGCCATTTCATGCTACGTCCTAGACCGGACGGGGGTTCAGAGGTTCGTCGACAGCCTTTACACCAAGGACATCTACGATAGGGTGAAGGCTATGCTCTACGGTGACGGAGCTGGCAACATCCTGAGCCTGAAGTGGTTCTATGGTGTCCGCCCGAATCTGTCCACACCGAAACAGACGAAGGTGACGATCGGCAACGTCTCACTCGATACAGTTGTAGCTCCTGTCTACAACGGCGATTTCGTTCAGGTCTACATGGGCTACATCACCGTACCTCGTGAGTACGGGGACTATAGGGATTACACTCTTGTGCGGTACCAGGCGTACATCCCAATGCTCGGCATCATCGATCTCGATCCATCCCAAATTATCGGTAAAGATCTCCACCTGCTCTACACCGTCAATCTCACTGATGGATCGGCTGTCGTCAATCTGAGTGTGAGTTCGTTAAGGGATGGTAACACTCCCACCCTCTATAAGAATGGTGACTGGTACCAGATTGAGCAACCCGTATTCACCACGTCAATCACCTACGGCTATGAGATCCCTCTGAATGTGGATAGTATTCGCACGCCTTCACTCATGGTCGGCGACATTGTCTCGAAGGCTGTCTTCGGTGGTGTCGCCGGTGCGTTGGCTGGTAACTATGTTGGTGCTGCGATCGGTGCTGTGGGTGGAGCTGTTGCTGGTGCCGCCGGTGGTCCTGAGACTACATACTCTGTTGGCGCTCTGACAGCGAACAGTAACGTGATGGAGGATTTCGAACCTAAGCTCATCCGTACCATCGTCAAAGATCAATCCGGTGACATCTCTGCCGCTGTGGGCGCTCCATCTGGAAAGGTGGTTCGTGTCGGTGATGCAAGCGGCTACCTGAAGGCCGCTATGGTGTACGGCACCCCGTCGACCACCATGCAGCACAGCGACGAAATCGAAAACATGCTCAAGGAAGGAATCCGCATCTCATGAAGTATTACGAACTCGACAATATCCTCTCCAAGAACGCCCATATCAACTTCATCATTGGTGAGCGATCGAACGGCAAGACCACTGCCGTATTGCGTCATATCGTCAAGGACTATTACGAGACCGGAAGACGCGGTATGATCGTGCGACAGATGGAGGAAGACATTAAGGGCTTTAGGGCGACGGCCCTCTTCGCGGCTATCAACAATGGGATGGTCGAAGAACTGACTAATGATGAATACCATGCTGTGAAGTGTTTCAGGCGGTCGTACTACCTCGGTCGACTGAATGATGATGGAGAGATGGTATACGAAAAAGAACCTTTCGCTCAGCTAGTCTCACTGTCCCAGGCCGATCACAACAAGTCCATCTCATTCCCTAACGTCGGCACAATCATGTTCGATGAGTTTATGCGTCAGGGTGGGCAGATGTTGACGGACGAACTGAAGAAGTTCGATAGCATCATTTCCACGATCGTCCGTGAGAAGGCCATGGCCACCATCTTCCTCGTTGCTAATACCGTCTCATGGAATTCTCCCTACTTCAAGAAATACAAGATAAAGAATGTGAGGAGGATGAAACAGGGGGAAATCGCCGTCGTTGAGCTTCCTTCACACAATCCTCTGGTCGCCGACACAAGAGTAGCTATCGAATACTGTGAGAGTACTGCGAAATACGGTGGTAAGCCATCTGACGTATATTTTCCCAATGACGATGAACAGGCGAAGATGATTAAGGAAGGTGGGTTCGCAGTTCCCGCTTATCCGAAGTGCCCCCATCATTTCACCAGAGCGAATGTTAAGCTGACATGTTGGGTCCTTTGTGAAGATGTGATCCTTCGCTGTCGGCTACTTAAAGTGGAAAGGGATCTCTTCTTCTTCGTCGACAGGATCGTAACGATTCACACGTTGCCTGGAGAGAAAGTGGGGGTCGAAACTCCAGATTGGGAGCGCTACGATTTTCTTCGCGACAAGCGTCGTGATGTCGTGTACTCCTTGGCGTTCACATCCGATCGCTCCCACTTCACCGACCCTACCACCGTGTATTCCGATCGGCGTACACAGTGGTTCGCAGGGGCGTTGCGTGCGAATCGGGTCTTCTTTGAGGATAGTGAAGCGGGTGAAGAGCTGATGTACTACATCTCCCAAGCCCGCCAGCGCTCCGTCACATCGCTATAATGAATGAATGACAATTGTTCCGAACACCAGGAGGATAATCATGAATTGGAATGAACTCACTGCCGATGAGGACATGTGGATCGGCAACTTCGATGAGGGGCGTGGTGGTAACGCCCTTGATCGGATTGTCGTCCACCACAACGCTGGCAAGGCTATGTCTCACGGCGGTGTGTTTGCGGCGTTCTCTGCCAATGGAACGTCGGCTCACTACAACGTGGACATCGATGGTGACATCTGTCAGTTTGTACACGACTCTGACACGGCCTGGCATTGCCCTGGCGTGAACCGTATGTCGATCGGCATCGAGCACGCGAACTCTTCCGGAGCTGACGGCGGGTGGGACATCGGTGAAGACACGCTCGATGCTGGTGCTCACCTGGTTGCTGCCCTGTGCCGTGGCTATGGGTTGGGTCTGCCGCAGTGGCGAGTCAATGTGTTCCCTCACAGCGACTTCTACTCCACTGCGTGCCCGGCTTCTCTACGTGACACCTACGCGAACGAATACATCGAGAAGGCTCAGGAGTACTACAACAACCTTGACCTGGATCTGTCCAACAAGGAAGGCTGGGTGTCGCAGGACGGTGGCTGGTGGTACCGCCTTGAGGACGGCTCGTGGGAGACTGGTTGGTTCCCTGTGGATGGGACGTGGTACTACGCCAACGAGAAGGGCTGGTTGCAGTTCGGCTGGCAGCACATCGACGGTCACTGGTACTTCCTCCATGACGTTCACGACGGGCGTTACGGAGCGATGGAGACCGGCTGGATCAAGGTCGGCGAGCACTGGTTCTATCTCAACGACAAGGGCCAGATGCAGACCGGCTGGCTGCTGGACAAGGGCAAGTGGTACTACCTCGAAGACAACGGCCAGATGCGTACTGGCTGGCTGTCGTACAAGGGAGATGACTACTTCCTCACTGAGACGGGCGCTATGGCAGTCGGCTTGTGCCAGACGCGCTTGGATGGAGCTTGCTCCATCTTTGACGATAGTGGCAAGCTCATCCGAGGACGTCTTGTGATGGATCAGGATGCGAATGGCATCGTGAAGCTCGTGAGCGTCACACCCGCCGCTTAGGCGAACTCGAACAGCCGTCCCTCTGCGGCACTCTGTACGAACCTGGTGTAATCATCAGAAACCGTCAGGACGTAGGGGGACGGCTCCAAGTGGATGAAGCCGTGCTGTTCCATGAGGCAGGTGTTGCCCAAGTAGTCCGTGACCAGGTTCCTGGCCGTCTCCTCACTGTACGTGTGAGTGAGGCGGCCAGACTTTTCTGCTGGAATTGTCAGTCCGTCGACGAACGCATCCATACCACCAATCTCCTTGATGTAGGAGGCAGCTTTCTTGGACAGACCTGCGACCGTGATCTTGAACTCACCGTCCTTCTCGACGGCATAGCGCTTGGCACCGAGCGTCTTGAAGTTGTCGTAGTGACCGTCAACCTCGAACAGACCAATGTGGTGACGAACGCCCTTGGTGTCCTTCGGTGCCAGAGCATCCTCCACCTCTTCATCAGAGGCGTAGAACCAGCGGTAGTGCATAGCGGTGGACAGACGCTCACGCACCTCGTTGTTGACACGATCGATGATGGCCTGGGCTTTGGGAGACGGCTTGTGGTAGATCGAGTCGGTGTCGCAGTACATGACAGTCACTCCTGCGTCGATCAGGTCGTACATCGTCATGAGAAGAACGAAGCGACTGTAGGCAGTCACCCACGCAGCCCAGGGGTAGTACAGATACCGGTTACGAGAATTGTTGTACTTGGAAAGGGCTTCCTCAATAGAAGGGACATTGGCCGTGAACGACCCATCCTCAGCGTTGAACTCATAATCGGTGCGCACCGGATCCATGGAGATTGAACCGTACACACCGTTGACGTTCACCTTGGCATTTTGATAGTTCACCTCCTGCCCAGCAACACCCTTCAGGGCCGTCTTGTCACCGTACATAGAGACAATCGAATCCGTGATGGGGGCAGGCAGGTAATCGGCAGATGCCACCCTCACATTCGCGATCTCAATGGACTCCACGTCGTAGCAGCGACGGAAGATCTGCCAGTCGACGTCCGTCATCGTCAGACACATGCGGGTGGCGCTGAATACACGCCCATTATCGACAACCGGATCAGTGATGGATGTGACCTTGGAACGGCTGATGTATGGGAATGGGTAGCGCGACACCGCCTCGTTGGCGATGAAGGAGACGAAGAAGTGGACGTGACCAATGCACTTATCGAGATCTTCGGGAGTTAACTCGTAAGACAGTTCGTGGAAAGTGCTCATCGGGTAGGTGAACTGAAGCATGGAAGAGGGGTAAGAGCTTGCCAGATCCACGGCGACAGTCTCCCCACACTCCTGCCCCATCAACGTGGAATTGGCGTGAGTATAGCCACCTTGGTAGGAGTGGCGGGCGAGTGCGTACGTTTCCTCATTCAGCGTCAGCTCAGAGATGAGTTCCTGGTATGAGGGATCGGCAAGAGCAATCTTGCGCATGTGTCGACGGACATAGCCGGTGATGGTGATCGGGATGGAATGAAGGGCCTGCTCAATGGTCCCACCCTCCTGTGCGAGGGCCTGACGCTCGAACTCGATGAGGATGCGCACATCGTTGTCGATGTACCCCATTTCCTCGTCAGATAGGGGGGTGATCGAGTTGCGGATCTTCGTGTGATCGATGTCTCCAACCATCTTCTTTACACCCACGTCATTACCAACAACCTCAAGAGGTTTGTTGGTCAGGATGTATGAGCAGCGGAACTCGAAACCGAGAGTTGTTACCGCACGGGCAATGCGACGTTCACTCGCGATAGCGAACGCACTGTCCCACGTCATGTAGTGCTTGATGAACTGCCACTCATACGCCTCGTTGTGGACGTAGACGACAAGGCGGTTTTCGAGGGACAGATTCATATCAGCTGCAATCCTCTCAAGCAATGAGAAGAACTCGTCTGCCCTGCGCGCGTGGTAGATCGTGTCATCGATCGCTAGAGCGTAGGAGTAAACGACTGCCTTCTTCACCCCCTCGTCCATGTAGGAGGACGTTTCAATGTCGAACGCTGCTAGGTGTTCTACGTAGTGAACCTTTTTCTTTGCCATGAGAGAGGTTCCTTCCGTGATTAGAATGGTAGATCTACAGTTTCCTCTCTACCCATGAAGGGTAGCAGATCTACGCCGCGTTTCTTAATAATTTCATTGATGATGCTGTCACCGACTTGTTTATCAAGCTCGCTTCTCCGTTTCTTAGCCTCGACATCAGCGAGACTTTGACCGAGGACTACTTCCAGTTCTCCGGTGGTTTCTGAGGTACTGAATTTGTAATAGTACTTCTTGTCATAGACTGCTGTTTTCACAATATCGATCGAATTGGTGGAAGAAAGGCCCGACAATTCCATTTCCTGGTGGACCTTATTCCAAAATACTGTTCGTTGCTCGTCAGACCACGATCGATAATCATCACCGACTAGCGAGACTCCCTTTTCGATGTGAGAATTAGCGCCCGCAACCGTCAGCGTCTTCGCGTTGAGAGCATTAGATGTCTTGCTAGAGATGGAACGCAACTGGTTCAAAGTCATGTTCTTCGGGTCGTTATCCAACAACTTCTCAGCCCTACGAGTCATGAAGTTATTACCGGATGCTTTAATGACATTGCGCAATCGTCCGCGAAGACGGGAACGCTGAATGGCGTACGCCTCAGCCAGTTGGTCCTTTGTCATTCGTGACATGATGTTTGGGTCACTCACCTGCGCCACGAGATCGTCGTTGTACGCCCGTTTCGCGGCCTTTTGGAAAGATTGTGCCCTTGTACCCGCAGACTTATCCAAACGTCGTGCCTGGGCCAAAGCAGACTTGATTTCGCCGTAATTTGAGCGGGGCATGGACCTGATCTCTTCGATCTTGGTGTCAGTGCGCTCAGTGACCAGGTTAGCGCCCTTCACATCCTTCTGCTTGAGCCGGGTGTTGCGCTTGGCGATGTTACCCAGAACTCTGGTGAGCTCCCTGCTGAGTTCTGCTGCTGCTGGTGATAGTGCCATGATAATGCTCCTTTTAGATAACGCCGGGGTGGAACGTAGCGGTGCAAACTTCGAATGGGTACTTCAGGCACGTGCAGAACGGCTGTGGTTCGTATGTGACCTGAATCATGTTCTCATGACGGTAGTAATGGTATCCACCTTCGAGGAGCACCTTGACTTCGTGACGCCAGAAGAAATCGTGGGGACGCATCACATGAATAGCGTCCAGGGCATCAATCAGCATGTTACGCGCTTCGATGACGGTGAGGGTGGAGCGATCGAGGCGGTTCAGCAGGTTGGCAAAGGCGATCTTCATCGCAGTGCCAGTCTGATCGTCGGGAATGGGGAAGTGGCGAATGAAGCGACGGAGCTCATTGATGTAGTAGGTGGGCTTATCCGTCGTGGGAATGAGGAAGTGCCAGAGTTCGTGGTTGGAGCGGAGGTCAAGCATCGTAGTGTCCTTTCAATCGGGTTGTAGCGATCGGTTGATCGCCATGACACCAGTATAGGGGTGAAGCGAGGGGTGTGACAAGTCGTATGGGG
>ERZ773196.1474-NODE-1474-length-13110-cov-3.027269_pt1 | contig 13110 bp, 5 predicted proteins | sample MGYA00581009_ERZ773196 | MGnify/ENA primary metagenome ERZ773196 (study PRJEB29015, sample SAMEA2738162) | human oral metagenome | biome: human oral; feature: human-associated habitat; material: saliva | place: China | collected 2243 ... | reverse complement strand
AGATGGAAACTATGAAGGAAAGGCAAAGATGGATCAGAGCGTTCTTACTGTTATTAACAAAAAGACACCTGATGTTCCAAATCCTGTTACCCCTCCTACACCAGATAATCCAACACCAGTGGTACCACCTACACCAGATAACCCAACTCCTGTAGTGCCACCAACACCGGATAACCCTACACCTTTAGTTCCGGTAACCCCAACACCGGATAACCCAACACCGGTTATACCTATAACACCTACACCAACCCCAACTACACCTATAACCCCAGCCACACCTTCGACTATAACTCCTACTCCAAATAGTCCTAAGACACCTGATGGAGTGGTTGTTGATGAAGATAAGACCCCACAGGGTAAGGTGGTAAAGACCAATAAGCCAAAGGGAAAGAACAATCAGATAGTAGATGATGATGATACTCCTTTAGGTGGAAATAAAGCGAAGAAGAACCTTCCAAAAACTGGTGGAACTTCTACAGTTTGGTACTATGTTGCAGGTATTGGTTTGGTATTTGTAGCAGGTCTTGTATTTAAGAGACGTAAAGAAGAAAAGTAATTTGTAATGACTACAATTGCTTTTAATTAGCTAATATACGAAGGTTGTGCTGTTTGTATATGTTCAGCAGCATGACCTTCGTTTTTTATTAATTTTAGAACATAATTATGATTATTTGTCTTGATTATTTTTATGATATTTGGTATAAATTAGGGTAGTAAGTAATGGGGAAATAAGCAATATTTTGCTTTGAGCCTGTTATCCCAAGGAGGGGGCAACTGTAACTTTCTGCTTTCTTGCAGAGCGGCTATTATTACATAAGGAGAGAATGTATGTGGAAAAAACATGGTTCTGCGCTTCTTGGGCTAATACTTACTGTGGCTTTATTCATTACCGGAATAAGGCTTCCTGATTATGTGTTAGCTGCAGAGAATGACAAGACAAGTATTGTAAAAGACGCAAAGCTAATCATCTCGCAAAAGGAAGGCTATAATGATTATAAGCCTGTGACTGGGGATATAAGCACAGATAAAGATATCCAGGTTGATATCTCATTTACAGCTGTGTTTAATAAGACCTTAAATGAAGGGAATTATATTAAAAAGGGCGATTATGTACAGTTTGATTTGGGCGAAAAGCTCAAGTTTACAGGTGACAATGCGTCTGCTAATGAAGTTATAATTCCTATTAATGATAAGTCATTAAATGTGAAGATTTGTGATGCAATATTTACAAAGGATGCATCAGGTAATATTAAGGTGAAGTTTGATTTTTCAAACAGTGATGATAAGGTATTTGATAAAGAAAGTGCAGATATCGGAGCATCAATCAAGGTAGATGTGGACCTTTCAAAGTTTGACTATGAGAATACCACTGAAAAAGTCATCAAGATATTTGGCAAAGAGTACAAGGTTGGCGTTATTGACAGTGATGTTGAATTAACAAAGACCGGTGTCATTGATGTAAAGAACTCCAAGATTGACTGGACCATTACTGCCAAAAGATTTGTAAAGGGTGTTGAACCAAGACAGCCTCTTAGCATAGAAGGATATACTTTTCTGGAAGATCCAACCTCTCAGGGAGAGTGGGGTAATAACTATATACCGGGTACATTTACTATCAACGATAAGTCCAGAGACGAGACATCAGGCTTAAAGGTGGGTAAGGTATATGGTACGGATTATACCGATGCCATGTCCTATACCATCAAGGCTGAGGACTTAGATACTGCTGATACTAGTAAGGCAGTAGTGAAATTCAGTACAGATGTGAATTTTGGTGGTGAATTTAGCGGGGGAGATCGCTATTATTATAATGCTGTTGAGCTGGTTAAGTTTAATACATCCCAGAGATGGCGTGTTTCTACCGGTGTTTCAGCTAGAAAAATGGGTCAGAAAACAGGTACATATGACGCCAATACAAAGACAATTACCTGGGCTATAGACTTCAACTACCCTAAGTATGAGCTTGGTGATGTAACAATATCTGATGAACTTACCAAGGACAATCAGGGCAGGATACCACAGAAGTTTAAGAAGGCATATATCCAGTATTACGATAATACAAGCTCTAAATTTAGTGATACTAAGACTGAAATAACACCAGTGGTTTCAGGCGACAATCATACATTTACCATACCTAATGTTACAGGTAGATTTAAGATTATCATTGAAACAGAGATTGAGCCAGACAACTACCGTATAGACTTTAGCAACGATGCATACGTATGGTGGAATAACAATGTAAAGAATAAGACTAAGCTACATGCTGATATCTATACTGTACCTGGCGGTAACATAAAATTTGGTGAGATTAACAAGACCGCTAAAAGCCAGACATTGACAGATAGAGATGAGGGATATGTAGGTGGAAGAGGCGATTATATCGGCTTTGAACCTGAGTGGACAGTAACAGCTAATAAGGATGCTGTATCTACTCCTGGCGACTACTATATGTACGATGCGTTCATTTTTGATAATAGTGTAAGTGTTGACAGAGAAACAATAAATACAGCTAATGGTTTCTCCATAAGAAAAGTAGGAGACAACAGCGTTACTGCTCTTGCAAACGGTGTGGGCTTTGATAAGGTATTTTCAAATAAATCAAAAAATGCAATCTATAAAAGACACCAGAAGCTTGTTAATCCTGAAAGCCCTGTCACAGATGCTACAAGCGGGCTCACTAATTCAGTATATGAAGTCCTTAAGGATGGTGTTGTAGTTGGCCACATACTTGAGCTTAAGCTTGTGCCTGGAGTAGATAACTATGCTAAGTTTAAGTCAAGAGTTATGGATAAAGACCTCATTGTATTAGACCGTGATGACGGTGTATATCAGGTACAGAACTACCTTGCTCTTACAAAGGGAGCCCACGTAGTGCTTGATAAGCTGGTTGAATACCATTACCAGCCAAAGCTTTTGGATAAGCATGTACTCTCAAAGACAGTAGCAAAGCAGTTCCTTACTGATTATAATGCAGAGGCTACAAACAGTAACGTATATGACGCTGTAAACAACAGAGCAATTGACAACAGAGACACAGCTTATGACAGAGATACCAGATCTGTAGTCTTTAGAATCAGCGTAAATGCAAAGGATATCAAGGATGTAAACGGTGACTTAGGAAAGTTTATATTAACAGACGAATTAGATTCCAACCTAAAACTTGCACCAATAAAGGATAATAAGTACTTCCTTATCTACAAGGGTGAGCCTACACTTAAGTACAAAGATACAAATGAAGCAGACCAGAGATATGGCAGTGTTCCTACATTTTCTAACGATATAACAGGAAAGATAGGATCACTGGTAAATGCTGTAGGTAATCCTCTTTCAGATCAGGAAATAACTGATAAAGGCATAACCACCAATATTAGAAGTGATGGTTTCCATAATGATTTGATTACTTTTTCGTTTGACAAGATAGACAGCCCTTATGTTATCTTCGTAAAGGCTGTAATGAAAAATGATCTTCCTTTGAATGAAAAAGGTGAGGTATGGAACAATGCCACAATTATGCTTGAAGGTGGCAATACCGCTATTACTAAAAATGCATATGCTAAGTATGATGAAAGATTCCTTTGGAAGAACCATGACGCAGATAAGGTCTTCATCGATGAACATGGATACATCAACTGGAATGTGTACTACAAGCCATACAGAGTATATGCTGCCAACGATACAGCTACAGTTAGACTTGAAGATGAGTTAAACCGCTACCTTGTTCTTAGAAAGGAAAAGGGTACAGACAAGCTTATATTTGCAGATGACAACTATAAGGTATGGAAGGGTGAGTATGACGCTGCCGGTAACTTTGTTAACCCGGTAGAGATTACTACAGGACTTGATGAAATATTCAAGTACGACCTTGCAAAGAAGAAGCTGGTTATGCATATTCCTGATAGAAATGCAGGATACAGGTTCTCATATATCACAGACTTTGCAAAAGATGTAGAAAAGAACGCTTCTCTTGAGAATAGTGTTGCTCTCATAGAATCAGACAAAGTGGTAGGCCGTGAAGTAAGAGTAAGCCACCAGGTGGAAGCTAATGTCTGGGGAAGCCTTAAGGATATGAACTATAATGTGCTTCAGATAATCAAGAAGAATACTGATGGTGAAGCGCTTGCAGGAGCAAAGTTTAGCTTAAAGAGACTTGCAGATGGAACAGTTACAGAGAAGGATATGGGAACTGTTGAGACTGTAACAAATGGCGCAGTTAAGTTTAAGAATCTTGTTGCTGGAAGCTATGAGCTTACAGAGACAAAAGCACCAGAAGGTTACGAAACAAACGGAGTTGTATATAAGATTAAGGTTGTTGAGCTTGAAAATGGTGATTTGAGCATCGTCTTAGATGGAGACTATGAAGGAAAGGCAAGCTTTGAACAGAAGGTACTTACAGTAATCAACAATAAGAAGCCTGTAACACCTCCAACCCCTCCAACACCGGAGAAGCCTGTGGTTCCTCCAACACCTGTGAACCCAACACCGCTGATTCCGGTCAATCCTGTAACTCCTAACACACCAGACCCAACACCTTCTATACCTTCATATCCTATAAACAATACACCAAATCCAAATGACCCTAACAGTCCTGATGAATTTGAGGTTATAGGAAATGATGGAACTCCTCAGGGTAAGGTTGTTAAGAAAACCAAGCCTAACGGAGAAAAGGAGTATATCTTTGAGAAGGATAAAACACCTTTAGACGGATTTAAGGCAAAGAAGAGCCATACTAATACACTTCCTAAGACAGGTGGCGCGTCCACAGTTTGGTACTACGCTGCAGGTATGGGACTTGTAATAATGGCAGGCTTTACATTTAGAAAACGTAAAGAAGAAAAGTAATAACGTATAAAATACAGAGTTACCGATAAAGGTTACCAAAACATACACGAAAACCAAAACATTTGTTAAATGTGACAAATAAAATGATTTTTGTGTATGTTTTTTTTACTTGCACTTTTTGTGGATTTTTGTTATAAATATTACAAGTAGTAAAATATATGCCGAATATTTTGCTATTTGTAACCATGAGGGATCCCAAGGAAGGGATATAATCTTTCCGCAGGTGCGGGAGGGGAAATAATTTACAAGGAGAGTAAAAATATGTGGAAAAAACATGGAACAGCACTATTAGGAATCATACTTACGTTAGCTATATTGCTAACCGGAGTAAAGCTTCCTGAATATGTAGCCGCAGCAGGAAATGACAAGACAAATCTTGCAAAGAATGTGAACGTAACTATCTATCAACAAGATAGCAGTAACGTTGAAAAGCCTGTTACAGGAGTAATAAATACAGCAAATTATATTAGGATGGATGTATCCTTTAACGCTGTGTTTAACAAAAGTTTAACTGAAGAAAACCGCATTAATAAGGGCGATTATATTCAGTTTGACTTAGGAAGTAAGCTAAAAATTAATGGAAGTGTTAATGAAGTTGTGCGCCCTGTAGAAGATACGGCATCAAAACTTAAGATTTGTGATGCTATCTTTACCTGTGATGACGATGGAAATATCAAGGTTAAATTTGATTTTTCCAACACAGATGACGCTGTTTTTGAAAAGGACAGCACTTCAATCGGAGCGTCAGTTACTTTAATTACTGACCTTTCTAAGTTTGACTTTACTACAACCAATGAGAAAGTGATTAGAATTTTTGGTAAAGACTATCAGCTTGGAGAAATAGTCGGTGATGTCAATCTTACAAAGACCGGAGTTCTTGATGTGAAGAACTCTAAGATTGACTGGACCATTACAGCTGAAAGATATGTAAGAGGATCTTCCCCAAGGGCACCTCTTAGTTTAGAAGGCTATACCTTCCGTGACTATCCAAAGGGTGGAGTAAATGGAAACAATTTTATAGAAGGTACATTTACCATCAATGGCAAATCAAGAGATAAATCATCGGGCTTATCAATTGCAACCCTTAGAGATACAGAATATACCAATATCATGTACTATACAGTAAAGGCAGATGATCTGGAGCCTTCTAATGTAGGAAAAGTAGTACTCAATTATAGTACTGATGTAAACTTTGGTGGTGATTTTGGCTCTTCAGGTGTGAGAAATTATCCTAATGATATACACCTCATAAAATATGGAACAAGTCAGTTCTGGTCTAAACATAGAGACGTTACCGTTAGAAAAATGGGAGAAAAGCTTGGAAGCTTCAATGCAGGCACTAAGACAATTACCTGGACAGTAGAGTTCAACCGTCCTGAGTATGACTTAGGTGATGTAACCATTTCTGATGAACTTACCAAAGATAAAACCGGAAGAATACCTCAGAAATTTGAGAAGGCATATGTACAGACCTTTGATAAGACAAAAAATACCTGGAAAGAGGAGAAAACAGAGTTAACTCCTGTAGTTTTTGGGGATAATCATACTTTTACCATACCTAATGTTAAAGAGAGATTCCTTCTTACTATCCTAACAAAGGTAGACGCTGATAATTACAGTTCACGATTTGACAATGATGCGTATGTATGGTGGAATAATAACATTAAGTTTAAGACAAAGCTACATGCATCTATTTTAGACGTACATGGTGGCAATGGTCAGATAGGTACAATCAATAAGACTGCTAAAAGCCAGTTAGCAGTAAGCAGTGATAATGCTTTTGATGCAGGATTAGGTGAGTATATAAGCAATGAGCCTGAGTGGACAATGACTGCTGATAAGAATACAGTAGCTGCACCTGGTGATTACTACATGTACGATGCCTTCATTTTTGATAAGAATGTTAGGGTAGATAGTGATACAATCAACTCTACGAACGGATATTCACTTAGAAAGCTTGGTGAAAGTACTGCTGCAACACTTGCAAGCGGGATAAGCTTGGAAAAATTATTTTCAAAGAATCCTGCTGGCGATGAGACCATGGGCAGACACCAGAAGTTAATGAACATTAACAAACCAATCACTGAAGCTACAAGTGGTGTTACAAATAATGTTTACGAAGTAGTTAAGGACGGTAATGTAGTAGGACATGTCCTTGAGGTAAAGCTCGTTCAGGGAGTAGATAACTTTGTTAAGTTTAAGTCAAAAGTTATGGAGCACAATTTGATTGTATCCGAGCGTGAAGACGGGTTAAACAGGCTTCAGAACTACTATTTGCTTGCGTCAGGAGGCAACGTATTACTTAACAAGATGGTTGAATACCATTATCAGTCAAAGCTTCTTGATAAACAGGTACTTTCAAGAACAGCAGCTAAGAAGTTCCTTACTGATTATGATGTAGCAGCTGCAAATAATGATGTGTTTGACGCTAATAATAAAATTGCTATTGATAATACTGAAACAGCTTATGATAAAGAAACAAGAAGCGTGGTATTTAAGATTAGCGTAAATGCAAAAGACATAAAGGATGTTCAGGGTGATATAGGTAAGTTCGTATTAAGCGATGAATTATCGTATCATCTAAAGCTTGTACCTATTAAGAAAGAGGAAGGCCGTGATAAGTATTTCCTTATATACAAGGGAGAGCCAGCTCTTAAATACAAAGATACTGCTGAAGCTGACCATAGATTCGGTAAGTTTGCTCATATCCCTTCTGACAGAGCAAGAAGCGTAGGCTCCATTGTGAATGCTGTTGGTGAGCCTTTAAGTGATAAGGAAATATCCGATAACAATATATTTGCGCTTCTCGATAAAGACTATTATAATAACTATAATAAAATAAGATTTACATTCGACAAGCTAAATAGTCCTTATGTTATTTTTGTAAAGGCTGAGCTTAAGAGTGACGAGCCAATGAATGAAATTGGCCAGGTTTGGAATACCGCAAAAATGTGGATTCAGGGCGATGAAAGAGCCTATATTCAAATTGAGAAGACTGCGAAAGCTGATTACGACGATAGATTCCTTTGGAAGAATTATGATGGTGACAAGATTTTCATCGACAAGAACGGTTACATAAAGTGGAACCTCTTCTACAAGCCTTATAAGGTATACAATGATAACAATGAAACCAAGCTCAGGCTTGAAGATCAGCTTAAAGGAAATCTTGTGCTTAGAAAAGAGAAGGGTACTGCTAATCTTGCCTTTAATGATGACAATTACAAAATCTGGAAGGGTAACTTTGATGCAGAAGGAAATTTTGTAAATCCTGTGGAGGTTACAGAAGGTCTGGACAAGATTTTCGTTTATGACCTTGAGCAGAAAAAGTTAATAGTCAATATTCCGGACAACGATACATCATACAAGATATCATATATTACCGACTTTGCACCAGATGCAAAGAAGGGTGATGAGCTTGAAAATGATGTAGTCCTTATAGAAAAATCAAAGCAGATAGGTCAAAAAGTCGGTGTTAAGCACAGCATAGAAGCTAATGCTTGGGGAAGTCTTAAGGATATAAACTATGACAAGCTTCAGATCGTTAAGAAGAATGCTGATGGTGAAGAACTTGCAGGAGCAGAGTTTAGATTAAAGAGGCTTGCAGACTCTAACGTAACTGAGCAGGATATGGGAACAGTAAAGACTGTTACAGATGGAGCAGTTATGTTTGAAAATATCGTTGCAGGCAGCTATGAGCTTACTGAGACAAAGGCTCCTGAAGGTTATGAGACAAACGGAGTTACTTACAAGATAAAGGTGGTTGAGCTCGAAAATGGTGACTTAAACATTGCTTTAGACGGTAACTATGAAGGTCAGGCAACACTTGAGAAGAGAGTGCTTACGGTAATTAACAAGAAAAAGCCTGAGACACCTCCTACTCCGGTTACCCCAACACCTGAGAATCCTAAAAAGCCGGTTGACCCACCAACACCTGAGAATCCGACACCTCTGATTCCGGTTACACCTAAGACACCTGATACACCTAATCCAACACCTAGCATACCTTCATATCCAATAAACAATACACCTGATCCTAATGATCCTAACAGCCCTGATGAATTCGAGGTTATAGGAAATGATGGAACACCTCAGGGTAAGGTTGTAAAGGTGACTAAGCCTAATGGAAAGAAAGAGTATGTATTTGAAGATGATAAGACTCCTTTAGATGGCTTCAAGGCAAAGAAGAGCCGCAAAGCTCTTCCTAAGACAGGTGGCGCGGCTACAACTTGGTACTATGCCGCTGGTGCAGGGCTTGTACTTATGGCAGGCTTTGCATTTAGAAGACGCAAGCAGTAATTAAAAATTCGGCTTGACAAATGGGATTAAATAGTGTAGAATACCTATTGTGCTATGGTTATTATTACCCAATCAGTTGTCGGCACTAAATCTACAGCTGGAGGGGAGGGTTGGTGAGAGAATGTCAAATGTAATCGTTAAAGAAAACGAAACTCTTGATAGCGCTCTTCGCCGTTTCAAGAGAAACTGCGCGAAGGCTGGTATTCAGCAGGAGATTCGTAAAAGAGAGCATTACGAGAAGCCATCTGTCAGACGTAAGAAAAAGTCTGAGGCTGCTAGAAAACGCAAATTCAAATAATTAAAGTTGAAAGGACGCAGTGTCGATATGGCTCTGCGTCTTTTTAGCGTATTAATTAGTTTAATTATTAACAATAAAGGAGTATATAACTTGGCGGTTTCTGAAATTACAATAAATATACCGGTTAGTCACGAGTCAAATGTATCAGGTGCATTTGACAGCAATATTAAGATAATAGAGAAGTCTTTTGGAGTAGAAGTAGTCTCAAGAGACGGAATTACACATATAAAAGGTAATAAAGAAGATGTGAGAGGGGCTCTTAAGGTAATGGAGCAGCTTTTAGCCCTTTCCCTTAGAGGAACTGATATAACTGAGCAGCAGGTAAACTATGCCGTTTCCATTATCAAAGAGCCTGTAGATTCTGCTGAGAGCCTTGAAAGCATAGATAAAGAGATTATTGCGCATACTGTGAGTGGCAAGCCTGTTAAGCCTAAGACTATCGGTCAGAAGAAGTATGTAGACCAGATAAAGAAGGATATTATAGTGTTTGGACTGGGCCCTGCAGGTACGGGAAAGACATATCTGGCTATGGCTATGGCTATTCAGGCTTTTAAGGATAACAAGATAGAGAGGATAATACTGACAAGGCCTGCCATAGAGGCGGGAGAAAAGCTGGGCTTCCTTCCGGGAGATTTACAAAGCAAGGTAGACCCTTATCTAAGGCCTCTGTATGATGCCCTCAATCAGATTATGGGAGCGGAGACCTTTCAGGCAAATGCAGAAAAGGGACTGATAGAAGTTGCGCCTCTAGCCTATATGAGGGGAAGGACTCTTGATAATGCCTTTATCATACTTGATGAGGCGCAGAATACCACTCCTGCACAGATGAAGATGTTTCTTACAAGAATAGGCTTTGGCTCCAAGGTTGTTATTACAGGAGATTTAACGCAGAAAGACCTTGCAAACGGTGTCAAATCAGGTCTTGAAGAGGCGGTTAAGATACTTAAGAATATTGAGGGTATAGGTTTTTCTAACCTGACCAACAAGGATGTGGTTCGTCATCCTTTAGTACAAAGAATAGTTACTGCTTATGATGAGTACGAGAAGAAGAATCTGCATAAAGAAAATAAAAGGAGCTATCGTAGATGACCGTAGATGAGCCTAAGCATTATTTTTTGGAAGACTACTATATATTTTTTTCGGTACCCCTATGTGCAGCCTTTGGGATGCTTCAATTCGGCGATATATTTAAGGACGCTGGAATCACCCTTTTTGTCTGTGCATTTTGTATAATCTATAAGTTATATGACAGATATACGAGGGCTGCTTTAGATAATAAAAAGTATGGAATCAAGCAGGAAATTTTTTCTGTATCAGGATTTATATTCACAGTGTGCGTTGCTGTATTCTCAGATATATCTACGTTTAGGTGGATGTTTTTGATAGGTATATTGCTATCAGTGTTCTTCTCTGGGATAATCAGCTCATTTATGTCTGTATTTGCCTATGTGCTTATAACTACTATATTTACCGAAGCTACTCCTGAGTATGTGGCAAAGAGTCTCTTGACTGCTGTTATACTTATCATTCTAACCAGATACTACTCAGACTTTGTGAGCTTGGTTTATTCGATTATCTGTCTGTTGTCGTTTGAAGCAGCCTTCTTTTTGATTCTACACGGTATGGATATGGAAATGCTTTTTAGCCTGTACTATCTAAAGGAAGCCTTGGTTATAACCATCTGTGTCATAATAGGCTGGCTTATGTTTAAGCAGATAAACTCCATTATTAAAGAGGCGGAAGTTACTGAAGACACTGAGGCTAAGGATGAAGCAGTTGATTTAGATGAAAAAGATGGCAAAGCTGTATCTGATGTTTTGGAGTCTGAAATAAAAGTGTCAGACGTAGAAAAAAGTAATAAAGATGTAGATACTACATCTGTAGAAAAAGACGCTATACTTGTAGAAACCATTGAAGCTGGGACTGTCGATACCAACGATATTGTCATAATAGATAAAGAGCCTGAAGATAAGGATTATTCGTATCTTTTAAGTGAGAATAATTCTGCTTATAAGCTGCTTTCCGGTAATGAAGAGCTTCTTAAAAAGGCGAAAAGGACTTCTAAGCTTGTTAAAGATATAGCAAAACTAATAGAAGGAAGGGTTAGCCTCGCAGAAGTGGGTAGTTTCTTTGCTGAGTGTGGAAGGGCTGTAAGCAATAACTATGTTAAAGAGGGGCTGATTCTAGCCAAAGAAAATAATTTTCCTATTGAAGTTACAGACTTTATAAAGGAGCATAATTTTAAGCTTGGTTATCCGAGGTCTAAGGAGACAGCTATAACCATGATAGTATGTAAGCTTAACCAAACCATTGATTTTTTAGACGGTAAAGGGCTAAAGAGAAGTGTAACAGCTATAGTAGACAGCGTAATGGACTCATGCTTGATGGCGGGAAGGCTTGATGCATCAGGTCTTTCTCTTAATGAATACAAATTCATAAAGGATTATCTTTTGGAGGAGGCAAGGGTAAGCTATGACTATTTTAGTGGAGAACGAAGCTAATAGAGGGCTTGACTTTGATTATGAGGAAGTTATCAAGACTGTGATAAGCAAGACTCTGGAAACTGAGAACTGTCCTTATGAAACCGAGGTAAATGTACTTCTTACGGGAAATGAGGAAATACATGAAGCTAATAAGGAGTTTAGGGGAATAGACAGGCCTACGGATGTGCTTTCGTTTCCTATGGTTGACTATGATTTCCCTTCTGACTTTTCTTATGTTGAAGAAAATCCGGAAAGTTATATAAATCCTGAAACAGATGAGCTCCTATTAGGGGATATAATGATTTCTGTCGATAAAGTATATGAGCAGGCAAATGAGTATGGGCATAGCAGGAAAAGAGAATTTGCGTTTCTTATTGCCCACAGTATGCTTCATTTGCTGGGATATGACCACATAGACGAGGCAGAGAGAAAAGTGATGGAAGTAAAACAGGAAGCCATACTTGATGCCCTCGGTATAACAAGAATTGGAGGATGATATGAAAAAGAAGATATTAGTTACCGGATTACTGGCTGTAACCTCAGTGTTTATGCTTTTATCCGCCTGTGGCAAAAAGGCTGACAATGCTGCTGCTTCAAGTACAAAGACTGAGTCATCTAAAGCAGTTGTAGATAATAAGCCTGCGTCAAGCGTGGATATATCATCGACTGTAACACCTGCAGGAGCTATTAAGCCTGAGTATACCAGCCCTTTAAGTGGGAAGGCTCTAGATAAAAAGTATAAGAATAAGCGTCCATTTGCATTTATGTTCAACAACATAGAATTTGCCTATCCGCAGACAGGGACAGGCAGAGCGGACATTCTATACGAAATCCTTGCCGAGGGCGGAATCACCAGACTTATGGGAGTCTTTGACTATATGAAGGGTGATAGGATTGGCTCTGTAAGAAGTGCAAGACATTATTATGTGGACTTTGCCAATGAGTTTGATGCTATTTTCGTTCATTTCGGTCAGACGCATTATGCCATAGATGAGATTAAAAAGCTTGGAGTAGACACAGTATCAGGACTTTCTTGGGAAGGAGCCAAGGCATTTTACAGAGATAACACTATACGCGCACCGCACAACGCTTTTGCAAGTGCCAAGGGTATAATGCAGGCTGTAAAGGACAAGAAAATAAGAACGAAACCAAGAAAAGGCCTTACTTCACATTTTAATTTCTCAGATGAAGAGG
>ERZ773196.1472-NODE-1472-length-13132-cov-5.710637_pt1 | contig 13132 bp, 7 predicted proteins | sample MGYA00581009_ERZ773196 | MGnify/ENA primary metagenome ERZ773196 (study PRJEB29015, sample SAMEA2738162) | human oral metagenome | biome: human oral; feature: human-associated habitat; material: saliva | place: China | collected 2243 ... | reverse complement strand
TTCGGTTTTCATGATGCCTACCTTCCTTATGAAAAAGCTTTCATTCTTAAATATAGGGGTAAGGAAAACATTTGTATATTGTCCGTTTGTAGGAACGTCTACATCCGAACGGAGGAGCTGACCATTCCTATCTCAGAGATAACCTCTTCAACTAGGGGCTGGATTGCGTTTTGCCATTCAACCACGTTTGCTGTAGTGGGCAGGTCTCCCCGTAGTGGATGTGAACTAGCATGCCCAGCAATCCACCACTTTTTGAATCCGTTAGCTCAAGCCTTCTCTTCAACTCGCTTTCTCCGGGCGATCGCCCTTTTTTGCGAGGTGATACCTCGGGCTTGCCCCCGAAGCTGGCGTCAGTGCGATTTCCCATTTGCCTTACCTCTGTGTATCCGCTTTTTTATTCTATCTAGCAGCTTCATTTTTCATTTTTAAGTCTGCTTAAGTGGACTTCGCTATCGCTCGGACTCTCTTTATATTCCGCTTCTCTCCATGTACTTCACAAGGTCTTGACCTCGACTCAGCCTGGGAGAGAGGGGAGGGAAGGGAGAGAAGCGGAAGCCTTAAAGCACTTTAGATACACCACGCAGGATGTAAATAAAGCACTTTAAGGCTTCTACAAATCAGAAAGCGACAGCCCGGTCGGTCGGTCGATTGGCACTACGTACACGCACCAGTTGATGCAATGCCCAGTGCATAGAAGGTGGAGGATTCTAGCTCTCCACGCGGACGGCTGTATGCCTCGTAATCTGGTGGCTAGTGGGTACATACAGGTCAGTGACACGCCGATAGACATATCTAGTGCATGAAAAATTTTTATGGTCACTGCCACGGTCGGAGATGGTCGCCCTTCGATTCCGGTGATTGCTCAATCCGGTGATACTCCCTGCTACGAGGCTCGACAAAGCATCCCCAAACCCTGCCTTCGCGCGCCGCAGGTACTTTAGCCTAAGCCTGCTGGGCGGCGGAATTCTTCCGCAAAATCTATGAATAAGAATCTTGCGGTTTTAGTTTTCCTTAGACCCGGTGCGCGAAGACGGCACTACGGCATGCATAGAGCCTGCGGCGAGAGCATCCGGCGCGGTAGAGTCTTGCTTGGAAGCCTGAGCTTCAATGCGCACAATCTGCGACTGTTTAAACCGGTGGTCCGGCGTGCAGGTCAGCTTATATTTTGTCTCGGAAAGATCGCGAATCTTCTGCACATAGTTCTGCGTCTCGGGGAAGGGCGGAATGCCCTTGTACTTCTCGACCGCACCGGGGCCAGCGTTGTACCCGGCAAGCGCCAGGTCGAGCACTTCGTCGTCATTGTGGGCGTATTTGCCCAGTCGCTTCTTGAGCGATTCCAGGTACCGGCCCTGCGCATCAATCGAATTGTGCGGATCGAGAATATCGCCGCCGTTACCCCAATCCTTCCAAGCCTCATCGGTGAACTGGGCTACGCCTCGGGCACCCGCGCTCGAAGCAGCATTGATGCGCCAGTGGCTCTCAGTTTCAAGCTGTGCCGCGATCACACCCGGGCGGATATTCGCTGTCTGACCGGCCTTGCGGAGATCCTCGTGCACCTCTTCCGGTGCGTAGGTCAAGTCGGTCATACCGCAGTAGTCGTCGTAGGTGGCGGCGAGCCCCACCACACCCGTACCCAGGAGCAGCGCGGAGGCAATAATCTGCCAATGCGCCAGCGCCCCGGCGGTCACTTTCGTGAAGATGTTCTTGCCGGATGCGGTCTTGAGTGAGCTCTTCTTCGCCATTCCTCTAGCCTAGCACCCCAGTAAGCCTGACTGGCGCGGTTTTCACGGATCGGAAAGCAAAATCCCGTCTCCATATCGTCCCTTGATCTAAGCGCTAGTATCCGCGCAGAAACGAAGGGGTAAGAACCGATATGCCAGAACCTACCGAGCCTCAATACCGTCGGGGAGGTCATCGCTGGTGAGATAGTAACCGTTGGGCCAGATAACGCTCCAGGTGACGGCTCCGCTGCCGCCTTGATCCCCCGAAGAACGCGCGACCGCGCGAACAACAAATACGCTCTGTGGCTTATCCATACCCGGAATCCTGACCTTAGCCTCGCGGTAATCCCGCACCTGAATATAGGTGCCGGGTTCGGGGTAGAGCCATTTACGCGCGTACTGCTCCGCCTCCTGCATGGTCTTCAGGCGCACCTTGGAATAGTCGAACGTGCAGTCAGCCTCTCCATCTGCCACCTGCTGGTAGGAGACGTCCTCCGGGCATGTGGGTTCTTTCCCCGGGGATGCGCTGGCAGACCCACTGGCACTGGGGGCGGCGCTTGTAGCATCGGCTTTATGCTGTTCCTGCCCAGCGTCAGATGAAGTGCTCGGAGACGGTTTGGTCGTATTCGTTGCGGATGGCGAAGCAGATTCCGAGGGCGAATCCTGCGCTCCCTGCGACTGCTGTGGCTGTTCCGGTGCGGGTGCCGCCTGCGCGCTCTGCTCAGAAACCTGCGGGGTCTGTACCGGGGCACTTGATACTGGCGCGGAACTTGTGGATGCGCTGGGCGTCGCCGTTCTGTTGGGTGTCGCCTCGTTCCGCTGCGTGCCTTTATAGAGCAGGAACATCAGGGCCAAGAACACCACAATCGCTAGTGCTATGAGAGCGTATTTACGGATTTTTGCCACGGAGTCAACCTCGCCATCGGTGTAAGCACTGAGGGTTTTTCTTTAATGGTATCCGTGGAAACTATAAATATGTAGGGGTTTTCCCTTCCGGTATAAATACAGAGTTTTGCGGTGGGTAACTGTAACAATTAAGAATATGACTACTACAGAAGCCAGCACTGAAACTCCAGCGGTGTCCACCAAAAATTTGTTCAAAACCTACGGTCGGGGTGAGGCAACTGTGCATGCCCTGAATAATGTCACTATTGATTTTGAGCGGGGTAAGTTCACCGCGATTATGGGTCCCTCGGGCTCGGGTAAATCAACGCTGATGCAAACCCTTGCCACACTGGATACTCCTGATCATATTCCAGAGACCAGCATCCGTATAGGTACCACCGAACTGTACGGGCAGAGGGATAACCAGCTGACCGAGTTCCGGCGTGAGCACGTGGGGTTCATCTTCCAGGCGTTTAACCTAGTGCCTACCCTGACCGCCGGGCAGAATATTGATTTGCCGCTGGGGTTGGCGGGTAAGAAGCCGGATCCGACCTGGCGTGAATACCTGGTTAAAACCCTCGGTCTGTCGGATCGGTTGGGTCATCGCCCCGAGCAGCTTTCGGGTGGTCAGCAGCAGCGTGTTGCTATTGTGCGTGCGCTGCTCTCGCGCCCGGAGGTGGTGTTTGCTGATGAACCCACCGGTAACCTTGACTCAAATTCGGGTGCCGAGGTGCTCAGGCTATTGCGGGATGCCGCCACTGAGCAGAAGCAGACGATTCTGATGGTCACCCATGATGCGCATGCTGCTTCGTATGCTGATCGTGTGGTGTTTTTAAAGGATGGTGCGATTGCTGGGGAGATGTTGAATCCTACGCATGATGCTGTGCTGCAGGCGATGGGACAGCTGGAAGGGTAAAGCACTCGCACGTCTAACAGGAGGGGAAATAGCCGCATGTCTACTATGTCTAAACGAACTAATACATCTCTGAATACGGTGGCGCGCTCTAACCTGCGTGCTTCTAAAGGTAAATACGTTCTGACCGGCATTGGCATAGCGGTTGCCTCATTCTTTATTGCCGCCATTATTGTGCTCCTCGGCTCGCTGCAAGGAACTATGGATGCCGCTATGGGAGATATGTTCTCAGAGGACGATAACGTGGTCCTTTCGGCGGGAGCTAACGCTCCAAATAATTACACGGCAAACCGTTATCTCACGCCCGAAAATCTCGACACGATCACCAACGACCCTTCGGTTCAGCGGACCTGGGTCATATATGACGGGCAGGGTAAACTCGGCACCGGAGAAAACTCAGCAAAGGTGCGGTATACACCGGCCCCCACCGACACCGAGCTCTTCCCCTTCCCCATTGACGGCAAACTGCCGGGCACAGACACCGAGCTGTTGATCTCAAAAGACTTCGCCGAAAAACACAACCTGCACCTTGGCTCAACGGTGACCTCACCGGATGTTGTGGCAGCTATTACCGACCCTAACACCGGTGCCACTAAGGAATACACCATTGCTGGTATTTTCGACACCGGGTTCTCCGGCTCATTCTCAAACGATAACGTTTATATTGGTGGTACCTCCTATCAGAACGCGGCAGATGAGGCGCTCAAACAGCTTGACCCGACATCTAGGGAGGCGTCGAAGCTACCGTATCCAAGCATGATGTTCGTCCAGTTCAAAGGCGACGATGACGCCCACGCACGCACCGAGCTACAGAAAAAGCTAGCTACCAGTGATCAGAATACCGAACCCGTGGTGAAGTCAGGCGGGGAGTACCTGCAGGATCTCAAAGAAGAAACATCACAATTCTTTGCCTTTATCGGCGTGATTCTAGGGGCATTCGCGGCGCTCGCCCTGCTGGTCTCATCTTTCGTTATCTCGAATACGTTCGCAGTGCTGGTCGGTCAACGCATCCGCGAGTTGGCGCTACTGCGTACTCTAGGTGCGCACGGGAAATCCCTGGTGCGCATGCTCTTAGTTGAGGCGCTCGTGGTGGGGGTTGTTTTCTCCGCTATCGGCGCTGCGCTCGTCTATCCGGTCGCTGCGCTCGCCGGTGTGTTGTTTAAAGATTTCATGGTCTCGTATAACCCGCTGGCGTTCGTGGTGGGTGTGGTGGTCTGCATGCTCGTAACGGTTGTTGCGTCGCTCGCCCCGGCACGTAGCGCCCTGAATATTTCGCCCATCAGCGCCTTGGGGGAGGGTACCGCCCAAGCCGTGAAGAAGCCGGGCATTGCGGGTCTGATCCTGGGCCTGATTGCCGCCGTGGCAGGGGCAGCAGCAGTGTGGCAGTCGCTGAGTCTGACCGGCACACCGGATGCAGGTATGCAACAAAGCGGCGCTGGGGTGCTGTTGGTCATGGTCGCGGCGTTGCTTTTGGGCGTTGCCGTGTTCTTACTCCTGCCGTGGTTGTTGCCGCCGCTGATTCGCGTGTTTGGTTCGGTGATTCGCTCCCAGACCGGGAATCTGGCAGTCGCTAACGCGCTGCGCTCGCCTAAGCGCACGGTTTCGACCGGGCGTGCCGTGTTGGTGGGTGTGCTCGTGGTTTCTGCAGTACTGAGCGGGTACTCCATTATGACCGCATCTACGGCGAAATCCTTGGAACGTGCCTATCCCGTCTCGGCGACGGCAACCTACGGGACCGGTGGCGGCACGGGAGCTGAGAGCCTTGCCAAGGCGCACTCGGTTGCCGATAAAGTGCAGGGGATTAAGAATGTCGAAAGCGTTGCGGTGGCTCCAGCCGCCGGTGCCCTAGAGTACACCCTCACGTCGAAAGACGGCAGCCAGTCAATGAGTAGCACCGCGAGTATGGTGGCGCTCAGCCAGGAAGACTTCGCCAAGGTTATTCCGGCTGAGGGCAAGTACCCGACTGAAGATAACACGGTGCTCGTGTCCGAATCTCTGTATAACGATGCAGGCTTTGACGATTCCACCCGCCTGAAGGCACGCGGACCCTTAGGAGAGATCGAACTCAAGCCCATTAAGTCGACCAGTAAGATCGCGAATCTGTACGTGGTGAACCCAGCCACCGGTGCTAAACTGCAGAACCCGGATGACCCGCAGCCCTTGACCCTGCAGCAGCCTGGAGAAGCTGGGGAACAGCCCCAAGGCTCAGCCGCGCAGTCAGGGGGTATGAATCCCTCAGCCGGGGCGGAGACTATGGTGCTGGTACACGCTAAATCCCCGCTGACCGCTACTGAGAACTCCGCGCTACAGGATCAGCTTAATAAGGCTAATGACGGCAACGAATTTACCGGCGGTTTGCAACAGCGCGGTCAGCTCGATCAGGTTCTGACGATCATGCTGGGGATTACCCTGGGTCTTCTCGCCCTCGCCGTGGTGATCTCGGTGATCGGCGTGGCAAATACGATGACTCTCTCGGTCAATGAACGCCGCCGCGAGAATGCGATGCTGCGTGCGTTGGGGCTCTCCCGCAAGCAGCTGCGCCGCATGATTTCGGCGGAGGCGGTACTGATCACCCTGGGCGCGGTGGCGTTGGGTATCCTCGGGGGCGTCTTTATCGGTAGCGTGAGCGCGAAGGTGGTGCTTGCTGCAACAGACCAAAAGGTGGAGTTCGTGCCGGATCTGCCGTATCTGGGTCTGGCGCTGATACTGCTGGTGGGTCTTGCATCAGCATTGGTTGCATCCGCTCTGCCGGCGGCACGCTCGGCTCGGATGTCGCCGGTGGAAGGACTCGGCAGCTAGCTAGTACCGCTGAGCCCATACTTTTGTCATGGTTGTGCTTTGAAAAGGATCACAACCATGACACAAGTCTGGGAAGACAGTGAAGACAGTATGGGATAAGCGGGGAGTCGACAGATATAATCCCGCCTCCCCGACTGCCCGGACTACTTATCCGTCACCTTGATGTGCCCCATAGCGCCGCGTTCCATCTCGGCGAACTGGTGATTCACGAACGTGTACGTGCCGGGTTCGCGGAACTGCATCTCAACAAAACCACCCTGCGCCGGATCCAGATCGAGGGCCTGCGAGTGACCGCCGGTTTCCCCATACGGGTCTCTGCCGTCCCGCAGCAGGTAGCCGCCCTCCTTATAAACGGTGTCAAATTGCGAGCCGACCACGTGGAAACTCATGCCCTTCGACGGTCCCGCAGCCAGCAGCCAGATGCGCACACGCTCGCCGGTTTTCACCTCCAAAGGCTGATTCACGTACTGGGTGGCGTGCCCATTGAACATGGTGAGTGAGGGGGTGCCCGCCGCAATGCCGTCAGAGGAAACTTCGGCAAGCTTATTGCCGTCAGCCGCAGTCTGCCCCGTATCGGTCAGGTATGTTTCGTTCTGAACCATCACATACTCATGATCTACCGGTTCCAGATCCGGCGGGTCGATAATGACGGCACCGTACATGCCCGCCGCCATATGCAGACTCATGGGTGCGGTCGAGCAGTGGTACAGCCAAATACCAGAGCCGGTAGCCTCAAAACGGTAGGTCAGCTTCTCGCCCGGGGCAATGGTTTTCATCGTGTTATCGGGCGAAACCATGCCCGCGTGGAAGTCGAGCGAATGCCCCATCGAACCGTTGTTCTCCAGGGTAATCTCGAAGACATCGCCCAGCTTACCGTGCAGCACCGGGCCCATATACGAACCGTTGAATGTCCACGCCTTCACATCAAGCCCGGGTGCAATTTCACGGTCGAGCTCCTGCACATCCATGGTCATCTTGTGCACGGTCTTACCGTCACGTTTCTCGCCCGCAGGCACGGGACGCAGCACCGGGTCACGGCGCTCATGATCTTTGCCGGGGGATGCGTGCATATCAATATTCGCGTTCTGCGCGGTCAGCAGGTTCGTATTTGTGCCCGAGCCATTTGACCCGTTATTACCGCCGGAACCACCCCCGTGATGCCCGTTCGCCTGCAGGTTATTGCCGGTGGTTTTCACATGAAATACCATGCCCTGCTGGCGGTGCCCGGCAACCGAGCACCAGCCCTCAAGGTCGGAGGTCACCACGCCAACATCCACGCTCTTAGTCTCGCCGGGGTTCAGCGTTCCGGTCTTCGCGCCGTTGGCGAAGGTGAGGTCGTGGGTCATGCCCTGATCGTCGTTCGTCACCTCAATCACCAGGCGGTTACCCACCGGAACCTGCGCGGTATCGGGCGTAAACCGGTAATTCGAGGTTGCCTTGACCTTCAGCGTTGTGGTCTGCCCCGTGCCGGTCGCCGTAGAACCACCTATAAAGTTGAAGCCTACCGAGCTGGGATCGGCCGCAATACCCAAGGTCAGCGCCAGAATCACCGCAAGCGCACCGAAAAGGGTCTGCCGGGTATGATTCACAGGTTCCTGTTTGACCTCCGTGACAGGGGCAGGCTTCTCGCCGCGCGCCCGCGCCGCCATCATCTCTTTACGGGTATTGACCGAAGCCTTAACGCCGCGCACCATAAACGGCAGGAACGAAGCCAAACCGAGCGCACCCACGGCAGAGACAGCGACCTTCACCCAAGAACCCGTAAGCGCATTGGGCAGCATGAAAATAATAAGGCTCAAGTTCACAACCGTCACGCGCCCGGCGGCAAGCCTACTGAACTCCTTATTGGATGCGCGCACCACGGCGGGACCGCCGCCCATACGCTGGGGAAGCAGGTAACTCATAGCCCCCAGAAGCACCTGAAGCAGGAAACCCGCCACGAAAATGGGGGTAACCTCGCTCATGCGAAGCTCCTCAAACGGGGTAGTGAACACCAAGCCAGCAGTCCACACCACGCCGATAATAAGCCAGATAAAACCTGCACCCACCGACATTGGCGGGAACTCGGTGGGGCGCTTCGTGCGAAGGGTTCGCACCATCACCCACGCCACGATCAGCAGCCCAACCAAGTACACGAGCAGGCCCGCGCCCGCGAGGGGGCGCATCCCGAAGAGTGAAGCGAGCGTGGTAACCCCAACGCCCACACACATCAGAATGAGGGCGCGCACGCTGGTTCCCAAGGCGTTTTCGACCATCTTGGTGCGCAGCATCGTAGGCCAGAACGTAATCAGGGTACCAACCACCGTAATACCCACGAACCCGAGAACATTCACGGCCTCATGCGCGAGCATAAACTGCGAATGCAGCGTGCCCCGCAAACCAGGCAGTGCCGTCATCGCGCCTAGCACGGCACCGACGGGAAGCAGGAACGCCGCAGCGATATAGAAACGAATCGTAGCGCCAAACCGCGAGGGAAGCGCCTGTTTGACCTGGCGAAGAAGCGCATAGCCATGCCAGGCGACCATAGCGCCCACCACCAGCGCCCCGACAACCGTCAGGGGATAGAACTGCGGCATGAGATCCTGCAGAATCATGCCCGCCATCAGCAGCACAATACCGCCGTTAAGCGCAAAAATACGTGTGACCTGAATACCGCGGGCCGAATCAGGAATTTTAATCTTCATGAGCGCTTCGGTGAAGTGCTGGCTCCAGATCAGAATCGAATTCGTAATCAGCCCCAGAGTCACCATATGCACAATCAGCCAGCCGCCCTTGGGGATAAAGCGATGCACTAGAATCGCGATAATAACGCCAAACATCCAGTACGATACCGGCTTCGATGCGCGGCGGTGCCAACTGCCCCGACCGGACGCGCGCTTAGCAATCTCCTCGGGCGTTAGCGAGGCGCCGGGGAGCTCGGTGGGGCGCATCCCAATTGTGAGTCCATCGTTGCCGGAACCCGAAACATCGGCCCCGGACCGTGCAGAACTTTGCGCCGCGCTCGGCTTTGAGGATGCGCCGCCACGACCGGTATCGCGGCCGGTTGATCCTTCTGAGTTAGAACCCGGAGAAGTGGGCTTATGGGGATTCTCGCTCACAGTGTTGTCTTTCGATCGCTTTTAGTCACAGTGCATATAGTTCCATTATATTGCCCGAACCATGCGAATTTTGGCTTTGCGTGAGCCGTCATACAGTACGGTGTCGGTAGGTGGTAACCGCTAGAATAGCCCTATGAAGTATCTGACTCTCGCCCCTCTCGCCGCCGTTTCCGCCGTAATGCAAGCGCTCGCTATTTACGCTTACGACCAAGATGGAATGGCGGTGGCGGGGCAGATCTTCTTTCCCGTTCTCTTTACGCTGATGGCGTTGTACCTGATGATGAGGAATCCGGGCGGGTCTGCCAAACAGCTTGTGGTGGTGGTCCTCGAGCTGGCAGTTTTCGCCGTCACGATGGTGGGGGTAAATCAGAAAAATCCTTATCTGTACCCCTCGATTATCGTCTACTATGCGTCGTTCGCGGTGCTTGCCTTAGAGGTTGCGGTGCGCATCGCCGAGATGCCCAAGAAGGCGAAGGTTCAGGACGATAGCGAAGACCCCGAATCTTCCGATCAGGATGCGCCTGCCGAGGGCAGCGATGATACCGCCTCCGTAAAAACCGATGAAAAACCCGCGGCGAAATCTTCGGTGGCAGCAAAGTCGGCAGGTCATGGACTGCGGCGCGCCCGAGCTCAACGCGGTACTCACTTGGTGGCGAAGGTGAAGCCGCGTGAAGGCGCCGAGTCTTCCGGACAGAGTTCTCAGGGTAAGAATCACGACAACACAAAACCTGAGCCCAAAAAATCTTCGGAAAAGAATTCTGACTAGTATATATTTTGTATTTGGAATATATCGTGGGTGGCTTGTTCGCATAGGGTGAGGAACCGCATTCGCTGCATGTCAGCGATTGGTTCGTGCATCCCGCGCCCCAATCAATGTATTTAACGTAAGCAGATGTCGCCCCAGAAAGACAGGCTCTCATCTGGGTATATGCCCGAAGGGGAATATAATCTTTCGGAGAACAGAATATCCACGCTACACTAAAGGGCGAGAACTTCAGCTCAGTAAGACAGGTACTAATACGCCATGACTGAATCCCGCGCCCAGACTCCGGTTCTGGGCAAACTTGCAGTAGTGGCGCTCATCCTCATGGTGGTGGGCGGCTATATTTTTGAAGCCTTCGTGAACACCTATGGCGGTCTGGATTTTTCGATCTACCGCATGGGTGCCATGACCATTTTCGATAATGAAGGCTTCGACAAAGAACTTTATGGGCGCGCTATGGTGAGCATCGGCGTGCTGGATTTGCCGTTTACCTACCCACCCTTTGCGGCGCTGGTCTTCCTGCCGTTCGCCTTCATACCGCTCAAGGTGGGTATGGCGATTATGGTGCTTATTACGACCGCCGCCGCCTGGTGGCTCTCCAGCATCATGTACTCCTACGCCAATGCACATGGCCGGCCTTTACCGCTTCAGGATAAGCTCGGGCGTTACGGCACGATCGCCGCACTCACCATAGTGGTGATGCTCTGCGGACCTTGGCGGCGTACCTTCGACCTTATGCAGATTAACCCCATCATTATGGTGCTGATTCTTGCCGATTTTCTGCGCCCGGCAACCCGTGTGCCGCGCGGAGTACTCATCGGTATCGCTGGCGGTTTGAAACTGACTCCGCTCGTGTTCGGGCTTATTCTGCTGGTGCGCCGCGACTGGAAGGGCATTATCACCCTCGGTGCAACCTTCCTCGCCACCATTGCCCTCGGCTTTGTTCTGCTGCCGAAGGATGCCCCGCAGTACTGGTTCCACGCGGTTTCAGATCCTTCGCGTGTGGGCGATATTAACTTCGTCGATAATATTTCGATTCAGGGCTGGCTTATGCACTATGGGCTGAACGGAACCGCCGCCAAGCTCGGTTTCTATCTGCTGGCGGCGCTCTCCGTCGTGCTTACCGCCGCGATTCTCTATCAGCTCGAACGCCGCAACAAGGTTCTCGCCCAGGTTGCCGTGACCGGGTTCCTCATGGTCAGCCTCTCGCCGATCAGCTGGTCGCATCATAACGTGCTTCTGCCGCTTCTGGTTCTCGTGCTTATTGTGGATGCATTCGGCGAGTTCTTCACATACCTGCCGCCCGCTGCGATGACTGTGGCGCGCATCCTGACCTGGGTGGGCGTTGTGGGGCTCTATATTTCCCCGCGCGTGCTCGGCGGCATGACCCAGTGGAATATGAACGGGCTCGAATTCTTGGCTGCGCCGGGTGTTGCGCTGGGTGGCACGCCGATCGTGTGCCTCTTTATCGTGACCGTTCTGCTGTGGGGGTGGGCGGCCCTCACCCCGAAAGCACGCAGCGCTTCGGTCAAAACCGCCGCAGATTCAGCAAACGCCCCGAATTCGGCATAGCCTTGCGGACCGCTTAGAAGACCCCCGCATCGTGATCGACGATGCGGGGGTCTTCTCTATCTCGGTTTAGACCAAGAAGTTACCGGCTACCTAGCGAATACCGACGTTCCAGGTGCCCTGGAAGGAGTTAATCGCCAAGTAAACATCTTCGGAAGCGTCAAACTTCGCGGTGCCCTGGAACTCTGAGGTGCTGGATTCCAAGATGACATCGTTCGAGCGGGCCGCATCCATCACGCGCAGGTTCATTACCGGCCTGCGCTCGTAGCCAGCCTCCAAGGTGCCCGAGCCGCCCGAGTAGATCACGGCGTAGGAGTTGAACGCGGCGCTGATCTTCTCACCCTTAGAAATCTTGGGTGCGGAGGAAGCATCGTAGACGCGAATAAGCCACTCGCCCTCACTATCGACATTCACCTTGCGGGTGGGGCTGGAAGTCTTCAAGTCCATCCACAGGGTGCCCGAGATTTTATCTTTGGTCAGCGCGGAGGTGTACAGAGCGAAGCTGGAAGTTTTATCGTCCCCCGTGCGTCCCTCCAGGGAATGGCGCGAGTTGGATTCTTTGGAGGGGGTGAACTCGTAGTAGACGATAGCCTTCGAATCGTTGCCCTTGGGCTTCTCGATATCGATGGTCTGCTTATCTTTGCCCTTGTACTCCTTGAAATCGCCGCTGGGCAGTTTCGCTTCAACATTCTTCAGCTCGGCGGGCGATGAGCTTGCCGAGCTCTCTGACGATGCCTGGGCTGCCGATGATGACTCGGCGGGGCTTTCCGATGCTGCTGCATTGGAAGATCCGCGTGGCAGGGTGAAAATCAGTACCAGAATGATAATAATCAACAGCGCCACAGCACCGGCGATGACGCTCCACCCGGCGGGAGTCGCAAAGAACGGGCGCTTCGGCTTCTCGGGCTGGTTGAAGGGAGTCTGACCGTTTGCATACGGTGAATCGCTGAACCCGGATGCTGCCGCCGCAGTGAACCCGTCGAGCGCATCCGAGGTGTTTGACTCGGAGTATTGCTGATTCTGGTTCGACTGGTTCTGATTGTACGAACCCTGAGCAAAACCGCTGTTCTGAACGCTATTATTCTGAGCGTCGTTCTGCTGCTGGAACTGCTGCGACTGACCGGACTGGTACTGACCCTGCTGAGGCTGGTTCTGCTGCGACTGCGAGCCCTGGAATTGGTTGGGCTGACCCTGCCCCTGGAACTGGTTACCCTGCTGGTTCGAAGCGTTCTGCACCGAGTGCTGCTGATTCTGCCCCGACTGAGAGCCCTGATCCTGTTGAGCGCTCTGACCCTGCACGCCCTGGCTCTGAGAACCCTGCTGCTGAGCCGAAGCGCCGGATGCGCCCGCCCCGGAGGAGGCCGCTGCACCCGCTCCCGCTGCG
>ERZ773196.1471-NODE-1471-length-13134-cov-3.120728_pt1 | contig 13134 bp, 13 predicted proteins | sample MGYA00581009_ERZ773196 | MGnify/ENA primary metagenome ERZ773196 (study PRJEB29015, sample SAMEA2738162) | human oral metagenome | biome: human oral; feature: human-associated habitat; material: saliva | place: China | collected 2243 ... | reverse complement strand
CAACGAAGCGTTCCCATCCAATAAGGTGATTTACGAATCATCAAACTATAGAGGCATTATCCAGCCTCAGGCATATAACAAAATTAAAGTAGTAACGACTCACAGTCGTTACCAAGAGTTGGTTAGTCAAGGAGAGAAGATTAAACTTCTTGTTGACTAATAGAAAAAGAGATATGGAATACACCATATCTCTTTTTTTTGATTGAATTAGTCTAATTTGAATTGATTTTTCTTAATATAGATGAAACCAGCATTACTCATATTTCGTTCATTATATGCAATGATAAATTTGGAAATATTAGATGCACCAGTTAAATGGATACGGTAACCACCACGTTCATAACTATCAATATAATATTCATAGTTGGTAATGCTGCATTTACGTACATGCTTACTACCATCTTTGTTAATTGTGCAAATAAATGCATCTGCACCTGGGTCAGCAGTGATAAGCATATCTAATTCATCACCAATTAACATACCTTCTGGAATACTATAGCCTTGGATGTTATTCTCAGGTGTATCACCCATATGACCTCCACCATTGTATTCATGGTAGAACTGATGATAATCTGAACCGTTTGCTCTATTATCACTGAAGAATCTAGGGGTGATTTCATGGAATTCGGAATGTTCTTTAACACTATCCTCAGTCATAGCATCTGGGATAAATGCTTCTTTTTCCCCTCTCCAAGTAGTAACCTCTCTAAGAATTTCGTTGATATTATCTTTTTCAATCCATTCGCTTGGTACTACTTCAACTAGGTCAGTGTATTCGTCAGATATAATTGAATTCAGTTGAGAGAACATAGTTTCTTTATCAACGAATGATTGACTATTAGGGGTGAAAGCAATAATACCTTTAGTGACAGAGTATTTGGCAACTTCGCTGTCATCGATACCTTTAGCGGTAATAGCAACAGTACTTTCACCTGAGTTTAAGAACTCTTGTGGAAGATTGATGTTAAAGGCTTCTCTAAATACATCAAGTTCAGCTGCGTATCTAGCTAAAAACGATTGTTTATTGATAACTGCGAACATGATTCGGTCACCGGATATTTTAGCATACACACGGAATAAGTCTTTATATGGATTCGTTGTTGTATTATACGGTAAAGAATCACCTACGGTTGGAATACGGTAGTATTTAGCCGTTTTACGTTCACCAGTTGCATCGGAAACGTATAACTTAATTTTTTTCTCAATAGCCATGAGTCTGTAACTCCTTTTCTAAAGGAATATAGTAACTTTAAATTACATAAGTGTCAAATAGAAAGAATGAGAGAATATAGACGTAATATATTCTCTCAATGTGGTTATATTAACCTTGTGTGGCAGGTTGTAATTCAACTTGAACAACTTTTTCAATTTCATCACAGTAAACGTCAACTTCTGCACCATATTTAGCAGGGTCAACTTCACCTTGAATATCCAAGTCAATAATTTTGAAATCGTATTTAGTGTATAATTCAGGTACACTAATAGCAATTTCACGAACTTCTTGTTTATCCAATACATAGTCAGTGTTGATCACTTCGCCATCACGACGAGTCATTGTTACACGAACAGTCGCACCACAGTTTGTGGATGTGTTAGTTAAACGGATATTGGATACGAATTTTTGTACGACACGGTCACCACGATTTTCAGGTTTTGGTTCGATGGATTCTAAGTGTGTACCGGTATTTAATTTGAGAAGTACAGATGGTAAACTGTTAGCCGCTCGGTCGAGTTCAGGGTTTACTTTAGGGTCTTCTAATACGAAGATAAGGCTACCTGTACCTAAACCATCAGTATTCGGAGGGATAGCGCCATCACGAACAGTAATAGCACGTTTTAAATCACGTTTAGCATCAAAGGACTTATCTGTTACTTTATTAAGAACTGCTAAGTTAGCATGAAGATGGGAATCTTCAACCATTTTATCAATAGCTTCAACAGAAGATAATGGTTTTTCAGTGATGCTACCATAAGGGCGTTCATCGATGTCGATGGATAATGTGTCGGCAAATACTTTGAAGTTACCTCCACCAGTATGGATACCCATTTCCCATCCACCATTATCTAATGCGGCGATGAATAATTGACCAATAGGTAATTTATTAACGCCTGCTACCATAGCATCATGGGATTCAAATTCTACTGCTTTACGAAGATCTGGTTTATCTTTAATATTGACAGCACTGATTTTACCAGTATCATCCAATTTTACTGTGGAAAGAAGAGTGTGTCTATCCGCAGTGGATACGTGGATATCTGCATTTTCAACGTGTGCTCTTAACCCGTCAATTTGGTCTACGACTGTTTTAGGTAGAACGACTGTGTATTCTGTACCTGTATAACGACGTAGGGTAATCAAATGTTTCATTTGGTAATCACCTTTCTATATACGTATATAAATAGTAATTATGTCAGAAAGAATCCAGAATCTATAGAAAAAGATTCTGGATTTCTATTATTTAATAGTTGGTTGTTTTTTAAGCTTTAGTGACAGTAATATCAGCGTCAACGGCATCACCAGTTAATACTAAATAACCTCTAGTATTATAGTCGTCACTCTTATAATTGATAGTGATGGTATTACCAGTGAATTCAACTTCTTCTGCTATCGCATCTGGATGTACATTACCAGCAGTGAAGTGAGCTGTTAAGTAATACACTTTACCAACTGGATTTGGTTTATTACTAGTTAATGTAATCGTTGCATTATTAGCACCTATGATAGTACACAATTCTTTTAGATTATAACCTTCTGTATCAATTGTTTCAGTAGCCACATCGATTCCACGTACACCGATAACCATTCGAATGAAATCGCATGCTTGTGTAAATTCGTCGATTGTGTATTCTCTGAATACATTACCTCGGTCTTCGATTGGTTCTTCACTCCAAGTTTTGATATCGGCTAGTAGTAAGTCAATATTGTCGAATTCAGTCCATTCTGCTGGAACATATTGGGATAAGTCTGATTCGATATCAGAAATAGTCATATGAGTAAATATGGTACTTTTTTGTGCCTTAGTAGCATTAAACGCTTCTGGTACATCAGTGAGCATGCTTGTAAAAGCATTAGTATCAAAACCGATTCCATGATGATAAAATTCTCCAAGTCGTAGAGAACCTTCACCATCATTCAATAGTTTTTCTGGGATAGATGGAGTAACCTTTGAAGAGCATTCTTTAAAAATTACTTCTTCATCCGAATGAGATGGGATACCTACAATAGTGGCTCCTGTAAATGATTTCCCAACCATGCCAATATAAAACTTATCGCCAGATACCTTAGCATAGAAGCGAACTAATCCTTTATAGATATTACTAAAACGATCAACTGGTTCCTTTTCGGATGCCAAGTTGATACGATAGTATTTAGCAGATTTCGCTTCACCCGTCGTATCAGACACATACAATTTAATTTTTCTTTCAATCGCCATTGTCATATATCTCCTTTATGATAGAAACAGTTTACGATTACATACTTGTCACGTTAAAAAATGATAGAGTAGATTTCTCTACTCTATCATCTATGGGAATATGTTATTTTTTCTTATTGTCATCTTTTCTATTTGGTTTCTTTTTATTATGCTCTGCTTCAGAGTCAGAGGACGTAGTGGCATATTCGTAGACTTGATGGAAATCTTTAGCTAGGTCTTTGATACCCTCGATAGAAGACAACTTACCGAATAAATCAAAACCAAGAACACCAAACAAAAAACTTACGAAAGACATAACCTTCCACGTGCCTCTTTCAGCAAGAAAAAAATCTTTAACAGCGAGAGCCATAAAGGTAGCTACAATAGTACCAAGAATGATACGTATCATTCGTCCACTATGTGTAGTTGTTCGCCTAATTCGAAAAAGATATACTTCTTTAGAGCACGAACCAATTAAGGCAAATAAAAAATAACCAATGATTTCGATGATATAAAAAACATTAAATCCGAGCACATTGAGAGCAAACTCTTGATCCACTGTTATATCACCTACTTATCGTATTAAATCACTATTCAATTGTTGACTCCTTACAAGGAGTGCGTCGCCCGCATTTCGTCACTTGTCCATGAGTAGCACTCAAGAAGAAAATAACGCAAAATAGGGCAAATATATTAACACCAATGTTGGCTAAATACGTGATCGCTTTAAATTTCATTTGACCACGAATGTCAGCATTGATGGAGTCTCGTTCTCTATCAATGGAATCTAGGATACCAGGATGTTGTTTATTCATTACATCAACAATGTTGAATTTTTGGACAACGATCATTTTATGGTTATAAGTGAAACCACCCCCATTATAATCTGGAGTACCGAAGATATCTCCCTTATCCGTAATATAATATGGGGCTAGGAACGTATATGTGGATAATCCTTCAAAACCTTCATCAACGTAAATCTTACGCAACTCACTAAGTTTCATTCTAGTAATGAGTTTATGGTCTGGGTTACCGCTGTGTAATGGTTCATAAAAGATAATCATATTAGTATCTTTATGGTTAATAATCGCATCAATAGCTTGAGAGTATAGATACGGGTTTTTACCATAGTATATCTTATCATACTCAAAAGAATGTGTCAAGCCGGCATTCGTAATAGGGTTCATATCGGCAAGAACACGGTCTCTAGTGAATACAGTGAGACTATTCTCGTAGTTATCGATATCATATAGGAAACGATTACCAATAACATCAACAATGATACCACCGAACATGAAACCAACATCTGGTTGAGATTCTAAGTCTAAGCGTAAATTGCTTTTATCAGGATAGCGTTTCTCCACTTCTGAGACAATATCATTTGCTGCTTCTCTAGCAGAAATATCTGCTAGATAGTCAGCATCTTTTAAAGTAGATTCAATAAGTTTCCATTTAATTTCTGTATACGTCTCATCATTCTGTACGATGTGTGAACGAAGCTGTTCCATTTCCGAATTGAACAGAATATAATGGAACACGGATACTGTCGCTATAATGATTAATAGAGCCACACCGATGATGGATTGTAATCTTGCTCGATAGTATAAAAATGCTTTCTTGAGTTTATTCATATACTATCAACCCTTTCAAAGGAATACTATTTATGTAAATCTGCGTCTTTAGCACTTTCTGCTTGTAGGCGACGGATTTCAGCTACTTGCATATCGATGATCCAACCTAAAACAAATTTAGGTAGACGAATCAATTTGTAAGATAATAGACCTTGAAGCTTTTCGATTGCAACATTTCGTTTATCGGCATTCGTCATGTTATCAGCAAATTCATCTAAGTTATAGATGAAGCGTTTCATGATATCAACAACTACTTCATTACTTGCTCTATTGTAGATAAGGAATACTACTTTTTTAGCCACGAAAGCTAAAGCGTATAGTACTGCTACAAGAGCGATAATAGTAATGATCTCTACCTTATCAACATCTGCTGTTAAGGTATTCATGAAATTTGTGATTTCATCGAACATTAAAAGTCACTTCCTTTCAGGAAACAAAAAAAGATAAAAATCATTACCCTAATGTCTAAGAATTCGGTCGACCGTTTTCAAATAAAAAATCATAGAGAGAACATTAACATTCATGTAATACCAAATGCTTTTTTATTAAGAAAGGAAGGTATTTCATATATGGCAAAAAGTGCTGAATTGGCTAAAATGTTGGATAAAAATAATATCCAAAACGCTTTTAAAGAAGCATTACAAGAAACTGCTGATTCTATGGTAGACGAAATCACTGAACAAGCGATTAGAGCTATCCAAGAAGAGGCTGTTGTATTCCTCGAAGCTCGTAAGGATGAATTGATTAAAGACTTACAAGCTGAGATTGATGCAACTGACAACTACCATATCAAAATGAGAAATCGTATTTACATTTTCCTTTTGTTAGCATCCACTGGATTCCTAACGCAATTGGAAAAACGATTCTCTGAAAAAATCCGAGCACAAAAGGATAAATAAAAACACGAAGGAGATACGGGAAAATTCGACCCGTATCTCCTTTTATTAAGCCTCCACGTATAACCGTAGGGTCTAACATATTATTAATATTTTAACAACCTCGATTTTTATTATAGACGTTTTACATAAAAAGGAGAGTGTTCGAATGGGCAATTATATGCTTGAACGTGTCTTCACCATGATGATTCGGCAAGACGATGGGTCATACAAGATTTTGTATCCTAAGACAACTGCTGAACAAGTCATGGCGACAGACATTACACTCAAAGAGCATTGTACCGACTTCCTATCCCATATCTGGGAAACTGAACGTCGTTTATTAAATAATGCCAATAGACCAAATGGCTATGTACTCCTTGAAGAAAATGGTTACTTAGGTGAAGATCGTATTCGTCAAGAGCTATTAGCTATTAATAAAGAATATGCTACCATTGGTGATTTATTGAATGAATCTAGATGTCAACCTGGTAAATTAGTAATGGTACTCGATGCGACTTCCGACCCTTCAGTTGATGAGGGTTGGGCTATTTATCGTCGTACAAAAGATGAAGCTTACTTTGACCTCCTTCGTGGTTGGGAAAAGGTAAGTGAACAAGAAGCAATCAACATCGATCTGCACTGGGAGAATGTAAAAGATAAACCAACGTCTAATATTGATGCTATCGAAGAAATGCTTCGTAAAGCACACATTCATATTGGGTTACAAGCCCTTCATGCATTAGATGTGGCTAAAGCAGACAGTGTATTTGACCATGACTATTTCTCTCATGCTGGTAAACGGGTAGGTGAAGATGCTAACATCGTTCAAATTTATGTGGGTGCTGTAGAGAAACCAGTAGGTATTGGTCGAGATATGGTATCTGGTGATTTCTGGTATAAACCTAGTATTGGTCAATCTTGGTGGTTCGATCCTAGAATCGAAGAAGCTACGGATACTTGCTATGAAAAGTATCGTGACCAAGAAGAGATGACAGAATCTCCTAAACTCCGTACAAACAAAACTAAAGTGATGCGTCGTATGTTCTACCGTTGCGAGAATCTCAATTTGGTAAATCAATACGACACTCGTAATGTAACCGACTTCACAGGGATGTTCTATGAATGTCATAACTTGAGAGAAGTTCCTCCATTCTATTCCCATAAAGGTAAAACATTCGATTCCATGTTCTATGGATGTAATCGTTTACTCTATGGACCTGAATTAGACTTACGTTCTGCAACAACAACTGCTGCTATGTTCTCCGGGTGTGAAAACATGAAACGGATTGTTGCATTAAAGAACACTGGTAATGTAGCAGACATGCGTGAAATGTTTAACGGTTGTCGTTCTTTGGAAGTTCTTCCAGTGCTAGATGTAACTGGGGTAACGACTGACGAAGGTCTTACTAAGACATTTAACGAATGTTTCAGTTTACGTGAGGTATACTTCAAACCTGGTTCCTTGACTTGTTCTTTATCCTTAGAGAACACTAAAGTGGACATGGACTGCATTAGAAAACTCTTTGAAGGTCTACCTACTATTACAACTAGAAAAGTGATTAATCTTATTAATACGCCAGGTATTGGTAAGTTAACTGCTGAAGACCGTGAAGTAGCCACTAGAAAAGGTTGGATTATCCTTCCAGCAATGTAAGATATATAGAGACTATACTGTCAGGTATAGTCTCTCTTATTATCTTTGACTTACTATAGAAAAATCAAACAAGTATATAACGAAAAGCTTATTTCACAACTTATTTTTTTAAAAAACTAAGGAGTAATGTTAAATGGCTAAAGAAATTAAAAATATCGTAATTCGCCGTCTTGAGGAAGATGGTCTTTTCCATATTTATTATCCTCAAACAACTACGGCTGGATTACAAGATAAAGATATTAATGCTACTGGTCACTACAATGACGAAAGCATCCATTTAAAACCAGAAGAACGTGCTAACGTATTGAATAAAGGTATTATCCTTGATAGCAAAGGTATGATTCCTGACAATATGATTGGTTCTAAAGGCACAGGTTTACGTGACTATGCTAACTTCACCGAGTTAGACATGGCAATGGACTTGAAATCTGGTGAAATGGTTATGGTTATGGATGCATCTGACAATCCTAAGGAAGATGCTCGCCATACTGGTTGGGAAATCGTTCGTGTTGAAGGTTCCCCAAGAGCTAAAGAGTATTCCACTGTTTCTAAAGCACAACTTATGGACTATGTGGCTCAAGTAGAACATGTAAACGGTATCTACAATAGCCAACATGCCGACGTTGATGCTATGGTTGGTAAAGACCATACTCACGCTAATCTTGAAGTATTAAATGGTTTAACAGAAGAAAAAATTGCTAAACTTGCTAAGAAACAAGATAACACAATCATCAAATATGGTGAAAACGCAGATAAACTTGAAAATAAAGAAGGTGACATTGTGTACAATGTCACTGGTGTTATCAACTAATTTGACGTTATTAAGAGAATATACGGGTAATTCCGTATATTCTCTTATTTTTTTTATTCTATTACTTTAGATACAGTCAATGTCCAACCTTTAGCCGTCGCTATTTGTTGGATGGATTCTAGTGTATCGGTAGCATCAGGTGAATCATTATAGAAGTACACATTCACTTCTTTAGGGTCATGATTCATATCAGCTAAGCCTGTTACTATGTCACTAAGTAACCCATGTGATACTGATTGACAGTATACATCTAAGTTACATTTAATGGTACGACTCTTAGGTTTGAATACAATCAATTTACGGCAACCAGTTAACATATCGGTCGCATCTTTACAAGAACTCATATCGATATCATAGATACCTTTGAGTTCTCTACAGTCTTTAAACATGTTCACCATAGATGATGCGGATGATGTATCCAGTTTGTAATAATCTGCTAGATGAGTACAGCCTTCAAATAAAGACGTTAAATCTTTAACCATAGTTGTATTAAGTGCTGGCATATGTTCTAAATTAGTACAACCGCTAAACATCTCTCTACACTCTCTCAATACTGGCGTGAAGAAGTCTGGTGCATTATTGAATGTGGTACAACCCTTAAACATTCGATTTGCTTTTTCTAGCATCAGTAGGTTTGTCTTCGGAATACTCTTAAGAGATTCACAACCCTCAAACATGGAACTCATATCACGAACTTTATCTGTAGGGAAAGTAGGAATATCGCCTAACTTCTCACAGTTCAAAAACATTTCTTTCATTTCAACTGTATCTGATGTATCATACCAAGGTACGTATACTAATTCATGACAGTTAGCGAAGAAACGATTCATTTTGGACACTTGTCCACATTTAATCTTAGGGGCCTTGATAATGTTTTGATTATCTTCATAGAAACCAGATACATCCCCATGTAACGTCAATGTTTCTGGGTTGATAATCTGTGCTTGGTGAGGATACGTAGTTTCGGATGTACTAATAGGATTACCGTTTGGATCGATTTTAGGATTCACGTTTTCTCCTGTTACATACATAACACAGTCACCAGCGAATAAATCATTACTCATAAGATTCGTTGTAACCTTATAAGCTGCAATTTCTTCTCTATGACGAATCTTAATATCACCAAAATACAAATGACCCAAGGAAGCTGATAACTTATTCAAGGTTTCAATGGTTTCATGAGTATGACCCATTTTGCCTAAGTTATCAATCTGCTCAAGAGTGGAACGGAATGGGGCATGTAAATCTTTCCAAGAGAAACTGAATTCGATCGATTCTTCTTCAGCAATCTTTTCCCATGCTTCCGCAAGACTAGCATTACCACCACGATAGCGGAACGTTGCCCAAGAGCCACGTTTCTTAACGTCAGGGTAATCACTAGCATCTAATACCATAACTACACGACCAATATCATGTGGTGATGTATAGGTGGTAGTTGCAAGTAATCGTTCAAATGTAGGGTATTCTTCATTGATACCAATTAGAATCGGATTGAAGTGCTCGTTTTCTAAATACCCATCTTTATCTAATACAACGAATGCTTTTGGTTGGTTGATTGTATTTAATAGGATATGGTCTTTAGCCGTACAGTGTACAATCATACTTTCGACATGATGTAGCACTGTTTCTTTCTGACGACGAGCCCAAACCCCTTCGGCATATGTCTTAGGGAGCTGAAGAATCAAGTCACCAGAATTTGACTCATCCTTACGAACGAGTAAGGATATTTTATATTCATTAAATTCACGAAGACCCATTATGTAATCTCCTTTCATTTAGTTCTTAAAGATATTAGTGTAATGTTAAAATGAGGTTTTATATACCGTGTTACAAGTAAGTAGGGTAGCTCCTGATGCCCGGTTTTCACATAGGGGAATACATATAGTACCATTACTACTATACGTATTCTCCCCCTTTTATGTCTCTTAGGTATCGAATACCCTATTGTAACATTATACTAATTACTTCTTAATAAAATAAATTATAATGAAGGAGGTACTGTATAATGCCTGATAATCAAATTAAGGTCCTTCATAGCCAATATAAATTCAACACAAAAGTTGAACGTGGTGGTGTTGAACAAGATTACGTAGTCGTATACTTTGAAAACAATGCTACCGATGTTATGATGCATGGTTATACACAAGTACCTAGAGAGCATATACATACACAAGGTGATATTAATAATAAAGATACAGCAATGGATGCCTTCAAAAAGCTAGATTCTGCTATCCGTAATACTCGCTTTGGTCATGAAAACGATAATACCAATCTTAAAGTAAATGGTAACTTCGTTATTGACTCTAAAGGTACATTAGGTCTTAATATTGTCATGCTCGAAAACCGAGCGGCATATAATGCATTAGCACATATTGATGAAAATGCCATTTATATGTGGACTGATAATGGTTCGTTATCTGGCGTTGGCGTTGGGGGTAACCCTGGCGGTGGCGGTAACGTTGCCTCTATCGAAGCACATAATATCTCTCCTTTAGCTCATGCTGACATTCGTGCACTGATTACTAAACTTGAAGATGATTTCGATGGCATCAATACAACTGTAACTGACCAAAAGTCAGAAGTATTAAAAATGAAATCCTTAGTAGATGCTGCTGTTAAAGCGGTTAATACTATCAAAACTACAGGTATCGACTCTGCCGCATTAGCCGACCGTGCTAAATTAGCGGATAGATTGACTCGACCTGTATTTATTAACGGCGTCCAATTTGATGGCTCCGCAAATATCACTCTTACTGATATCGATTACTCTAAAACAACAGGTAAACTTAAGAAAGCAGTGCTTATTAACGGTATCCAATTTGATGGCTCCGAAAATATTAATATTCCTAAAGTAGACTCTGCATCTTCTGCAGACACAGCAACTAAATTAACTCAACCCGTTCGAATCAATGGTATTGAATTCGATGGTTCTGCTGATATTACTATCCCTGCTTCTGCTATGGGCGGATTATCTGTAGAAAACTCTAAAAAATTGGGTAACTTAGATGCAAGCGAATATGCATTGAAACGTGATGTATATCTCCGTACACAAACATATTCTAAGGAAGAAGTATATAATAAACAAGAAGTTGATGCACTCGCTGGGGTGATTCCTGGTGGTCGTATCTATATTGTTTAGATTGGGAGGCTATCTATGAATCGTTTCGCTGAAATTAAATATGGTCGTATCAATGACATCATTGAAACTATCAATGATTTAGATTGGGTACGTACCATTTTTTCTCCAACGTCTTTATGGACTGATATCACAGATATGCTAGATTCCGATGGTAACCGTATCGAGATTGGTCATGTATATGAGAAAGGTGCATTCCGTTCTCCTGCTACTAGAACCGTTCCTGTTACACTCGAAGACCATCGTCGTGTAGCATTACACCGCAAAGACTTATTAGTGACCCAAAAAGTTGAAGAAGGTTTCTTCTCCAAAGCCTTGGGTACTGAACAATTCTTCCCATATAATGGTGAAGCTAAACAAATGCTTGATACTGACTTCGAATTATTGGAAGATGATGAAGAAGAAGGTTTTGTCGTTCTATATCGTTCCACTCGTGATGCTGAAGGGTCTAAGAATATCCTTAAAGATGATGTGAATGCATCTCAAATTAAGGCTATTCGTAAAGACTTCCGTAAACACAAATTAGCTTGCAATAAACGTGGTTCTGAAATCGCAGAGCAAATCAATCAAGCAACAGCCATCGAAGAGATGTATAATTATATCAATTGGGATAAATAATACAATAGGTAACGACAGAGATTGTCGTTACCTATATTCTTCGACATTTAACAAATTACTAATACTCTATACTTATCCTTTATAAGAAAGGAGAATTCCTACTATGGGTTTAGCACATGGTGGGCGTGTAATCGCTGAAGATTATTTCGCTCTCATTAATACTAAAATAAAAGAAATTGAATCCCGTCTTGGTACAGTAAGCGGAGATATTTCAGGTAAAAATAGTGATCTGGATACACGTTTCCGTGAATTCACTGCTAGAATCGATAACTCTATCAGAGCCATCGAACGTAAGGTGGATAATGATATCACAACTCGATTGAAAGCTATCGATTCCACTATCGCCGGTAACTACGAAACATTGAATACAAATATTAACAATGCGAATACTAACTTAGGTGGTCGTATTGATGCATTGAATACAACGCATGCTAATGATATCAAGGGTCTTCGTGGTACAGTTGATGGATATAAAAACGAGCTATCTAAAACTATCAGTGATAATAAAGCAACAGCTGATAGAAACCATACAGAAGTTGCTAAGAAAATTGATGATTTTATCAGTAAATTCCAATTCGGTGGAGCACAACCTACTAATCCAAACGTATTAGTTTGGTTCGACTATAAAAACCCAGACGACCCAGTGATTCGTTTCCGTAAAGGGAATGAATTCGTTGTCTTCGGTACAGATTGGAAATATAATCTTAAGGGAGATTAACATGAGCCATTTTAATGACATAATGGCAATTCGAGCAGCCGTGTTGACAGTCACTACCGACTGTCAACTTCGTTGTTCTTATTGTTTCGAAGAAAATAAAGCAAAGAACTATATGAGTGTCGAAGATGCTCGTACGATTGCTAAAACACTATGTGATAACTTTAGAGATAAAGTATTCTCTGGCGACAATACGGCTAAGTTATCCATCAGTTTCTTTGGTGGTGAACCCACCCTTAATTTTGATGCTATTAAAGCAGTCGTTGAATATTGTAATG
>ERZ773196.1470-NODE-1470-length-13134-cov-5.017356_pt1 | contig 13134 bp, 10 predicted proteins | sample MGYA00581009_ERZ773196 | MGnify/ENA primary metagenome ERZ773196 (study PRJEB29015, sample SAMEA2738162) | human oral metagenome | biome: human oral; feature: human-associated habitat; material: saliva | place: China | collected 2243 ... | reverse complement strand
GACAGAATATCGCCAATCCCTTAGCCACCATTTTATCCGCAGCCATGCTTTTGGAGCTTTCCTTGGGAGAGAAGAAGGCGGCGGCCAGAGTGGAAAAGGCAGTGGAAAAGGTCTTGGCCCTGGGCGGCAGAACCAAGGATATCTTCTCCGGAAAAGAAGGGGAAAAGCTTTTGTCCTGTTCGGAAATGGGGGATTTCGTAGTGGCTCAGCTGTAAAGTTCTAACAGTTTTCTATGCATATAGGTCTGAAATGGGGCACGCAGATTGAGTTTGACAAAAAAATAATAGAAAATCTTAAAAAAATAGGCAAAACGGAAAAAGCTTGTAGCGACGCCGATTTGCCTTGCTTTATGTGGGGGCTCTCCGTATAATGATATAACGGCGTAAGCCATGAGAATAAGGAGAGTGGAATGGATAATAATAATGATTTTAAAGGCGGTGAGAATGGAGGCTTCTCCAACTGGGGGCAGACGGTTCTCATCGTTTTAATAGCGGCAACAGTAACCTTCTTTATATATACGGTAGCCCAGCGTTTTATGACCAAGGGCATGTCTCAGGAATTAAGCTATAGTCGTTTTCTTTCTATGGTGGATCAGGACCTGGTGGCCAAGGTAGAGTGGGGAGACGGACAGATTACGGTTTATCCCAAGAGCAGAGTGAAGACGGAGCAGCCGAAGGAAAATCCAAGTAAAGAGGAGAAGGAAGGCATTGCCAAGGATGATGACGAAGGAAAGTCCTTAAACTTTGATACGCCAAAGGAAGAAACTTCTTTCTCTGAACAGAATTCTTCCTTGTCGCAAGATTCCTCTAAGAATAATGAGGAAGGTCTCAAAGAGAGCGGTTTAAATACGGAAGAGGTTTATTTTAAGGAGGATATTTCTGATAGGACTTCTTGGGAAACTATCCTGGGGATGATTTTAAAGAATCATTTGAAAAGAAGAAATAATGCAGGATCCGACAGCTCTTCCGGGCTGACTCAGGGGGAAAGCAGAGTCTACTATGTGGTGCCGGTCAATGCGGATGCCGCATCTTTGGTGGAGCGTCTCTATAGACATAATGTGGAGATTTACAGAAAGAGACCGGATAATTCCGCCTTTTTGATGCAGATTATTGTCAGCATTGTACTGCCCTTTGTTTTCCTGATTATTCTGATGAACGCCATGGTGAAGAAGATGGGAACCTCCGGGGGAGGATTCTCCGGAGTAGGAAAGTCCAAGGCGAAGATGTATATGCAGAAGGACACCGGCATCAGTTTTAAGGATGTAGCAGGTGAGGATGAGGCGAAGGAAAGCCTTGTGGAAATCGTAGACTTCCTGCATAATCCCACCAAATATACTTCTATCGGTGCGAAGCTTCCTAAGGGAGCCCTTTTGGTAGGACCTCCGGGAACCGGAAAAACTTTGCTTGCCAAGGCTGTGGCAGGAGAGGCAAATGTGCCCTTCTATTCTCTTTCCGGTTCGGATTTTGTGGAGATGTTCGTAGGTGTGGGAGCAAGTCGTGTAAGAGATTTGTTCCGGCAGGCAAACCAGACTGCGCCTTGCATCATTTTCATTGATGAGATTGATGCCATCGGTAAGACCAGAGATACCCGTTACGGGGGCAATGATGAAAGAGAACAGACTCTGAATCAGCTCCTTTCCGAAATGGATGGCTTTGATGCGGGGAAGGGAATCATGGTCATGGGAGCCACCAACCGTCCGGAAATCCTGGATCCGGCTTTGCTTCGTCCGGGACGTTTTGACCGCCGTGTCATTGTGGAAAAGCCTGATTTAAAGGGAAGAGTCAGTATCTTAAAGGTGCATGCCAAGGACATCAAGCTGGACGACAGCGTGGACTTTGACGAAATCGCCTTGGCCACCAGCGGCGCGGTGGGAGCGGATCTTGCCAACATGATGAACGAATCCGCCATCACTGCGGTAAAAAATGGTAGAGAAAAGGTTAGCCAGAAGGACTTGTTTGAGGCGGTGGAAGTGGTTTTGGTGGGTAAGGAAAAGAAGGATCGTATCCTTTCCCAGCAGGAGCGAAAGATTGTTTCTTACCATGAGGTAGGACATGCCCTTGTGGCAGCAGTGCAGAAGCACTCCGAGCCGGTACAGAAAATTACCATTGTCCCCAGAACCATGGGAGCCTTAGGATACGTTATGCAGGTGCCTGAGGAAGAAAAATATCTGAATACCAAGGCAGAGCTTCATTCCATGATGGTGGAATGCCTGGCAGGTAGAGCCGCGGAGGAAATCGTTTTTGAAACCGTAACCACCGGAGCCAGCAATGATATTGAGAAGGCGACGAAGATTGCCAGAGCGATGGTAACCCAGTACGGTATGTCCGAGAAGTTCGGGTTAATGGGACTTGCCAGACAGGAAAATATGTACCTGGGAGGTCGGGCTGTCTTAGAGTGCGGAGACGATACCGCTACAGAGGTGGACCAGGAAGTGGCACGCATTTTGAAGGAGTGCTACGAAGAGTCCAAGAAGATTTTGTTGGAAAATCGTTTTGCTCTGGATGAAATCGCAAAGTTCCTGATTGAGAAGGAAACCATTACCGGTAAAGAGTTTATGAAGATCTTTGCCGAGGTAAAGGAAAAGGAAGGAAAAGGAGAGCATCCGGAAAATCCTTCAGAGGGGAAAGAGGGAACAGAGGAAAATGAGGGTAAAGAGGAAGGACACTCCGAAGCCTAAGAGGCAGACGCTTCTATAGAAAAGCCGCATTTTCTGAAAGAAATGTACGAAAAAGGTCTGCCAGAGTTCCTTCTCTGGCAGACCTTTTCCCTATGATAAAATACCATATATGACTATGCCCGGTCTCTAAGGACGTACTTCCATAATGTCTGAAACAGTACAGGAAAACAAAAGGCAAAGCTGTCGTATGGTTTCTGTAGAGACCGGTAGGTTTTTCTTCAAACGATGCAGCTGTGCGGCAGAAACTTTGTGGTCTTGAATAAGACGATATTGGCTCACTTGTTCTCGTTCAATCAGTCGCCAAAATGGGGCATAACTAATCACATATACTCCTTTTAAAATGAGAAAAAAGGAAGACAAAATATAAAGAATTCTTCTATCTTGTATAATTTTAACATTACTATGCAGATTCGTATAGAAAGGAATAGACAAAATGACTTTTCTTTTCCTCTTAATCCTTCCCCTACTCCTGCTTATCTATTCCCAATGGGAAAGGAATCAACTCAGAGTGGAGAAGTATAGGATTTCTACTGATAAGGTAAAGAAGGCCTATCGTTTTCTCTTCCTGACAGACCTCCATGACAAGAGCTTTGGAAAGGATAATGGGATTTTACTGAAAAAAATCGAGGAATTAAAGCCCCGGTGGATTTTCATTGGGGGAGACTTCCCCATCAGCTATTCCGGAGAAAAAACGGCGGAGAGAGATGAGGTGGAAAATTCCTGCCGTTTGCTGTATGCTTTAGCAGAAAAATATCCTCTTTACTATGCCTTTGGAAACCATGAGGAAAAGCTGTTTAGTAAGGAGGATTTTCAGGGAAAGCAGCAGGCCTTTCGGAAGGCTTTGGAAAAGGTGGAGCTTTTGGAAAATCGTTCCGTATGCTTAGAGCAGGATTTAGAGCTTAGCGGCTTGTCCTTGGATTTATCCTATTATCGGCCTCTGCTTTGGAAGAAGAAAAAGCCCTTAGGGGAAGAGGATAGGAAAAACTGGGAAAAGGCTATAGGAGTTACCCGGGAGGAACAGCCTAAAAACGTTTTTCGTATTGCCTTAATGCACAGCCCCTTTTATCAGGAGGAAATGGAGGCTTTGCCGGTGGATTTAGTGCTGTCCGGACATTTTCATGGAGGAGCCATCGGCTTCCCCGGCTTTGCCTTGATGACCCCCCAGTATAAGTTTTTCGTGAGAAACCCAAGAGGCTTACGAAAAGTAGGGGAACAATGGCATTTTACCGGAAGGGGACTGGGAACCCACAGTATCAATGTGCGCCTGGCAAACTTCCCGGAGCTGGCTTGCTTTGATATTCTTCCGATGGGAGAAGCTTAAGGAGAAAATGATGGAAGAAAAGGTGATTTTTTATAAGCTGGATGCCTTTGAGGGGCCGCTGGACTTATTGCTCCACCTTATTGAAAAAAATAAAATCGATATCTATGATATTCCGATTTCGGAAATCACAGAGCAGTATCTGGAATATATGAAGGCTCTGGAGGAAGAGGATTTGGAAATCGTTTCCGCCTTCCTACTAATGGCAGTGACGCTTCTGGAAATGAAGGCCAGAATGCTGCTACCCAAGAAGGAGGAAGAGGAAGGGGAGGAAGTAGATCCCAGAGAAGAGCTGGTGCAGAGACTTTTAGAATACAAAAAATACAAAAGAATCAGCGGAATGCTACGAGCAAAGGAAGAAACTGCCCCCAATATTATCGAAAAGGAACCCAGTATACCGAAGGAAGTGGAAAAGTATAAGCCACCTTTGGATTTAGAAGATTTGTTGAAGGGACTGGATATTCTTCGCCTTCGGGAAACCATGAAGGAGATTTTAAGACGGAAGGAAGCCAGAAAGGATCAGCTTCGGGCAAACTTTGGAAAGATTAAGCGGGAAAAGATAAGCTTGCAGGGGAAAATGCAGGATATTCTGGCTTATGCGAAGAGTCACGGACGTTTTTCCTTCCGACAGATGCTAAAGAAAAAGCAGGGAAAGACGGAGACCGTGGTAAGCTTCTTGGCCATTTTGGAGCTGATGAAAATGGGGAAGATTACCTTAAAGCAGGAAAATGCCTTCGGAGACTTAGACATCACCGTAAACAAAGAGGCGGAGCAGGAAGAAATGGATCTGACGCTGGTGGAAGATTTTGATTAAAAAAGCGCTGCGCAAGCTATGCATGGAAGGTCTCGTCAGTGAATTAAATATAGAAAAGAATTTATCTTAAATAGCTTTTAGAAGGGAGTAAGGTAGGTGGAGGAAAACGAACAGTACTCTTTGAAAGAAGAGTTGGAAAAAACTTTGGCAGGGGGAGCTGCCGAAGCCTTACGGGATAGGGATTCGACAGAAAAAAAAGCCGAAGGCTCTCAGGATAAGGCCCCGGTTCTTAGCTTGCAGGAAGAAATTGAAAGAGAAGATGCCCTAAGCTTGCAGGAAGAGGAAGATTTACTGGAAGCTCTTTTGTTTTCTTTGGGAAGAACCGTGAGTCTGGAAGAAATGGCAATTTGTCTGCACATGGGTGTGGATGGAGCAGAGCTTGCGGCAGAGCGTTTACGGAAAAAATATGAGGAGCGTCAAGGCGGTCTTTTAATCCGAAAGCTGGAGGGAAAGTATCAGATGGTCAGCCATCCCAAAACCTATGATGCTTTGATTCGGGTGGTTAAGCAGAGTAGGAAACCGGTGCTTTCCGATGTGCATTTGGAAACCCTTTCCATTATCGCCTACTGCCAGCCGGTTACAAAGGCAGAGGTGGAGCGGATTCGTGGGGTAAAGTCCGACCATGCGGTAAATCGTTTGGTGGAATTCGGCTTGATTGAAGAAGTGGGCCGTTTGGACGCTCCGGGAAGACCTGTGCTCTTTGGCACCACCGAGGAGTTCCTGACTCGTTTCGGTGTAGATTCTCTAGCTTCCCTACCCAGCCTTCCCAAGGATCTGGAGAAGCTTTTGGAAGAGGAAGTAACGGAGGAGCTTAAGGACGGCCTTGGCTTAGAGCCGGAGAAGGTAGAAGAAGCTAAAGAGGAACGGTTGGAAGATCAAAAAGAAGAGCTGGACGAAGAACCGGAAGAAGTTGCGGATGAGGCGGAAGAAAGTACAGAGACAAAAGACGCTGTAGAGGAAGAGACTCCGGAGCCGGAAGACACTGTAGAGGAAGAAACTCCGAAGCCGGAATTTTCTGCGGAAAGCGAAGAAGAAAAAGAATTGGAAGAAGCTGCGGATGAGGCGGAGGTAGAAGCGGAAGAAGAAGCGGAAGAAACAGTGGAAGAAAAAGCGGAAGAAAGTACAGAAGGGCAGGAGGACGCGAAGGCATTGGACCCGGAACAGTAGGCAGGGACCTTTTGCAAGAGGAAGAAAGCTTTATTGAAGCTTATCTTATGGAATTGGAAGCGGAGAAGGAAGAAGAGTTCGAAGAAGACAAGGACGAGGACAACGAAACGGTCGAGAAATCAGAAGTTGAAGAGGTACCAAAGAGTGAGGAAGAGACCGAAGACAAACTAGAATTTGAGATCGAAGAAGAACCGGAGTCCAAAGAGGGCTTGGAAGAACTCAACCTTCTCCCTGCAAGGGGAACCTGCCGTAGAAAGCCGTTAAGAAACTGTTATAGAGAAGAAAAGGGAGTGCAAAGAAATTCCTGGAGAAAGGAGAAATGCAAGTGGAGGCTAAGTTAAAAATCAAATATCATGTAAAGGAGCTGGAAAAGCTTTGCTACATTGACGGAAAAAGTGACTGGATTGATTTACGGGTGGCGGAAAATGTCAGCATGAAGCAGGGAGAATACCGCCTAATCAGCATGGGCATTTCCGTGGAAATTCCCAAGGGCTATGAAATGCTGATTGTTCCCAGAAGCTCGGCTTATAAGAACTTCGGGATTTTGCAAACCAATGCCATGGGAGTGGTGGATGAATCCTTCTGCGGCGATAATGACATTATTCACATGCCTATCTTAGCCATGCGAGATACGGAAATTCATATCAATGATCGAATCGGACAGTTCCGCTTGATGCCCCACCAGCCGGAGGTGCATTTTATCGAGGTGGATCATCTGGATAACGAAGACCGTGGGGGTTTTGGCACCACCGGGAAGGCATAATAGGAGGAGAAAATGCAAAAAAGGAAGAACAAAAAAGGAAAAAGCTTAAGCTCTTTTCTGCTACTCTTTCTCCTTCTCTCCTTAAGCCTTTTTGCCTGTAAGAATAAGGCGAAGGAATATCGTCTTCTGGGAATCGAAGCCCTGGAACGGGGAGACGGAAAGACGGCATTGGAAAACTTTAATCTGGCCTTGGAGAAAAGTAACGGGCAGGTCTCCGCTTTGCAAATGGATATTCTCGCTTATAAGATTGAGGCGGAAATTCAATTGGGAAATATTTCCGATGCGGAGGAAAGCCTGCAAAGCTATAAGACCTTGGCGAAAAAGGATTTGCCCCTGCTGGAAGAGAGAATTGCCGGAAAAAAGCTGATTCAGGAGCTGGGAACTGCTTTGAATGACAATAAGCTGGAGGATGCGGAAAAGCTCCTTTCAGAAATCAAGGAAAAGGGACTGGAAGAGGATCGGGAGTATCTTTTCGATGCAGCGGTATATCTGGAGAAGACCGCCAAATGGCAGGAAGCCTATGAAGCCTTTCAGCAATACAGTACCCGTTATCCGGGAGATGAGGATGCGAAAAGGGAGCTTAGCTTTCTGAAAAACCGTATGGAAGTGCTGGAGAAGAATCCGCTGTTGAAGGAAAAAGCAGGAATTACGGAAAATCAGGAAACAACGGAGACTACAGAGACCACAGAGGAAAGCAATTAAGAAAAGCAAGACTATTTCAAAAGGAGCTGGAGAATAATCGTAGAAGTTTTCTATCTTGCATAGAGTCTATGTAAAACTTGATTATTTTATAGCTCCTTTTTTAGTGTCAAAAATTCGTAGTCAAAACTTGAATGTTTTTGGAGTTTTTTCAAAAAATATTAGAATCAAAATAGTTTTAGGAATTTATTCCAAAAACTATCTCGAAATAAATGGTTTTTGGAATTGAATCCAAAAACTTTACTTTCTATAGAAAGGATGCTATTCTCTACGGAAAGGAGGTGCTAGGGTGATTATAAGAGAAGAATATCTGAATAAGCTAAAGGCTCTCAAGGATAAACACATTATCAAGATTGTGACCGGAATAAGAAGATGCGGAAAATCAACGCTACTCCTCCAGTTCCAAGATTGGCTGTTAGAGCAAGGGATTGATCAATCCCAAATTATTTTTATTAACTTTGAGGACCTGGAGTATGAGGACTTGAATAATTATAGAAGTCTTCATAAATATATTAAAGAGAATTTAAAGAAAAACAGCAAGACTTATATTTTTCTGGATGAAATTCAAAATGTAGATAAGTTTCCTAAAGTATTGGATAGTCTACAGTTAAACCTGGATATAGATTTGTATGTGACCGGCTCCAATGCCTATATGCTTTCCAGCGAGATTGCTACCCTGATTTCCGGGAGATATATCCAGATTGAGATGCTTCCTTTGTCTTTTAAGGAATATTGTCTGGCAAAGGGGGGCTATGAAGATAGAGCAAGAAAATATACCGATTACTTGTTAAGCAGTTCCTTTCCATACGCTTTAGCATTGGATTCAGAACCCAATATCATCAGAGATTATTTGGAAAGTATCTACAATACAATAGTAATTAAAGATATCATGAATCGGAAACAGGTGACGGATTCCATGATGCTTCAAAGTGTTTTGAAGTTTATTTTTGACAATATCGGGAATCCCTTTTCCACCAATAAAATAGCGGATACTATGACTTCCGACGGTCGAAAGATTGATTCTAAAACGATAGAAAAATATCTTACGGCTTTGAAGGAATCTTACGTCATTTATCAGGCTAAACGCTTTGATATCAAAGGGAAACAGTACCTTAAGACCTTGGATAAATACTATGTGGTAGATATTGGTCTTCGATATATGCTTCTGGGCAAACAAGCCATGGATGCAGGCCATATATTGGAAAATATCATTTATTTGGAACTGCTTCGCAGATCCTATGATGTGTATGTGGGAAAGGTAGATAGCTTTGAAGTGGATTTTGTCGCACAGAATCAGGACGGCAATCATTATTATCAGGTGGCTTTGACGGTAAGAGAAGAAGCTACCTTGAATAGAGAATTAAGACCACTGCGAATGCTTCAGGACGACTATCCCAAGGTAGTCCTTACTTTGGATGATGACCCTCCAAGGGATATAGACGGCATAAAGATTCTGAATGCAAGAGACTGGCTATTGGATTTGAAGCAGTAGAATGGAAATTGAAACAGTACATGTGGAAATCAAAGTCGTAGACATGGAAAATTTCTTGCTAGGACAGGAAAAGGATAGTATACTTTTTTCTCGTATACTTATACCAAAAGGAGAGTAGCGGATGGCGAAGAAAAAAGCGGGAAAGCAAGTAGGAGAAAGAGGTGGAAATATGGCAAGATATGAGGAATTATCCGTAGAGGAATTGGAAGCCTTAAGAGCGGAATTAAAGGACGAATACAGGCGCTACCAGACCATGGATATGAACCTGGATATGAGTAGAGGAAAGCCCTGTAGAGAGCAGCTGGATTTGAGCAATGATATGATGGATGCTCTGGACAGCAATGCGGATATGTATTCCAGCGAGGGTGTGGATGTTCGAAATTACGGAGTATTGGATGGAATTGCAGAGGCCAAGGAGCTTCTTTCCGACATGATGGAAAATCATCCGGATCATATCCTCATTTTCGGAAACTCTTCTTTGAATGTGATGTATGACTCCATTTCCCGTTCCATGACTCACGGTGTTATGGGAAGTACCCCCTGGTGTAAGCTGGATGAGGTAAAGTGGCTTTGCCCTGTTCCGGGCTATGACCGTCACTTTGCGATTACCGAGTACTTTGGCATTAAAATGATTCCGGTACCCATGACAGAGCATGGTCCGGATATGGATATGGTGGAGGAGCTGGTAGCTTCCGATGAGGCGATTAAGGGAATCTGGTGTGTGCCGAAGTACTCCAATCCTCAGGGCTATAGCTATTCCGATGAGACGGTACGCCGTTTTGCCCGCCTGAAGCCGGCAGCCAGAGACTTCCGTATCTACTGGGACAATGCCTATGGTATGCATCACCTGTATGACCATGAGCAGGATTATTTGATTGAGATTTTGGCGGAGTGTAAGAGAGCGGGACATCCGGATTTGGTGTATAAGTTTGCCTCCACCTCCAAGATTTCCTTCCCAGGCTCCGGTATTGCTTCCATGGCAACCAGCTTAAACAACCTGGACGATATTAAGAAGCAGGTACAGTACCAGACCATCGGACACGATAAGGTAAACCAGCTTCGTCATGTTCGTTTCTTCCAGGATATTCACGGTATGGTGAAGCACATGCAGAAGCATGCCAACATTCTTCGTCCCAAGTTTGAGATGGTGGAGGATATTTTCGAGAAAAACCTTGCAGGCACCGGCGTGGGAGAATGGACCAAACCGAAGGGGGGATATTTCATCAGCTTTGAAACCCTGCCCGGCTGTGCCAAGGCTGTAGTGGATAAATGTAAGAAGGCCGGCGTCAAGCTGACTCCTGCCGGCTCCGCCTTCCCCTATAAGAAGGATCCCAATGACAGCAATATCCGTATTGCGCCAACCTATCCCCCACTGGAGGATCTGCGTATTGCCTCCGAGCTTTTCACCCTCTGTGTAAAGTTGGTGAGTGTGGAGAAGCTTCTAAAGGACAAGAAGGAAGTACAGGCGTAAACGCTATTCTTCCCCTAAAAATTCCTGTAAAAGATAGGTATAGACCTTTTGGTGCTTGGCCTCCCATTTTAAGCAAAGGGCCTTGGCACTTTCTTCATCGGGAACTGTAAGCTCCACTCTACAGAGCAGGGTGCGATTTTCCCGAATTTCCAACTGCACAAGGTATTCCTTTGTGTCTGTCTCCGAATAATCGGAATATAGGGCCGCCTCACTTTGCAGGCGGCTTTTGTTTTTGGAAAGAAAGAGGTCTATATCCTCCCGTACCAGCTCCGGAATATCCTGGGAAAAGAAGTTTAATGTCTGCTTGCCCTCCTCCGTGATTTCGTAGCGGGTGGTGCTTTGGCTGTGTTCTGCGGAAATGAGAGAAGCTTCCACCAAATCATTGATGCATTGCTGTAAAGTGAAATAGGTGGTATATTCATTTTCTAAAAAAAATCCGCTAAGCCGACTGTTGCTTAGGGGGTATTTTACGGAATGAAGTAAGTAAAGAATCATCAGTTTGTATTGGGTCAATGCTTCTGTAGCCATAAATTCCTTTCTTTATCCCCTAAAGGGGGTCCCAGCTTATTCAGAATATAAATATTTGCAAAATGCGCTTTTTTCTAAGAAATACGCTATACTGCTCTAAGGAAATTGCTTTTCCGAAAGAAAGTATTGAGCCTTAAAGAGAAAAAAGCAAAGAATGGAATTAGTTTAACAGAATTGTAAGCCTAGTTGCAATAGAAGGAAGCGTTAATGGAAAATTCTGTCTTTCTCGAAAGGGCTTCCTGTGCTAAAATAAAGCCCTATGGAGAGTTTGCTATGAGAGAAAAAATTAATAAGTTAGCCAGAGGAATTATCGAGGAAGGAATCCCTTCCCTGCATTTTTCTGTTGAGAAGATTATGGCAGTAATTCCTTATAGAGAGAGTCGAACCTTTGAAATCTTTTTGCAGTCGGTAAACGGCGTTGCCATGCGTGGCCTGGTCTATGCCAAGGGCCCCTATCTTACCCTGCATAAATCCGCCTTTGGAGGTGTGCGTACCAAGGTAAGCTTTACCATTGATACGAAGAACCTGGGGGATGAGGAGGAAATCAAAGGGGAGCTTTGCTTTGTGTACAATGGGGGAGAGAAGCGGATTCCCTATTCCTTTGTGGTGGAAAAGCAGCCCTCTGCAAAGCAAATCCATGAGATTAAGGATTATTCTCATTTGCAACAGATGGCGGAGGAGGATAGAAAGGGCTGTAGCAGAATCTTTGATTACAGCGACTTTTTGGAAGCTCCTATTTTTCAGGACATTACCGCCCTTAGACTTTATGAGCTTTTAAAGCCCTGCGGAGACAGGACTCTTGCTTTAGAGGAGTTTTTGACTTATTTCTCTCATCGGCCTAAGAATGCCAAGAAGCGAGAGGTGCTTCCCTACCAAAGACGGGAGGAAAGGGAGGAGGTTCTTCATTTTCCGGAGGATGCAAGCCTGGAAGAAAAGATTACGGAGTGCATTCACAGAGGAGATTGGAGCCTTAGTGCCTTTGCCCTCTATAAAAAGGGTGTAGAGGAGAATGTTAAGATTACCAAATTGTACGAGAATCTCCTTTATGCTATGCCCATGGGCTATGCGGAAGAATTGCCTAAAGGGGTATATCTTTATTTCTCCTATGAGTATCGTTTAGAAGAGGGGATTAAGCTTCCTCTTTATTATAATATTTTGAAGAATTTCCAGGAAGGTTCCGAGATTTTCTCCCACTTTGCAAGACCGATGCAGGACTATGCCATTTCCTGTCTTTTGCAGGGGGAGATTAATGAGGAGCTGGCTTTGTTGTATAGCAAGCTGATTTTACCGGAAATGATTGATGAACGGATGGCGGAGTTCCTTCCGAAGATTTTAAACAGCTATCTGGTGGAGGTGGAGGATCAGAATATTGAGCGTTTGGTTCTGACCCACCCTGCTTTGCGTCGGGAATGTTCCTTCCCGGTGAAGGGGGGATTTTGTACGGTACCCATGCCCCTTCCCAATATGATTCTTCTTTTCCAGGATGCCTTAGGAAACCGATACAGTCGGGTGCCCCACAGAAAGACCAGACTGATGGAAGAGGCAGAGTTGGAGAAGAAGTGCCAAAGCCTCTCGGAGGATAAGGGCATTTTCCTGATTCGGAAAACCCTTAGCCTGGTGGAAAAGGGGATTTCCGACAGTAAAGATTTGGAACTGATGGAAAAGGCCTTTTCCTATGAGGACTTTACCCTGTATTTTCGGATGAAGATTTTGCATCTGATTCTTTCCTATCATAAGAAGGCGGAGGGAGTAGAGTTCCCTAAGGAGAATCTGGAATTTCTCCATGCCCTTCCCTTTGCCGCTTTAAAGAAGGAAGAGAAGGAGGATGTGCTTAGTGCCCTGATTTATCGGGGAGATTATGACAAGGCTTTGGAATATCTCATTGCCTATCCCTACCTTTCCTTGGATAAGCGGGCTTTGGAGGCATTTTTAGAGGGGGCTCTTTCCGAAGGGCAGGGAGAGAAGGTTTACGGGGAAGAGGAAAGAGAGATGCTTTTGTATCTTTCGGAAAAAGCCTTTCTTTCCAAGCTGGAAAAGGACAGTATTCTTCATTTTCTTTTGGAGGAATATAACGGCACCACAGAAGAGATGCTGCAAATGATGCGGGTAGCAGACCAAAAGAAACAGCAGAAGGCGAAGATTCCTTCTTCCTCCTTCTTAAACATGGGGGAGCGGCTTTTGGCCCAGAGCCTTTTTACGGAAAAG
>ERZ773196.1469-NODE-1469-length-13145-cov-2.099465_pt1 | contig 13145 bp, 12 predicted proteins | sample MGYA00581009_ERZ773196 | MGnify/ENA primary metagenome ERZ773196 (study PRJEB29015, sample SAMEA2738162) | human oral metagenome | biome: human oral; feature: human-associated habitat; material: saliva | place: China | collected 2243 ... | reverse complement strand
AGTATATCACCGAGATCGCTCTCGCAGCTCAAGCCAGCGAGCCTGGCGTAAGCTACGAGCTCCGCCCCCTTGAGTCCCTCCTGCAGGAGCAGCCCGAGGCGCGTAGCAGCGAGCCTACTGAGCCCGCAGAAGAGCCCAAGCAGGCCGAGGAAGAGTCCTACACCTACACGACCATCAGCGAAGCCCAGCACCTCCCGCTGGACGATGATGAAGACGACTTCTTCGACTACCGCGAAGAGTCCTACAGACATGAAGAGAAGCGCGAGCCTAAGGAGAAGGGTCCGTCGGCCTTTGAGCGCCTCAAGAGTGGCTTATCAAAGGGTATTAGCAGCCTCTTCGGTGAGAGTGATGGTGGTGATGATTATTAGCCCATACCTTTAGACGACATGGATACAATAGAACGAGGCAGTATCAACTACGGATACAGCGAAAGTCAGATCAAGCAGCTCATCAAGGTAGTGGGCGTAGGTGGTGGTGGTGGTAACGCTGTCACGAAGATGTGCACCAGTGGCTCCGTCCCTGGGGTATCCTTCCTCCTATGTAACACAGATACCCAGGCTCTCGACCGCAGCCCTGTGGTAGACAAGATCACGATCGGCCCCACCGTCACCAAGGGTCTCGGTGCTGGTGCCAAGCCTGAGCGCGCTAAGGAAGCTGCTCTCGAGAGTGAGCAGGCTATCCGTGATGCCCTCATCGAGGGCGATACGCGCATGGTCTTCATCACCGCTGGTATGGGTGGTGGTACGGGTACGGGTGCAGCGCCCGTCATCGGCAAGATCGCCATGCAGGCGGGCCTGCTGACTATCGGTATCGTCACGATCCCCTTCCTCTTTGAGGGTACGGCTAAGATCCTCCAGGCACTCGAAGGGGTCAAGCAGATGCGCGAGAGCGTCGATGCCCTCCTCGTCATCAACAACCAGCGCCTCATCGAGGTGTACAAGGACTTCACCGTCTCCGAAGCCTTCGCCAAGGCGGACGATACGCTGAGCAATGCCGCACGTGGTATCTCCGACCTGGTGAATATCGCCGGTACGATCAACCTCGACTTCGCTGACGTCGATACGACCCTGCGCAATGGTGGTGTCGCTGTCATCAACACCGGCTACGCTGAAGGGCCCGAGCGTATGACTCTGGCTATCCAGGAGGCACTCAATTCGCCTCTCCTGAACAACAACAACATCAGCAAGGCACGTCACCTCCTGATCAACGTCTATGAGGGTGATGAAGAGCCTCTCACAATCCCTGAGCTCACCGAGCTCCAGGCCTTCACCGAGGACTTCTCCGACGAGGTCAAGACGATCTATGGTACGGCTCGCGTCGAAGGTATCGGCAAGAAGATCGGTGTGACGATCCTCGCCTCGGGCTTCGGCTTTGACGAAGATATCTTCCTACCCACGACGCCCAAGGCCAAGGATCCGCTGGCCAAGATCAGCGAAGAGAAGGAGCGCGACGAGCAGCAGCGCCTCATCGAGCGTGTCTATGGTGGTGCCGCCACCAAGCGCACAAAGGCCGAGCCTGTCGCCCTGCACATCGATGAGCTCGATGACGAAGAGCTCCTCCTCATCCTCGAGGAGACGCCTTCCTTCCGCCGCGATCACCGCATCTTCGAGAGCAAGCGCATCGATAAGAGTAGCAACAGAGCGATCCGTATCAACAACTATGGTACGGCCAGCCAGAGTGCTCGTGAGCGTAGCACGCTGTCGGCCTTCGACCTGCATACGCCCCGCCCCGAGCCTTCGCAGTACACGACGAGCTCGACGACCTTCACCACCTCTACGCCATCACGTCCAGAGCCCGTAGAGGAGGCCACTCAGCCCGAAGAAGAGAAGACCGAAGAGACGCCTGAGAACGTCATCCGCTTCTCTGGATTCTAAACTCTACCCTATACTCCCCCACTCTACTGATGATTATAGCTGTTGACTTCGACGGCACGATCGTGCGTCACCGTTATCCCAAGATCGGCGAGGAAATCCCCTTCGCCACCCAGACCCTCGCGATGCTGATCCGTGCTGGGCATCGTCTCATCCTCTGGACCGTCCGTGAGGGCGCTCTGCTGGACGAAGCCGTCGAGTGGTGCCGCCAGCGTGGTGTGGAGTTCTACGCTATCAATAGGGACTTCCCCGAGGAAGACGCTACGGGTTCGGGCTTCTCGCGCAAGCTCAAGGCCGATCTCTTCCTCGATGACCGCAGCTTCGGTGGGCTGCCCGACTGGGGTACGATCTACCACCGCATCCAGGCCGGTAAGGCTCTCGATGGCGAGTGGCACCGACTGGGTCTCTACGAAGAGGAGGAGGAGAAGCGTGGCTTCTTCTCACGTCTCTTCTCGCGTGACTAAGCCGCACCGCACCTACATACTACACATTAGCCATAGATCTATCATGCATCTACGCCCTCTCTTCACCCTTGCCGCTGCGCTCTTGCTCCTCACAGCGTGCAGTGGGGACTCCTCTGGCACTAAGACGAGCCAAGAGGACGCACCTCCCGTACAGACTACGGATACCACACTCGTCGGGAAGCGCCTACACCTGCGCTTCCCTGAGAACGTCTCTACCGTCGAGTACCTATCGCATAAGCACCTCTTCTGGAAGAGTAAGGACTCCGTCCACGGTAGCAAGGAAGGCGAAGACAACTACAGCGTCATACGTATCGGCAAGAGTGTCTTCTTCGTCAACTGGGTCGAGGCCGATGGCACGACCGTGAGTCAGGTCCTTGACCTCGATGAGCGCACCTGTCAGGCATTCATCACCTCGAATGTCTATTCGCGCAACCAGACCTCGCGTAGTACCTCCGTCCTCTCTGGCACTATAGAGAAGATCGAGGATGCCAATCACCTACTCTTAGACTAATTCCCCACGGGGGACTTTGCTGTCTAAGGCCTATGTTCAGCCCCTATCGCATCGACGAGCGAAGCATCACAGAGTACCTTTTGGAGCTTGCTCAGCAGGGCAATCAGCCCTTTACCCAGCGACTACATCCTGATATAGCAGGCGTACTTGGTGTACGTCTGCCCGATCTACGTGCGCTCGCTCGGTGTATCGTGCGTAGTGGCAGCTGGCCTGCTTACCTTGCGGAAGCTGAGCGCGAAGAGCGTCCCAGAGAGGAGGACTTCATGGAGGCACGTACCCTGCAAGGCCTCGTCCTCGGTATGCTCCCCGTGAGTGACTTCTCCGACTACCTCACCCACCTCTCGCGCTGGGTGCGGGTCATCCACTCCTGGTCGGTCTGCGACTCCTTCAGCCTCCCCCAGCCGAAGAAGCTCCTCCGTGAGCATGGCCCCGAGCTCTGGGCGTTCTTCCTCCCCTACCTCCAGCACAGCGGGGAGTATGAGGTGCGCTTCGGCATCGTCGCCCTCATGCAGTACTTCATCGATGCCGAGCATATCCGCGAGCTACTCCGCCATTACCTCGCTGTGAGCCATGAGGGCTACTACGTGCGTATGGCGCTGGCGTGGGCTATCGCCGAGTGCTACACCTTCTACCCCACCGAAACCCACCCCTACCTCGCTGAGAAGCGCTTCGAGCCGTGGGTGCACAACAAGGCCATCCAGAAGATCTGCGAGTCGCGCCGCATCGATCCCGACACCAAGACCCTACTCAAGGCCCTGCGCATAAAGGCCTCGAAATAGCCCTCTTCAGTGAAGGCGTAGAGATTCCTACGATTCTCTATCTTTGGAGTAGCAATACTCACTACCTAACTCCGACGAACCTATGAATAGTAAGCTCCTTATAGGGGGACTTGCTCTCTTCCTTCTTCTCCCCAACTTGGGCTGTGAGAAGAGCGCAGAGAAAGCCCTGCCTACCTCCCAAAGAGAAGCAAAAAGAGGGCATCTATCCAGCTTGGAGAACTTCTCCGAAAGCGAGCTCAGCGCTTTCACCGCCACGTATGACCCCACCGATCCTAAGAGCAAAGAGAAGGCCATCAGCACACTGGATAAAGCTGTGAAGCTATTCGTCTCCCCTAAGATCAATACGAAGCTGAGCGAGTCGGCCCAATGCGTCATCGATTCGGACGATACCACTGGGCGCGCATGGGTCAGCTCCCTCTCTATCAGTCGCCCGCGTGAGATCCCCTTCTACGAGCAATTTATGCTCATCTGCAATGCCCACCCATCTCCGAATGGACAGGAAGGCATGTGGGACCTCTTCACCAGAGAAGGCGAGATCAGCATCCTGTACTAATAGTACATTCCCCTACCTTGTGCGGGACGCTTTCGGCTGAGCCGAGGGCGTCCCGCACGGCTTTTTATACATCCCTTCACTACGGCGATGATGTGGCGGACTATACGACCTTTTTCCCTTCCGAATAGGAGAACTAACGCCCTACCCGTAGTGCTATAAGTCCCCTCCTATACAGCATATCCTCTATCCAGGTACGTGGATTTATAGACTCTGCACGTAGATCCTATCATCCACCTACATAGTCCTAAGATCCACGTACCGAGATAAAGCTTTAGCCGTAGTCCTAAGAGACTTTTCCACCACACGTGCGGGAGTTTTCCTGCAGAGCTCACAGAGGCACCTTGTAGAAACTGAAAGGATATATCTATATTTGGTCTTGAAACGTACTCACAATCCTAAAACACATTCAGGTATAAAGACTCTTATGAAAGCATCTAAGCTTCTTTGGGCAGTCGTCATGGCCCTCACCTTCGTACTCACGTCTTGTGATTCATTCTCAAAGAATGAGCCAACTATTGAAGGTAACCGTTATAAGTATTTCGATAGTAGTGCCCAGAGACAGTCCTTCCGTGTGGTGAACGGCTCGGGAAAGCAGTATAACCACAAAGTGGACTGGCATCATCGGTATACAAGAAGAAAATTCAGATGCCTACTTAACGAAGAAGGTCGACACCCTATCAAATGGAGACTTCAGAATCTCTTACGATTGGGTAACCTTTACCGTCAAGGAAAATAAGTCCGTCATCGATGTCGAAGTCCAAAAGAATGAGACAGGAAAAGATCGCTCGGTTTTCTTTGCCACCAGCAATTCGTATAAGCAGGCTTACCTTCCAAATATGATAGTTACGCAGCGAGCAAAGTAAGCTCCATCCTATCATACTCAAGGTACTCACCCTACTCCGTGCGGGACGCTTTCGCTAAGCCGAGGGCATCCCGCACTGGCGTTTATCTGGGGCGTATGGTAGGGCTACTTCGGTACTCAGAAGAAGGCTACTTAGGTAGCTGGAGGACCTCCAGCTTATTGATGAGGTGCGGACTTCTACGAGGACGGGAGTCACCCGCCCGAAGTGCGGTCAGCGAGCGGGCCTTTCGGAGGCGATCCGTAGCGTACGTAAGTAGAGGAGAATGTGTAACTTTGTGGACTGTGCGCACCTCATGTCGGTGCGTCTCAGTCATCACATCGATACAATCCGAATAGATAATAGAATAAGCAACTGCTCTCATGGCACAGCAAGAAGACCTATTTAAGAAGGTGATCGCCCACTGTAAGGAATACGGCTTCGTCTTCCCCTCCTCCGAAATCTACGACGGCCTCGGCGCTGTCTACGACTACGGACAGCTCGGTAGCGAACTGAAGAACAACATCAAGCGCTACTGGTGGGAGGCGATGACCCTCTTGGCTCCTAACGTCGTAGGGATCGACTCAGCGATCTTCATGCACCCCAAGATCTGGAAGGCCTCTGGCCACGTCGACGCCTTCAATGACCCCCTCATAGACAACAAGGACTCGAAGAAGCGCTACCGCGCTGACGTCCTCATCGAGGATCAGCTAGCGAAGATCGAGGAGAAGATCAATAAGGAGGTAGCCAAGGCTGCGAAGAAGTTCGGAGAGAGCTTCGACGAAGCGCAGTTCCGCTCTACCAACGGCCGTGTACTCGAGTATCAGGCTAAGTGGGAAGAGCTGCACAACCGCTTCGCTGCTGCTATGAACGATACCAACCTCGAGGAGCTGCGTCAGATCATCCTCGACTACGAGATCGTCTGTCCGATCAGCGGCACGCGCAACTGGACGGAGGTCCGTCAGTTCAACCTTATGTTCGCCACCGAGATGGGCTCCACGGCCGATGGTGCTATGAAGGTCTACCTGCGCCCCGAGACGGCTCAGGGGATCTTCGTGAACTTCCTCAATGTGCAGAAGACAGGCCGTATGAAGGTGCCCTTCGGTATCGCACAGATCGGTAAGGCCTTCCGCAATGAGATCGTCGCCCGTCAGTTCATCTTCCGTATGCGCGAGTTCGAGCAGATGGAGATGCAGTTCTTCGTCCGCCCCGGTGAGGAGCTCAAGTGGTTCGACTTCTGGAAGGATCTGCGTCTTCGCTGGCACAAGGCCCTCGGCCTCGGCGACAAGAAGTACCGCTACCACGACCACGAGAAGCTGGCGCACTACGCCAACGCTGCTACCGACATCGAGTTTGAGATGCCCTTCGGCTTCAAGGAAGTAGAGGGTATCCACAGCCGTACGGACTTCGACCTGAAGCGTCACGAGGAGTTCAGTGGTAAGAAGATGCAGTACTTCGACCCCGAGCTGGGTGAGAGCTATGTGCCCTACGTCATCGAGACCTCTATCGGTGTCGACCGTATGTTCCTCAGCCTCGTCTGCGGCTCCTACGAAGAGGAAGCCCTCGAGGGTGGTGACAAGCGCACGGTACTGCGCCTGCCCGCAGCTCTCGCTCCTGTCAAGCTCGCTATCCTGCCTCTGGTGCGTAAGGACGGCCTCGATGCCAAGGCACAGGAGATCTACGACGAGCTGAAGTTCGACTTCAACTGCCAGCTCGATGAGAAGGACTCTATCGGTAAGCGCTACCGCCGTCAGGACGCTATCGGTACGCCCTACTGCGTCACCATCGACCACCAGACGATGGAGGATGGTACCGTCACCCTGCGTCACCGCGACACGATGCAGCAGGAGCGCGTCGCTATCAGCGAGCTCTCCCGCGTACTCTACGAGGCTACTTCGCTGAAGAGCCTGCTGCGCAAGATCTAACCACCACCTAAGAGAGGTGCCCACCACTTCATCTAAGAGACAATGATGATAAGCAAGATCACCACAGGCCTCGCCCTGCTTACGCTCCTTGGCCTCACGAGCTGCAATAGCACTATCGACGTCGCCCAGGAGCGCCGTGCCACGAATGAGCGGGCCTTCCGCACCTTCGCCGACAGCACGGACTTCCAGCGCGTCACCGTACCCGGTATCACGGGTAGTGGCTTCATCTATATGAAGGTCACCAAGGCAGGCGATGTGTCTGTCGGGGTGGACTATACCGATGCCGTCACACTCTTCCGTGACGCCTACTCGACGAGCGACTGGATCAAGGACAACTTCAAGGCTATGCGTGTGCGCCAGACCCTTGACCTCAACTCCGTCCAGCAGGAGACCGTCGCCAGCCTCCCCGTAGGCCTGCAGATCGCTGTGCAGAACCTCCATCAGGGAGCAGAAGCCTATCGTAGTGCCCTGGTACCTCAATACCAATAATATGCTGGAGCGTACCGAGAGCTATACCTCACTATACTACCGTGTCCGCCTCGGGAGCGTCATCAAGCCCTCCACGAACTAAGGACCTTATACCCTATAGATGCATATACTCCTCAGCAATGACGACGGCTTCCGCGCCGCAGGTATCCAAGAGCTAGCTCAGGCGATGCTCGCCTTCGGTCAGGTGACTATCGTCGCTCCAGACGGACCCCGCTCGGGCTTCTCTGGTGCTATCACCACGACCCAACCTCTGCGCCTCAAGCACCGCACCACCGAAGGCAACCTCGCTGTATATAGCTGCGAGGGTACGCCTGTGGACTGCATCAAGCTCGCACTGAATACCCTCTTCCTAGACCAGCGCCCCGACCTCATCATCTCGGGCATCAACCACGGGAGCAACGAGGGCATCTGCGTGAGCTACTCCGGCACACTCGGTGCTGCCCGCGAAGGCTGTATCTACGGCATCCCATCGCTGGCCGTGTCGCTCGATGACACCGCTTGGCACCCAGACTTCTCCGACAGCATCGACTACACCGTGCGTGTCGTGAAGATGATGCTTGAGAAGCCCCTACCCTGGCAGACGATGCTCTCGCTGAACGTCCCCAAGACGAAGCCCAAGGGTCTGAAGGTATGCCCTATGACTGTAGGGCGCTTCATCGAGGAGTTCGTCCACTCAGAGGACGGCAGGGGTAAGCGTATCCACTGGCTCACGGGTCGCCAAGATCCCGCCGAGGATACCAAGGAAGCCGACTGGCACTACCTCAAGGAGGGCTGGGCGACGCTCACGCCCCTCCAGCTCGACTGCACGAACTATCAGTGGCTCGGGGAACTCGAAGCCCTGGCCCAACGCTCAGCATAGCACTATGCGCTACTTCTTAGTCGCAGGCGAAGCCTCTGGCGACCTCCACGCCTCGGCGCTCATACGGGCGCTGCGGGCTGAGGATCCAGAGGCTTCGTTTGCTTTTATGGGTGGAGACAAGATGGAGGCCGCAGCAGGTGTCGCCCCCATCGTCCACTACCGTGAGGTCGCCTTCATGGGCATCGTCAGCGTCGTCAAGAACCTCGGAAAGCTCACCCGCATCGGCCGGCAGATACAGGCTGCTATGCGGGACTTCGCCCCCGATGTGGTCATCCCTGTGGACTACGCAGACTTCAACTTCCGCTTCATCCTCCCCTATGCCAAGAAGGAGCTACGCTGTCCCATCATCTACTATATCCTCCCCAAGCTCTGGGCGTGGAGAGCAGGGCGCATACGCCAGCTCCGTCGCTATGTAGACCTCGGGCTGAGTATCCTGCCCTTTGAGACCAGCTACTTCAGCGACAGAGGCCTCCGCACAACGTATATAGGTAACCCTTGTGTCGATGCTAAGCTCACCTATCTCGCTGAGCATCCCGAGCCCGTAGAGCGTGAGCAGATGCTCCTCCTCGTACCGGGGAGCCGTCAGTCTGAGCTGCGGGACAACCTCCCCGAGATGCTCGCAGCCACCGCTGCCTACTCTCAGTTGGGCTGGCGTGTCGTCATCGCTGGTGCTCCAGGGTTTACCGCTGCAGACTACGCCCCCCACCTCGGTAAGTACAGCGATACCCCCATCCTCTTCGGAGATACCTACGGACTCATGCGCCGTGCCCATGCTGCCCTCGTCACCTCGGGGACGGCGACGCTGGAGGCAGGCTTATGGGGCATCCCTATGGTCGTCTGCTATCGTATGGGCGGTAGGCGCATCGCTCGTCTGGCCTTCGAGCACCTCTTCCGTGTGCCTTACTTCTCGCTGGTCAACCTCATCTTGGATCGCCCTGCCGTCCCCGAGCTCCTCGCCGACCGAGCCCACTCCGTACAGATCCTCTCGATCCTCTCCCGCCTCATCCCTGAGGAGGATCACCGCCGCACGGACCAGCTGCAGGCACTGGCCCAGCTGCAGGAGCTGATGGGCACAGAGCCCAGCGCCCCACGCGCCGCAAGAGCTATCCTGAGCTACCTCCACGAAGCGCGATAAGCACCCTACTCCACCCCCTCAGTAAGCTGGGGAAAACAAGTGGGTAAGCGTGGGATAAATAGGAGACTCATCCCCACCCCTCCAGCGACGACCTTACTCCCCTCTCCCCCCTTCCCTCGGGGTGTAGATAACTCACAAGATTATCCCACCCCAATACACATACCGAGAAGAGCGAGAGCGAGCAGTGCAATCCCCCGAGATGTGGATGCCTTCCCCTCGACTGCGGCCAAAGCCCAGCTATAAGCGGGAAGTCACCTGTGAATACCCTGTGGGCAGGAAGCGCAAAGCATTAGGATAAGTCCGTGGAGGAGCTGAGGGGAGGAAGTGAAGCCGTAATAGTATTACCCACGATTCCACCGACTATAATAACAGTAGGAGATATAGAGGAAAAAATTTATTCTTCCTCTATATACTTCACTTATATTAAGCACTGGGGATAAGTCGAGCCGTCGGGGGCGGGAGGCCTGGATGTAAGGCGAGCTACTACCCTATGCAGGTTTCTTTATGGTACCGACTTGTGGTATTCCACGCAGGGAATGCGTGGGGGCGGAGTTAACTGATCGGTGAAAAAAACTATCTTTGTTCAACAACAAGAATATCTCACATCATAGTACACAAGCACAGCTAATGGAAAAGCCCTATGTAATAGGTGTAGACCTCGGTGGGACGAACACCGTCTTCGGTGTCGTCGACGCCCGTGGTAATGTCGTCGTCAATGCCTCGATCAAGACAGGGACGCACATCGATATCGAGCTTTACCTCAACGACCTCGTCACCGGTATCAACATGCTCATCGAGCAGGTCGGTGGCAAGGAGAAGATCCGTGGTATCGGTGTAGGTGCGCCTAACGGTAACTACTTCAACGGCTCTATCGAGTTCGCCCCCAACCTCCCTTGGAAGGGTAAGATCCCCTTGGCTCAGATGATCCAGGACCGCATCGGTATCCCCGTGGCACTCACCAACGACGCTAACGCTGCCGCTATCGGTGAGATGACCTATGGTGCTGCACGTGGTATGAAGGACTTCATCGTCATCACACTCGGTACGGGCGTCGGTAGCGGTATCGTCGTCGGTGGTCAGCTCGTCTACGGGCACGATGGCTTCGCTGGCGAACTCGGGCATATGATCGTCCGCCGCAATGGTCGTATGTGCGGCTGTGGCCGTCAGGGCTGTCTCGAGACCTACACGTCTGCTACGGGCGTAGCACGTACGGCTCGCGAATATCTCACCATCCGCTCCGACGAGAGCTCGCTCCGTGATCTGGATATCGACACGATTACGAGTAAGGACGTCTTCGACGCGGCTTCGGCTGGCGACCGTCTCGCTCTCGAGATCTTCGAGTCTACAGGGGCTATCCTCGGCGAAGCCTGCGCGGACTTCGTCACCTTCTCCTCTCCCGAAGCGATCATCTTCTTCGGTGGTCTCACCAAGGCTGGTGACCTCCTGATGAACCCCATCCGTCACCACATGGAGAAGAACATCCTCAAGATCTACGAAGGCAAGACCAAGCTCCTCGTCTCTCAGCTCAAGGAGAGCGACGCTGCCGTCCTCGGTGCCAGCGCTCTCGGCTGGGAAGCCAAGGAAATCTAATCTCCTTCAATCCCTATGATGACAGACGAGCCGGCGCACTGCCGCGCTCGTCTGTTGTCTTTCCCCCACACGCCTTCCCTATCCCTATTCCCTATGCATACACATCCACTATCGAGCTTCAGCTACTGCCCCCGCTGCGGGCAGCAGGGTCTGGAGCATGTACACGGCCGTGCTATCCACTGCCCGAGCTGTGACCTCACTTACTTCCACAATGTAGCCTCTGCTGTCGCTTGCTTTGTCCTTGACGAGGCAGGGCGTCTCCTCACTGTGCGCCGTGCACGTGATCCGGAGAAGGGCACGCTGGACCTCCCAGGTGGCTTCGTAGACCCCGAGGAGACGGTGGATGATGCCGTGCGTCGTGAGCTGCGCGAAGAGACGGGCCTCGAGGCAACGGAGGTGCGTCTACTCTTCTCGATCCCTAATGTCTACCCCTATTCGGGGGTCGATGTCTATACGGCGGATCTCTTCTACCTGACGCGTGTGAAGAGCTTCGACGGGGCGACAGCTATGGATGATGCCGGTGAGCTGGTCATCGTCGACCCAGCAGATCTCCATCCCGAGGCCTTTGGTCTGCGCTCGATACGTGCCGGTGTAGAGCGTATCGTAGCCGATCCTAAGCTCATCGGATAACGTACCTATTTTGTACTATGCTCGGTAGCCTTTGGAGTCGGCTGAAGGGCTTTACACCGCTCTTCTTCATTGCGCTGGGGCTCTTATCGTGGCGTATCACCGCGCCCTATGGTTGGCTGGCGCCGTGGATTATCTCGGCGATGCTCTTCTTCGCTGTGCTGAATATGCCACCCAGCGCAGCCGCTCCACGACCGAAGCACCTCCTTCTTTTCGTCCTCCAGCTAGCTATCGGGGGGACGCTCTACTTCATTCTCTCGGCGTGGGATCACGTCATCGCTACGAGTCTCTTCATGTGCTTCCTCGCACCAGCGGCTGCCGCTGCAGGGGCGATGACGAGCCTTATGGATGGTGATACAGGCTTCGCTACGGGCTACACCATCGTCACACACGGGCTGATCTGCCTGGTAGCACCCTTCCTACTCCCCCTACTTGATTCGCACAGCCATCTACCCTTCTGGACGCTCTCAGGGCAGATAGCGCTCCTGGTGATCCGTATGGTCATGCTACCTATCGTGCTGGCATGGCTCATGCGCGGTGTGATGAAGAGCATGGGGAAGACCCCTCACCCACCGAAGAAACTCACCTACCTCTTGTGGCTCTCCTCGCTGCTCTTCATCTTGGGGAAGAGCGTCTCCTTCGTCTTGAAGGAAGGATCGGAGCAGGTCGGGCTACTCATCGCCTCCTTCGCTGTCGGGCTCTTGGCGTGTGCTATTCAGTTCACACTCGGTAGTCATTTGGCGCGCCGTATCGGTGTCGAGGAGGTCGCATGCCGTCAGTCTATGGGGCAGAAGAATACCGCCCTGACGCTCTGGCTATGCATCACCTTCATGCATCCGCTCGTCGCTCCTGGTATAGCGGGCTATATCGCTTGGCAGAACTTCTTCCTCACCTACTACATGAATCGCCGAAGCCGTCCCAAAGGCTGAGGCCTCACACCACTACGCACTACTATCTCTACCACTATGAAACGCTTCCTTCTCTCCCTCTTTCTTCTTCTCCCCTTCGTCGTGAGCGCACAGAGCCTCCGTGGGGATTGGTCGGGTAAGCTCTCGCTCCCTATGGGCAAGCTCCGTATGGTCATCCACCTCACCGAAGAGGCGGGGCGCTGGTCGGCTACCCTGGATAGCCCAGACCAAGGTGCCTACGGGCTACGTGCCGATGAGGTGCACGTCTCGGGCGATAGCCTGCGTATGGAGCTTCGTAGCCTACGCCTGACCTATACCGCCGTACGCACGGCCGATGACAAGCTCTCGGGCAACTTCCAGCAGGGAGGTATGAATCTCCCGCTGGATATGGAGCGCTCGACCGAGAAGCAAGACGCTCCCCAAGCACCTACCTCCTATACGGAGGAGGAGCTAAGCATCCCCGTCTCGGGCTCGTCTGTCATTCTCTCGGGTAGCCTTGCCCTGCCTAAGACGGGGCAGGCGCCTTATCCTACGCTCGTCCTGATCACGGGCAGTGGCCCGCAGGATCGTGATGAGACGATCTTCGGCTGTAAGC
>ERZ773196.1468-NODE-1468-length-13152-cov-2.797816_pt1 | contig 13152 bp, 3 predicted proteins | sample MGYA00581009_ERZ773196 | MGnify/ENA primary metagenome ERZ773196 (study PRJEB29015, sample SAMEA2738162) | human oral metagenome | biome: human oral; feature: human-associated habitat; material: saliva | place: China | collected 2243 ... | reverse complement strand
TAATAAGAAATCTTTGACACATAATTATAAAGTTTAAATATTTATTTATTCTATAAATTGTATTCTAGCATTTTATATGTATAAATTGCATTCTATATGCATTGACAAGCCTCTATATATTTATATAAAATAGAAATAATTTCATGTTTTGTTCATGATAAAATCATGAGTCATCGGCGTGTGTAATGACGTATTAAGTACATAATTAAATAAATAATTATGTGCGTAATGAAAAGTGTGTTTGTACGTAAGAGTGTGTAATGAAATATATAATCGTGTTGATGAGTGCCCTTTATATGTTTGTCATGCCTGTATCGGGGGAGCAGGTAAGTAAAGCAGAGCAGCCTATACAGGGGACTAGGGTAAAACAAGTTCATAGTGAAAGTACGGCCGTATTATCTGACGACTTAGATACCTTCCATGTTAATTCGTCTCATACTCCAGATCATGTCATCGGTCAGGGCGGATTGGAGATGCCGGACTCCACAGATAAAAAGACGACTCGTTATTCCGATACGGATGCGGTTAACTCTGCGTTGCAGGCGGTGGTCATGACCGGTGTTCATTCTGCGATGCATGGGTCGAAGGCGAAGCCGTGGATGCAACGAACCGTTTTGTCATTGCGCTTTCAGAAAAATTGGAAGTCTTTGTATGGTGTAGAAACCTTGCAGCCACTAGGTCATTATGATGAGAAGTCTCGCCATGTGTGGTTTACGCAGGAGCGTTTAGCGAATGCGGCGGATACGGGGACGACGGCGAATGTAGGCGTTGGCTATCGTCGAATCGCGGCGAATGATGACCACTATTACGGCGGCAATCTGTTTTATGACCATCGGTTCAGAGGCAATCACGGTCGCATGAGTGTCGGGCTGGAGTACGTGTCGGGGATCGGTGCGTTTCGCATGAACTGGTATCGCGGTGTGTCTGGTGAGCGTTCCCTTGATGGTGCGACACGCATGGAAAATGTGTCTAACGGATATACTGCGGAGTATGGGACTAGCTTCAAGAATGCCCGTTGGGCGCGCGTGTATATGGAAGCCTATCGTTGGCAGTTGCGGCGTAGTGAGGATAAGCATGGCTTGCGTATCGGTACGGAGTTGCAGCTCACGCCGAGGATTTCCGTGGACATGGGCTACAATAAGCCGGAGCATGAGCATGGCAGTCCGTACGGCAAAATCATGTTCCGGCTAGCCGGTGTCGATACGGCATGGTTTGGTGGTAACCATCGATCGGATACAAAAACATCGGTTCGTGCGAATATGCTGGAAAATGTGCGTCGCCAACATACGGTGCACGTTGATTGATAGATTGATATATATATTTATTATTTTGATAAAAGCCGCATAAGAATCTATATTTATTTTTTAGATAAAAGCAACATAGAGAACTGTTTTATCGTATCAGATGATTGTCATCTGATATGAAAAGACAGTTCCTTTTTTTATACATTAATTCATAAAAATTTATTTTGTTTACAAAATAGAAAAAGAATGGCACAATATTCATGAAGCTATAATGAAGAATAAGTTACACGTGGAATTCATTAGGGAATGGAGAGGATAAAATGAGCAAGCGTAAACTTATATTATCTGTGTTGATTAATGGTGTGTTGTTATCGAGCCTATATGTGGCCGGAGCGGTGGATGTGGCACCGGGTAGCGGTAACGGTGTAGCCATCGGTACAGGTAGCAATGCACCAAAGGCGGAAAACGTAGCCATTGGCAAAGGTGCCGGCATTTCTTACTCGAATGGTGCTAGTGCGGCTACGGGCGATGTAGCTATCGGCAATGGTGCAGGTATTAATAACTATGCTAGCCAGGGTGGTAGTATAGCTATCGGTAAAAATGCAAAGGTCGAAAATATGGCCGGTGGTGGAGAGGCTAGCTTTGCGTTGGGGCAGACTACCTACAGTGGTAATATATTTTCTTCTGCCAGAATCCCTGCGGATCCTACAAAGGTTGTAGGCAGTGTCGCTATCGGTGACAATACATTTGCTCGTACTGGTAGCACTATGATTGGATCTCATAATTATAAAGGGGAACTTGGTGATACTACGGTAGATAGTGCATCCACAAGAAAAGATGCATTAAACGTATATGCTACAACAATTGGTGCTAATAGCTTTAGTAATGGGGCTTTCACTACAAGTACAGGTGTATATAATATTATCTCTAGCGAATATAATGGCGGTCGGTTGGCAAATCCTTTAAAGAATTTTGGTGCCACCATTAATGGTACATTGAATAGCATTGAATCGAAAACGGGTAGCTATTATTCTGGTGTTGCGAACAGTATCGTAGGTACTGCCAATCGAACCTTTAACTCCAATGGGTCTCTCGTATTTGGTGCTGGCAATGAAATAACGAATTCTGTAACTCGTATCTCAGCGCCAAGTTCGGGAGGTAATTCTGCTAAGGAATTAGCTGAGACATTACGTTCCGCAGTTAAAAATTCTAATGGTGGCGGTTCTACTATGGCATTTGGTAGCGGTAATAAGGCGGATTATACACTTCGGTCTGCACTTATGGGTGTCAATAATACATTGACTGGCTCCCAAAACAATGAAAGTACGAATACCATGTTGACGGGCTTTCACAATACGGCGGATAAGGTGTCTAATACGACCGTAATAGGGTCTGAAAATACGGTGACTAATTCTAAGAATAGTCTTGTGATGGGGGATAATCGTGAGGTGAAAGATGCCAACCATGCAGTTCTCATCGGTTCCACAGACAGCAAGACTACGACATCTGTTAATAATGCGGTCGCTGTCGGACATAATACGAATGTAACCGTAGAGGGTGGCGTTGCATTGGGCAGTGAATCGAAGGCTACTGTAGCGGCTGGATCTGTTGGGTATGATCCGAGCACAAAAGCACAGTCCACGAATACAGATTCTACTTGGAAGGCGACTAAATCAGCCGTATCTGTCGGTGATGCAAATAACAATATTACGCGTCAGATTACATCCGTAGCAGCCGGCACAAAGGATACGGATGCGGTGAATGTGGCACAGCTCAAAAAGTTGCAAAATCAAGTGAATGCGAACGGCTCCACTACCGTCAGCGCAGGTAAGCATATTAATGTGACAACTACGACGAACGGAACGACCAAAGATTATAAGGTAAGCCTATCTGACGATATAACGAATCAGATTACAAATAACACAACAAATATTAACAATATACAAGGTGATGTGACCAACATTAAACAGAATGTAACGAATATTCAAGGTGACATTACTAATATCAAGCAGGATGTAACCAATATGGGGCGGAATGTAGCTCGCCTCGATAAAAAGGTTAACAAATCTGTGGCCGGAGCGGCCGCACTTGCCGCTTTGCATCCATTGGATTTCGATCCTGATGCAAAATGGGACTTTGCTGCTGGTTATGGCCACTACCATGACGGCAATGCTGCTGCATTGGGAGCTTTCTACAGACCAAATGAAGACTTGCAATTTAGTGTAGGATCTACTGTCGGTAATGGTGAAACCGTTGTGAATGCCGGTATGTCTGTGAAAGTAGGTGCTCACAGTAATGTATCTCGTTCTCGTGTAGCCATCGGTAAGGAAGTTTTGGAACTTAAGAAAACTGTAGCGGTACAAAATGCGCAGATTCAAAAGTTGACAGCTCTTTTGAATGGATTGGCCGGAACGAATATGAAAGCAGACCGCAGCACATTATTCCCTGATGTGCCGAATAATCACTGGGCATATGCGGCGGTTAGCGATCTATCTCGACGTGGTCTTGTAGAAGGATATCCTGATGGTACATTCGGAGGGGATCGTATGATGACCCGTTATGAATTTGCTCAAATTGTGTACCGTGCTATTCAAAATGGTGTTGTCGTCGATAATCGACTCGTATCTGAATTTGGTCCTGAAATGGCGTTATTCCGTGTGGATACCATTGCCAAGAATCATGAAGGGCAACCAACTATTGAACGTGTAAGGGTTAATAAAAAATAGAATACTTATATATATGATTTATATTGTGAAAGCCGAGGCTCTAGGGCCTCGGCTTTTTCGTGTACCTGTATAAGGCAATTTTTCTGTATATAAAATTATCTTATCTATGAAAGTACTAAACTGAAAAGTCTAAAAATATGAAATTGATTACGTAATTACAATAATCGTTATATTCCGATATGTGGATTTATCGTAAATTTTAATAGGAAAGATGAAGATTTTATTTCTTAAAATTAAAAAGTATTAAAATAGAAATAAATAAATGACAAAAATGAAGAAAAGATGAAAAAGTTGTTTACAAGATAGAAATTTTTTGATATTGTATTGCCGTGGATGAGTATATGATGAAGAATCATGAATAATTATAGTATTCAGATCGTAATTTGGAATACTAATATTTGGTGTAAGAAGTGTAGATGATAATTAATCGTTATACTTCTTCTTTTTATTATCTTTGCAATATTATGCAACACAAGTGGTGTGTTTTACTGAGTTTTCGGTAAGAAAGGATAATTATGAATCGAATTTATAATGTTATTTGGAGTAAGACAAAAAAATGCTACGTAGTAGTATCTGAAATTGTAAAAACAGGTGGCGGCAAGGTGAAATCCGTACAAAACGGTACAACCTGGGCACGCATGAGTGCGATTATGGCGGTGGCTGCATTATTGATGGGTGGTAATATTACTACAGCTAACGCAGCTACTTATACTGCAATGACTATTGATAATGTAAATGGAGCTAATTATGCTACTGGTAATGTAGTTTATAGTGAAGGTAGTTATTTATATAATTATCAAAACCCTGGGAACCTGACACCATTTGATAACAGTCATTTGTACAATGGTACAGATAGAGGTAACTATACAGAAAATAGTTTTGCTGGCATTGCTATCGGTAAAAATACAAATATTCAGGAAACTGGTAATCCAACTTATTATTCCGGTTTAGCTATCGGTAACTATGCTCAGGCCACAGGCGGTATTTCCTTTGCACTAGGTCATTATGCTCAGGCTTTATCACCATCTGCTATGGCTCTTGGTACAGCTACAAAGGCGAGCGGATTTAACTCCTTGGCTATGATGCGTCAATCCGCTGCAGAAGGTGAGTTCTCCACAGCATTGGGTACTGCATCTTGGGCAAAGGGTAATGGTAGTTTTGCCATGGGTTACTCCGCTACAGCAAAAGCGGATCAATCCATCGCAATCGGTGCGGCAGAAACTATAAAATTACCTGGTCAACAACATGGTACTCCAAGTGCTAAATATAATGGCGATGGTAATACCGTAACAGAAGGGGCTCGTTCTCTTGCTTTCGGTACGAAAGCTCGTACTGCAGTTGGTGCAGATGATTCTATGGCATTCGGTTCTTCATCCAGTACTGGTGGCGCCAATGCGGTAGCTATGGGTTATAGTGCTAATGCTAGTGCAGAGAATGCCTTTGCCATCGGTAATACGGCACAATCATCCGCACAAAATGCGGTAGCGATGGGTAAAAGTGCAAATGCAAGTGGTGTAAGTAGTTTTGCTATGGGTAGTAGTTCTAATGCTGCTGGTGCTGATGCTATCGCTATGGGTAGTTCTTCCCAAGCAAAATTATCCAACTCCATCGCATTGGGTGGTAATGCAAAATCCTTGGGTGCCGATGCGCTTGCACTTGGTGGTGCGGCGAATGCCTCTAAAGATGGTGCCATTGCAATCGGTAAAGAAGCAAAAGCAAACAATACTAATACGACAGCTATCGGTCTTGGTGCAACTGTTACAGGTACTAACTCCATGGCTATCGGTACAAATGCCGTTGCAGAATCCAATAACTCCTTGGCATTGGGCACTGGTACGGAAGTAAGAGGTGCCTTGGTTAATGGTTTCTCTGCTTTCACTAACCAACAAAATAACAATGTTGCAAACGGTGTAGTTGCGGTGGGTAATGTAGGTTCTGAACGCCGTATCATCAACGTAGCGGGCGGTGAAAACGATACTGACGCAACAAATGTTAAACAATTAAAATTTGTAAACAGTAACTTGGCAAAATCCATCGCAGGTCCTACCTATACGGGCTATGAAGCGAATGGTTCTACATATAAAGCGCCTGATTTCAATATCAAGAATAGCACATACCATACGGTAAAAGAGGCTGTTGAAGCGGCGCAAACGAATTTCTTTAGTGCTAAAGGCACATCTGCCGATGCGAACTACGATAACACAGGTGCTACAGGCAATAATGCGACAGCAGCTGGTGTACGTACTTCTGCAGCAGGTAACTTCGCGACAGCTGTCGGTGCTGATGCGACTGCAGCTAATGCGAACAGCACTGCTATCGGTTATAAAGCTAAATCCAGCGTAGATGACGGCGTTGCATTGGGTGCGAATTCCGTTGCTTCCGTTGCGGCCGGCAAAGCAGGCTATAATGTTAAAACTGCAGACAGCCGTACAAACGGATATAGCGGATTGACTGGCGCTGCGTTGACATCCACTATGGGTGCGGTGTCCGTAGGTGATGGCGGTACAAAAACTCGTCAAATCACAAACGTGGCTGCAGGTACTGCGGATACTGACGCTGTTAACGTGGCACAATTGCGCAATGTTAATTTGAAAGTAGCTGGCAATACTGGTAAAAACGACGTTTTATTGGATAACCAAACATTGACTGTAAAAGGCGACGGTTCTTATGTTACGACATCTGTTAACAACCAAACAATCGATGTGGCGTTGACTGATGCTACTAAGAATAAAATCGACAATGCGGCAAATAAAGACTTGTCCAATATTACTGACAATGGTAAATCCGTTATTCGTGATGAAGCGCAAAAAGCAGTAAAGGTTGTAGCTGGTAAAAACACAACGATTACAGAAGGTACGGACGGTACATATAAAACATATAAAGTTGACGTAGACGCTCCAGATTATCAATTGACTGAAAACAGCGGTGCTGCTGATAAAGCTTACACTGTATCTGGCAATAAAGTTGACTTAACTGTACAAGATGCTAAAAATCCTGCGAATAAGAAAACTGTAACGATTAAGGATATCGCATCTAAAACAGAACTCGATAATACAAAAACAGAGCTTATTAATAAAGGTTTGAAATTCGATGCTGATAATGGTGGCGAAAAAACAAATAAATTAGGTTCCAAGGTAACAGTAGCTGGTGATAGCACTAATATCAACACTACAATTACACAAACTGGCGACGATACAACAATTAAGGTTGCATTGGGTCAAGACATCAATGTTAATACGGTAACTGCTACAAAAACTGTAAAAGCTGGTACGGCTACTATGGGTACCCAATCTGTAACAGATAACAAAAGTGCTGCTCAGAATGGTAACTTTGTGTCCGGTTTGGACAATAAAAATTGGACATTAACTGATCCTGCCTTTGTATCTGGTCGTGCGGCAACAGAAGATCAACTTAAGGTTGTGAGCGATGCTGTGAAAGCGGCTAATGCAAGTGCTTCTGACTACCGTTTAATCGCTAATCCGAACAATGCGGCAGACGGCTCTTATAAGGTTGATAACAATAAAGTTGATTTACAAGTGAAGGACGATAAATCTGGTACAGTTAATACTGTGACAATTAAGGATATTGCGTCCAAAACTGAACTTGATAAAGTAAAAGATCGTTCCGTGAAATACGACGGTGAAACTGACAAAGATACAGTAACTTTGGAAGGTGCTAACGGTACAAAAATCACTAACTTGAAGGACGGTAATGTAGCAGCTGGCTCTAAAGATGCTGTAAATGGCGGTCAATTACATCAAGTTAAGCAAGATCTTGGTGACCAAATCACAAATACTAAGAATGAATTAAACAATAAGATTGATACAACTAAACAAGATCTTATTGATAAAGGCTTGAAATTCGACGCTAATACAGGCGGTGAAAAAACAAATAAATTGGGCTCCAAAGTAGCAGTTAAAGGGGATAACTCCAATATCATTACGGAAATCTCTCAAGATGCTAACGGCGACAGCACAATTGATGTGAAACTTGGTAAAAACCTTAATGTAGAAACGATTACTGCTACTGGTGCAAATGGTAAAGACGGTAAAATCGGCATCAACGGTAAAGATGGTGTAACAACTAACATTTCCGTTACTCGTGACGGTCAACCTGGTGTAGACGGCGCTCCTGGCACGACTACAACACGTATTACATACCAAAAACCTGATGGCTCTAACGAAGAAGTGGCAACCTTGAACGACGGTCTTAAATTCAAAGGCGACATGGGTGCTACATCCAATGTTAAACTTAATAAACAAGTGGACATCACAGGTGGCGTAACAAGCGCTTCCGATCTTGCTACAGGCAATAATATCGGTGTTACCTCTGCAGCTGTCGGTGCAGATGGCAATGCAAAATTAAAATTGCAATTGGCGAAAAACTTGACAGGCTTGCAATCTGTAACGGCATCCGACACTGTGAAAGCAGGCACTGCCACTGTAGGTAACCATACGGTAGCGGATAAAAAAGGTGGCAACCAAACTGGTAACTTTGTAACAGGTTTAGATAATAGAACTTGGGACATTTCAGATCCTACATATGTAGAAGGACGCGCAGCGACAGAAGACCAACTTAAGAAGGTTAGCGATGCTTTGAAAGCATCTAATGCAAGTGCTACAGATTACCGCTTAATTGCTAATCCGAATAACGCCGTAGACGGCTCTTATAAAGTTGAAAACAATCAAGTTGACTTGAAGGTAAAAGACGAAAAATCCAGTGATGTTAAAACTGTAACGATTAAGGATATTGCGTCCAAAACTGAACTCGATAAAGTAAAAGACCGCTCCGTAAAATATGACGGTAACACAGGCCATGACACAGTAACTTTGGAAGGTCCTAACGGTACAAAAATTACTAACTTGAAAGATGGTAACGTAGCAGCTGGTTCTAAAGATGCTGTAAACGGCGGTCAATTACATGATGCTAAAAACGAACTTATTAATACAGGTCTTAAATTCGATGCCAATGTAGGCGGCGTACAAACTAACAAATTAGGCTCCACTGTTACAATTCAAGGTGAAGGTACTGCTGCTGACGCTGATTATAGCGGTGAAAACCTCAAAACTTTCATCAATCAAGATGCGGCAACAGGCAATACGACTATTGACGTGAAGATGAACAAAAACCTTAAAGCTGAATCTGTGAAGGTTGGCAAAAATGGTAAGGACGGCGTAGCTATTACAGGTCCTGACACAGCGAACGGTACAGATGGCAAGGTAGCTGTGACTGATAAAAACGGTAAAGAAGCAGTTTCTATTTCCGGTAAGGACGGCGTAGGCCACATTGGCTTGACAGGCCCTGCTGGAACGAACGGCGTGAATGGTACTAATGGTATCGACTTGTCCGTGAAACCTGGTTACGACGATCCTATGACAGGCGTTAAAGGCGAAAAAGGCGTTGATGGTACAAATGGTCTTACACGTATCGTTTACAAAGACGGCAATGGCGAACACCAAGTTGCGACTATGGAGGACGGTTTACAATTCACTGGTAACAACATTGGTACCGTGAATAAACAAAAATTGAACTCCTTGGTGAAAGTACAAGGTGAAGGCGTAACTGAAGCTGAATCCGCTGCATTCAAGAGCGCATCCGGCAACATCAACGTAAAAGCTGATGGCACTGACAAATTGGAACTTCAATTGGCGAAAGACCTTAAAAATCTTGATTCCGTAACGGCGGCTAAGACTGTGAAAGCAGGCGACGCTACTATGGGTAGTCAAACTGTTAACAACGCAGCTGGCGATAGCGAAACAGGCAATTATGTAACAGGCCTTGATAATAAAGATTGGGATGCAGATAAGATTGTATCCGGTCGTGCCGCAACAGAAGATCAATTGAAAAAAGCGTTGGATGCTCAAAGTGCTAACTCCACTGATTATCGTTTGATCAGAAATCAAGCGGCAGGCTCCAATGGAGACTACACTGTAGATGCAAACGGCGATGTAGCGTTGACTGTACAGGATAAGAATCATCCAGATAAAACAGAAACCGTTACCATCAAAGACGTTGCTTCTAAATCCAAACTTGATAAATTGAATGATCGTGCTGTTAAATATGATTTGGATCCTAACGGAACACCTAATAAATCCAAGGTTACTTACGAAGGTCCTGCATATAACAACAAACAAGGCGGTACTCACGTAACGAATGTGGCATATGCTACAGGCAACGATGGCAGCGAAGCGGTTAATGTGGACTACTTGAACGACAAAATCAAAGATAGTGCGGATGCATTGACTAATAAAGGTTTGAAATTCGATGCTAACCAAGGCGGCGAAAAAACTAACAAGCTTGGCTCCAAAGTGACTATTAAAGGTGAAGGCACTGCAGCTGACGATGATTACAGCGGTGAAAACCTTAAAACTTTCATCACACAAGATCCAGCATCTGGTGATACAACTATCAATGTGAAGATGAATAAAAACCTTAAAGCTGAATCCGTGAAGGTTGGCAAAGATGGTAAGGATGGCGTGTCCATTACAGGTCCTGACAACGGTACAGACGGCAAGGTAGCTGTTACTGGTAAGGATGGCAAAGAAGCTGTATCTATTTCTGGTAAAGACGGCGTAGGTCACATCGGTCTTAACGGTAAAGACGGCCGTAGTGCTGACATTTCTGTTGAAAAAGGTGATCCGGACCTCAACGGTAACGAAATCACTCGTATTAAATACACTGATGAAAATGGTAAGACACATCAAGTGGCAACCAAGGATGATGGTATGGCATACGGTGGTGACTCCGGTAATGTGATTAAGAAAAAACTTAATGAACAATTGGACATTAAGGGCGGTGTAACAAACGAAGCTGATTTGACTGAAAACAATATTGGCGTTATCAGTAAAAATAATATCCTCAATGTTCGTTTGGCAAAAGACCTTAAAGACTTGAACTCCATTACTTTCAACAACGGAGCTAACGGTGCAAACGGTAAAACCGTTGTAAACGGCGCAGGCATGACTATCAATGATGCAGCTGGTAATCCGTTGACAGCTGTTACAAAAGACGGCGTGAAGATTACTGATGGTCCATCTATGACGAAGGACGGCATCGATGCAGCAGGCAAGAAGGTTACTAACGTAGCTGACGGTACGGTTGCAAAAGATAGCAAAGACGCTGTAAACGGTGGTCAATTACATGACGCTGTTGAAAGCCTTAAAACTAAAGGCTTTGGCCTTGAAGCGGAAGACGGTCAATCCGTGAAGAAAGCTCTTGGTGAAACTGTTAAGGTTAAAGGTGATGACAAAAATATCAAAACATCCGTAGACGGCGGCGCTGTTAAGGTGGAATTGAAAAAAGACATCACTGTAGACACTGTAACAGCTAATACTGTAACAACAGGCGACACTAAGATGGATACAAATGGCGTTACTATCAAGGACGGCGCTAATGAAGCGACTAAGTTGACTAAAGACGGCTTGCAAATCAATGATGGTGGCAATAAAGCTGTTACTATCAACAAAGATGGCTTAACAATCGAAAATGGTCCTAAGGTAACAAAAGACGGTATCGATGCGGCTGATAAGAAGATCACTAATGTGGCTGATGGTACTATTGGCGCTGGTAGCAAGGACGCTGTAAACGGCGGTCAATTGCATACAGCTATTGAAGACATCAAAACTACAGGCTTCGGTCTTAAAGCGGAAGACGGTCAATCCGTGAAGAAACCTCTTGGCGAAACAATCGATCTAAAAGGTGACGGTAATATCAAAACTTCCGTGGACAACGGCGCTATCAAAATGGCCTTGAACGATAAGATCACTCTTGGTCAAGATCCAGCAAAACAAGTTAACATCGATGGTTCTGCAGGTACAATTACAGCTGGCAACGGCGGTAATCAAGTTAAGATTGACGGCAATGACGGTTCCGTAACGGCAAATACTGTGAAAGCTGGCGATGTAGTTGTCGGTAAACAAACTTCCGACGGTAAAGAAGGCAACTTCGTAACAGGTTTGGATAACAAAACTTGGAATCCTGAAAACCCTGTAGCAGTTCCTGGTCGTGCGGCAACAGAAGATCAATTGAAAGCTGTTAATGACGACTTCAATAATAAAGCAAGAACAGGCCGTGTATTCCAAGGTGACCAACCTGGCGATAGCGGTAAAGTGGTTCGTGGATTGGGAGATACTATGAACTTTACTGGTGGTGCTGATGTGAACCGTTTGGCAGATAATAATATCGGTGTTGTGAAAAACGCTGCTGGTGATGGCTATAACATCAAGTTGGCTAAAGACTTGAAAGGTCTTCAGTCCGTAACGACTACGGATGCTGCTGGTAATACAACTGTTATGAACGGTGGCGGTATGACAATTACACCTGTTCAAGGTAATGCTGTAAGTCTTACTAAAGACGGCCTCAATAACGGTGGTAATAGAATTACTAATGTAGGCCCTGGTGTAGATGGTACTGATGCGGTTAACGTAAATCAATTGAGCAGTGCTATGCGTAGCGTGGATGGTAAGATCGCTGATGTAGGTGCTACTAGTGCAGCTATTTCCGGCCTCAAACCATTACAATATGATCCATTGGAACCAACTCAAGTATTGGCTGCTGTAGGTCACTACAAAGGCAGCACAGCTGCTGCTGTAGGCGTAGCGCACTATACTAATGAATCTACAATGTTCCATATGGGCGTATCTCTTGGCGGTCATGACAACATGATTAATGCGGGCGTATCCTACAAATTCGGTACTTCCGATGCGAAGAAAGCGGTTCCTGCACGTTATAAGGCCGGCCCTATCAGCTCCGCGTATGTATTGCAGGATGAAGTGACTGCATTGAAAGCTGAAAATGAACGTATGAAACAACATGATCTAGAGTTAACTGCTAAATACGATCAAGTACAACGCGATAATGAAGAAATGAAAGCTCAAATCGCATTACTTATGCAACAAGTGGGTCTTTCTAAATAAGGGAGAATTCTTAGTCTAGTCATGTAAGGAATATGAAAGCCACCCTTCGCAGGGTGGCTGATTATCAGGAGGATGTATGAAATTCAAAAAAATTATGCCTGTATTGGCACTGGCTTGTGTGTGTGCGGTAGGTCAAGCGGATGCGGCTCAAGATCGATTGATGATGCCAGAACAACCAGCTGAACCATTGAATGTGCTTGAAACAGAAGTGGCCCTTTCCGTACCTAGCGAAGAAGTTCGCGACGTAGTGAATGCTTTCACACAATT
>ERZ773196.1466-NODE-1466-length-13165-cov-3.204119_pt1 | contig 13165 bp, 6 predicted proteins | sample MGYA00581009_ERZ773196 | MGnify/ENA primary metagenome ERZ773196 (study PRJEB29015, sample SAMEA2738162) | human oral metagenome | biome: human oral; feature: human-associated habitat; material: saliva | place: China | collected 2243 ... | reverse complement strand
TATCATCATCCCAGAAATTCGGAGAAGTCATCGGATACGGATAAGGATGAAGCGCCAGGCCGTAGTCCATATAGCCCTCTGCCGCCTCATAATTATGGAAAGCCAGCATGATATCCTTACCCTTATATTTTCCGACAGGTGCCGCTTCCGGGAACATATTCCAGTAGTGATCAATAGAAAACATGATGTTGTCGTTTGCGGAAACGGACTTCATCGCAGTATAAAATACACGGAAAGCTCTCTGGAAACGTACGGTGTATGCGGAAACATCATAATCTCCCAAATAGTTCCAATACTGATTGTTGATTTCATTTCCCACAACCCAGTTGGTAATCTTCCCGTGACCGTTCTTTCCGTTATAACGCTTAGCGAGGAAAGAAGCCATAGCCTTTACCGCGCGGAAGCCTCCCTCCGACTCCACGTTAAAACCGTAATACACCGCCTGTTCCTTGGGAAGTTCCGTCACGCCCTTCGGATTTAGCTCCGGAACAGTCTCGTTCCAAGCATTAAGCAAAATCGCAGTCACCGAAACGCCGGAATCGCTCAGCCTCTTCACCTCCGCATCCAGCTGGTCAATCAGTTCTTTATTGATCTTGTACGTCTTGTTTTCATAGGTATAGGAAATGCCGTTTCCGAAGAATCGCTGTGTCGGAATATCCACACCGGCATGCTTGATTTTTAAGCTTAAAGCATCGTCCAGAATATTCGGATCCACACGAAGTCCCTTCTTCCCGGGATTTAATGCCGGATCCTGATTCTCCGCAACAATTTCCGGGTTTTCGATATAACGCCTGTCGGAAATCATCTCATAATGTCCGTTTACCTTAACCGCAGGCACGAAGGCGCTGTAGAGCCGAAGCTCCCCCGGCCCTGCATAGAGGGTAAAGGTAAACTTCTGATCCGCCCCGATATTCCCTTTAGCAAGGAAGTCCCTTCTTCCCGATAAATCGTTTTGGTACGGTTTTATTTCAAAAATATAAATCGATCCGTCCGTCCCCGTACTGTCTCCACTACTATCCACTGTCAAAGAAATATTTTGCTTATCCGACGTGATGTTTACATCATGAATCTTCCCTGTAACGGAATGCGCAAAGGCAGCAAAGGAAAATAATACCGACATCAAAAAAGTAGCCAAAAAGCCAATACTTTTCTTCTCCAAAATTCTCATTTTTCTTTCCTCAAAAATCCTTTCTTCGGAACAAAAGCCCCTTAATTCTCATAAACAAGATGTCCCAGGCTTCGCCTGCGCCACTTGTTATGAATCAAAGCCTCTTTATCCTACGATTTTTAAGGAATAATTGCTAGCGGATTTCTCTTACAAGTTCTTACAGATTAAAAACGGAAATTTTCATTTATATATCCAACGTATCTATTAATAAGCCGGTATGGGATATAGAAATGAGAGAAACTTATCTGACAACATATTCTCTGTCCTCATTATCGAGTTAGTAATCAGCAAAACGCTTGTTCTTTTATTTACAAACTATGATAACAGGAAAGTGGAATGAAAACAAGTAAAAAAATTTCAAAAAAAGAACCCCCAACTTCTTGGGAGTTCTTTTTTAGAGAAATTCTAGATAGAACTACTCTGTGAAGTACTCTTTGCCACCTACAAAAGTAGATCTTGCGTGATCAGTAGAAGATGTTGTATAAAGCTTCTTAATGTTAGCATAGATAACAACACCATTGCTATCTGTTACATAGTAAACATCATTGCTATCCTTAAGATTGAACTTCTTCTTCTGTACTGTACCTGCAGTATTAATCAATACTAAATCATTAGAAGTATTAAAATCAGCATCTCCATAATAAAGCACAGCCTTATCATGTATAGGTGCAATAGTCTCAACATCTGCTGTGGAAGTACCGGAAACCGGGACTGCAGCATAGTTGGAATCATCATTGTTAGCCTTAAGAACGATACCGTTCTGAGCATACTTCTTAATCTTCTTTACATAATCCTTAGCAGCCTTACCATTGTTATTGAAGTACATCTGATATGTATCATCATCAAAGCTTACATTCTGGTAACCGGTCTTTCTGGAACCATCCTTAGCATAGTCATCGGAGAAGAAGAAAATATCTTTACCAGTTAAGGAAAGATTAGCGAACTGCTCTCCGGTCAAATCCTGATAGGTGTTATCATTACCGGCATCATTGGAGAAATCTTTTCTACCATAATTAGTAGTATTAGAAACCTGTAATCCTGAAATCATTCTTCCATCACCATCAAAAGCATAAACTTTGCCCTTGATCTTCTTAATAGTGTTCTTAGCAAGCTTTCCGCTTCCATCTGCCCACCACCAAGAAGCACGGTCGTTCTCGTAATCCTTCTGAAGATATTCTTCACTCGGAACAGCCCAAATCCACTGATTCTTTCTTGCTCCGCCATCACCGTTTACATAAACGACGTTGTTGGAAGAAGCAGCGGTAGCCGGCTGAAATACATTATCAGAGCCTACCGGAACCTTATTGGCATTGGAATAATCCTCAATCATACGTCCGTCTTGACGGAAATAGTATGTTGCACCGTTGATGGTCTTCTTAGTATTCTTTGTAATCTTACCGTTATCATCAAGGTAGAACCATGCTGTGGAATCCTCTCCATTGACATTCACAGTAAGCTGAACCCAACCATGCTGAGCGGATCCGTCATCATAACCGCCATAGTAATAGGTTGCCTCTGCCCATGCATCATCTTGAAGCTGCAGTGTAGATGCATCCTTTGAAAGCCAGCCATAGAGCATATAACCTTCCTGATCGAAGACATACTTCTTGCCATTGATGGTCTTGATATCAGAAATGGTAATTCCATCTTTTCTATCTCTGTAAGCCTTACCGTCAGCACCGAAGTACATCCATCTGTGGTCTGCATTGCTGTCATCGGAAACAGTATCGAATGCTACCCACTGGTTGGTAACCATAGCGCCGTCCTGGTTTACATAGTAGAAGTCTTCGTTCTTCTGAACAACTTCGTTTGTAGCCATGTTTCCATCGGATCCAAGATAGAACCAATAGTCTCCGGACTTTTTCCAATCATCAGCGACCGGGTTGCCATCGTTATCAAGATACTGCCAGTTTCCGGTTGTGTTGTTCCAGCCGGCAGCAAAAGTAACTGCAGATGCACCGATAGCCAGTAAAGCTGTTGCAGATAAAGCTGCAACTAATTTTGTTTGCTTTCTCATAATAAATGCACTCTCCTTTTTAAATTGTGGAATAATCCAAGTTGCGTGACGATTATAAACCCTTTTTTTAATCGATTCAAGTTTTTTATAAACAAAAGAACAATTTCCTTTTGTTTCAAGGGTTTTCCTCGTGACTTCCTCAATATAGCGTAAGTCCGTCTATATGTCTATTACAAAGCGTAAACGAATTATTACGAAGTTCTTAAGATGAATATTAAGAGAAAACTAATAATTAATGCTTGCTTTTTGCTAACACTTCGTTTTCCCATGTTATTTGATCAGAAAAAATGCTTTACTCCAAGAAGGCATTCAAATATTCACCTCAACAGGAGTTGCGATTTGGTTGATTATCGGGGTGTATAAATCTACATCTTGATTCGGTGTTGAGATGGTTATTATTAGAGAATAGCGAATCTTATCGTTAAAACGATTTAGATATCCCCTTTCTTTCCACCATCCTGAAACCGGATAAACGGCAATCTGGTTTATTTCGCTCAATTCCACCCCGGTTAATTTCATAAAATCAGAATGAAGTGATCCAACATCTCTGACTTTCTTTCCCAAGAACCAGCGATCACTTCCACTAGTTCCATCGCCTTTATCTTTTTTATCTTCTCCTCTTGCTTCGACATTGATTCTTTTTTTAAAATCTTCCAATGTTTCATTGTTATTGATTACATCAAAGCGAAGACCGCTAGACGCATAGCGATATTTATCTTTCCAACCAACTGCCTCGGGACTCGGTTCAATGAAATAAGAGAGTGTCACTCTTAATTCCGCATCCGCTTCTCCAAGATCTCTTAGAACCTCTTTGGGCCAAGGAAGTGTATACAAGTGCATTTCATTCATTGCGTAAGAACCGCTTTCCTTCTTTTTATAAGGCTGCAGTATTTCTTCACTGATTATATTTACCGAGTTATTCATACACTGAATTGCGCGATTTAAATTCGGAATACCGTACCCACAAGAACGAACGAGGTTACGTCTCCCCGACCTCTTTTTGTCACCATTACAAAATTGTCTACGCATCTTTTCTGTCCATCTCGCAGAATGAACCATAAGTCCCCTTACTGTTTCAGGCCAGATGTCCGGATACTCGACATAGATTTGAGACGCCATCCACGCAGCCTGTGCAGTTGCTGAACTCGTCGCCCAAATAGTCGAAAAATGGTGTTTTGAATAATCTTTTCCCGTCGTTAGCAAAGAAAAGTCCGGACATTCTGAATAGTCTGTTCCATTTGTTGCAACATTGCTCCCATTTAAAAGAATCTCCGGCTTAATCGGCCACTTTTTATCCCAAATTACTGATGTAGCACTATAGGGAGATAGTTCACCAACATCAGCTAACGGAGCAAAACCGGAAAAATCTTCATGCTGAATATCAACATCCTGATTATATGCCCCAATTGTTAAAGCATTCCAAGATTGTCCCGGATTTTCCACACTATGAAGCTTATTCGCCTCCGGATATCCCCCTTTAGCCAATTCGTTAGGAAGTACATTTCCCGCACTCACCAGTATTAATCTTTTATCTCTATCTTCACTGTCTACTCCGGCAGCAAGACTATCTAAAGTGCCTGACCATGAAGACGGCCGGCCATTTCCTTCCGTATATTCCGGTGCAGACACAGCCATACAGATGCTTCGGTTCACTTTCGGATTTTGTATTTCCGCTAACGCAACTGCCTGTTCTGTAACGGCTCCATACAACTCAGGATCATTTTCACCTCTAGGCGGTAAGATTTTCACACTTTCTAATTTGTGCGAAACAAAAACCTCTTCTGTCGAGATAAGCTTTTCTTTCAGATCATAATACAACAAAAGCCCGGCCATTTCCGTTCCGTGCCCATCATGATCAGAACTGAACCAGGCAGTATCTACCGACTGAATTCCCCCACGAACTATATGAGGTTTAATTAATGGATGCTCTGCAGAAATGCCGGTATCCAGTAAACAGACCGTTGTCTTAGAATCTCCGATTCTCAGCCTTTCCAACAAATCGTCTTCCCAATCTTTTTGTTCTCCCCTCGAGAGCCCATCAAAGAAGGAAGTTGATTCAGGAGCTCTCCTGAATTCAGTGATATCATCACATGTCCTTAACAAGTCAATCAAATTGTCTTTATTGGCTTTTATTAAACAAACCATTCTTTCAGGAAAGCTGATTTTTTGGGATTTACAAGCAATATTTAATTCTTTACAACAGTTCTTGAAATTTGCCTCAACTACATCTTTATCCTGCTTATATCTTAGCCATACTTCACACCAAACCGCTTCCTGTACAGGCATGAATTCTTTTTTTCCTATCCAAAAAGATTCAATTTTCGCTCTTCTAACATTTTCTATACTTCGAATTAAGTCATTATTTTTAGGATTTCCTTTTCCTCCTAAACTTTTCTTATATTCTTCCACTTTCTGCAAATAATATTCTGTCTTTTCTAAAGGAACGTATACTGTAGCTTTTGTAGTGTCATTTTCCTCTTGAATATTAAGAAGCCGAATCCCCTTACGTATATTTTCTAAAGATTTTGTATTTAGTTCTTTATTTGTTTCCCCTGAAAATTCCAAATACAAACCTTCTTTTGCCCTAAGCACTTCCCCTTTGGATTGAGTCGGAATTTCTTCCAAGCATTGTTTCAACAGACTTTCAATATGCTCTGCATGTTGTCTCGGATTTAATCGTACAGGAAAGGAGTCCGTATTGTGCGCTCCTTCTGAAGAATATGACATTCTGTTCACTTCATGGAGAAATATATTACGTTTCTTCCCTGCCATGTTTTATGCCTCCCTGGGGATATACGCCAGCTTTCGTTCATACACAAAGGAAAGAAGTCTTTCTTCTGTTATCTCACCACCGTATAAAATTGAATCTTTTATAGCATCGTCACAAACGCGAATGATTTCCGCTTGGCTTAAATTCCTTGCCGCTGTAAGCAGCGCCTCACCGGGAACAAAATCCGGACAATATTCCTCCAATTTAAATTCAAATAATCTCTCTATTTCTCTTTCAGACGGCATTAAATAATGAAGCACATCATCAAAACGTCTGAATAATGCCTGATCCAATATCTGCTGATTATTTGTTGCAGCTACTATAATACTATCCGATTCATCTTGCTCTATAAACTGCAAGAAAGAATTTAAAATTCTTCGGGCTTCACCGACCTCGTTATCCAAACCTCGGTCAGCACCAATCGCATCAAATTCGTCAAACAGATAAACTCCTATGCTTGTGTCAACCGAATCGAAAATCCGGCGTAGTTTTGCGCTCGTTTCACCCATGAATTTTGTAACTACCTTATCCATTTGCACAATACGGAGAGGTAATCCCAATTCTGATGCTATTACAGAAGCCGTAAAGGTCTTTCCCGTACCCGGATTTCCCTCCAAGAGAATCTTCCTTCTATTGCCATATCCATATTGTTTAAGCTTATTTTTATTTCTATACTCTCGGAGTATCCTTTTTATTCTCTCTTCAAGATCTTTCGACACAATAAGATCGGACAATTTATCATTAGGCATCAATGTAAGAAACATGGAATCATCACTATTCATTTTTATAATATTATTCTTGTGACGAGTCATATTGTCTACATACTTTTTAAGTTCTCGGGCAACAATCTCATGCCCCTGTTTTGCTTCAGAGGCTGCGATTTGTAATACGACTGTTTTGAATTTTTCATCATCCTGATCAAGGTGTGCTTTAATCAGGCTTTTTATCTGATCGGAACTAGCCATATTCATCCCCCCTCCATCGCACAAATATTCCTGATGAGCATACATTTTCTACTTGACATAGTCAATGGCATTCGTTAATCAAGTATTGGCAATCTTAAAAGTAGCTTAAAAGTACCGAAGAAGTTCCTTGCTCCTTTTTTCCATAAACGATATACTATAAAGAAAAAACGGGAGGGATAGTATGTTTGATATTACCGCTTTTGCCATTCGTGCCTTGGAAGAAGACAGCTGCATGTATGAAACCGCAGAAGAGTGTTTATCTTTTTTGGAAGACGATTCCCATTTTAAAAATATATCCAAGGAGCTGACAGAAGTACTTCACGAAACCTGCGGTATCTCCGGAGAAGAGAAAGCTCTAATCAATGAGCTATGTTCCCGCATTATGGATCTGGAATATCCCGACGGTTACAGTAAAAATGCTTTTAAAAATAAACGAGAAACGGTAGAGCGCTGGTTCACGAAAAACAAAGTACCGGGGAGACCCTATGCCATAAAAATCTGCTTTGCCCTTAGGCTAGGCTATAAGGAGGCTGTTCAGTTTTTAAGAAAGGGCTGCAAATCCTATGGTTTCAATGTACGAAGCGCGGAAGAAGCAGTCTATATGTTTTGCCTTTTAAACGGAAAGTCCTATCGGGAAGCGGAGGAGCTGCTTAGACAATATAAAGAAGCGGATGTAAACGTGGAAGCCGCAAAACCGGAGGAAGCTTCCTCCGGGATAGGAAGCACCGATTCCCATACGACAAGAATGCTGATTAACAGCTTAAAAGCCGGACAGTGTAACGGCAAGACTTGGGAGGATAGTGCAAGTTTCCTTCAGAATTATCTTCTTCCCAATAAAATAAGGTTTACGAACTACGCTAAAACGGCTACCCGGTTTTACTATGACTTAAAAGAGGAGCTACAGGTCAATGTAATTTCCGACAATTTGGAAATAGATATTTCCGATTTTGAACTAGGAAGAGAAGAAAAAGATACCTGCTTGCTTTTACTCATGGGCATTCTACAAGAAAAATCTACTCTATATGAAGATATTGATATGCTGTACAATTCTTTAGCAAATGATTTTTCCTCTGCGACTAAGGTTTGGAAGGACTTTGTGTCAATTCTTTCCGATACTAAGCACCCTTTATTTGAGGATAAGGAAAAGATTTTAAATGAACTCATGCCCTTGGACGCACTTTTAAGAAATATTCTCTGCGATGTGCCCTACGACTGGTCTAACTTCTCTTATGGTAAGAAGAAAAAAAGCGGAGAAGTCGAAGTGAACAGGAAAAGCAATTTTGCTTCCTACAAGCGCTCCCTTCTTGAGGATCTGGCGAAAGGCATCCTTTTAGAAAATACCTTCGAAAAATTTGAGGCCGCCCCTGAACTTAAAACCTATACCGCTTCGACCAGAAAAATCATCATTCTGATGTTTTATCTTAACTATGTTTATGATTGGAAGCACAAAAAAACAGAAAAAGAAAAGTCCTACAAATTGTTTTTTGATGAATTAACGGATATGTTGGACGACTGTCAATTTGCCTGTCTCTATCATGCCGACCCTTTTGATTGGTTAATCTTACGAAGTATCAAGGAATGGGAGAAAAACATGAAAAAGAAAGAAGAAAAAGGAGAAGAGGATGAGGATGAGGCTGAAGACTTTTTCTTTCAAGTGCTCTCCCTTTCCTTTGATTACTCCGATACGGAAAGATATCTGAGCCGATATATTGCGCTTAAAAAGAGTTTTTTGCTTTTTCCAAAGGACAACTTAAAGAGGCTGGAAGAGGAAGTACGAAGAGTCTCTACGTCTTCTTCCTCTGCATCTTCCTCCACTCTTCCTTCTGTGTCTCAAATCGATACGGACTTAGTAAGCTATGCAAAGAAAGAGTTACAAAGACTTTACACTGAAAGTCTTACTTTAATAGAGAGCTTATCCGATCCCGAGGAAAGATTCGTTTTATTCTCCAAGTATCTAGACGGACTGGATTACGGCAGCATCGCCATAAAAATGAAAAAAAGCCATTCGGACATCGTCGAGCTACACTTAGCGGCTCTTGAAAAGCTTTCCCCTCCCTAAGGCAGTTTCTTGTGAGCGAGATATCACACGCCCTGCTAGTGATACTCGTTCAGAATAAAAATACTATTCGGAAAGATACTTTTCATCGATATGCCAAGAAAAAGAATCCAGGGATTCTTTGATATCTTCAGAGGATACTTCATGTAACCACGCGAAGTCTTCCAGCTTCTTCCGATATTCTTCGCTTTTTTTCGTATTGCCAATTTCCGTATAAGAGACCTCTGCCAGCTTATATATGGTAGCCATGAGTTTTACCGAGAACCGGTCTTCGATCCCCCAAGTAATATTCTCGTAAAAAATGGGAATCAGCTTTTCCATGAGGTCTGCAGCTTTATCATATTCTTTAAGATTCACATAAGCACCGGAAAGAAAAAGATAGCTGTTCCGCAATTCAATACCATTTTTCTCCGTGTGCTTAGAGAAATACTCCAGTGCTTCGGTAGCATAGGAAACCGCCTCTCCGTTCTTATCCATTTCAGTAGAAACCATACCGAGATTCAGCTCTGTAAGCGCCCTAAGCTCCTGCCGCCCTCCCTGCTCCTCCTGCTCTCCCTGTTCCTCCCGCTCGCCTCTTTCCTTCAATAAGGAGTAAGCACTAAGCAGTGCACTCTCCGCTTCCTTGTATTCACAAAGACTCATTCTTGCCCTGCCGAGCCAATAGTAATACTTCGGAAGCTCCTTTTTATTATAAAAATGGAAATATTTCGTCCCGATAACAGCCCGTTGAAAGGAGCTTACAGCATCCCGGTAACCTCTATCTTTCCTATCCATCCATTCCATGCCGTCACGAAAGCTATTTTCCGGAACCAAAAAGAGAAAAAGCACAAAATAAATGGTCAAAAAGACAACGGCAAGTCGAAACAGTGTCCTTTTTACAGAGTCTTTATTTTTCATAAAAGTTTCAGCCTTTCACTCAAATATCCTTCCATCAACTCTTCTTCGGAGTAAAAGCCTAGAAGAATGCTCTCTGCAGATGAAAACTCCTTCCGGGCAGTTTCAAGATCATTTTCCCGAATAGCCAAATCTCCCTTATAGAGATGAATCATGCCCAGTTCCTTTTTCTTATGAAAATGCTGATTGCTTGTAAGGGCCTTATCCAAAAGCTCTGCAGCTTCTTGATATTCTCCAAGAAGAAGCTTCACTTTTCCGGCGGCTTTATAGCTTGCAGCAGTAAAAATGGTCTCCTTTTTAAAATGTCGATTTACGATGTCCAGAGAAATCTCTATGTATTTTTTCGCCTCTTCCTTTCGCCCAAGCAAAGCATAAACTTCAGAAACCGCATTGTAGGCGTAAATATTCTTCGGACTGTCTCTTCCGAAAAGCTCACCTCCGATTTGCATGGCTTCTTCCGCATACTGTAGTGCCGTTTCGTACTCTGCCTTCTTAATATAGTCTTCCGTAAGACTTAGTTCCGTCTTTATCGTATCCGCATGATAAAAGCCTAAAATATTCTTTCGGATTTCCAGAGCTTTCTTGTGCTTTGCTAGAGCTTCCTCCATGTTCTGCCGTTCATAATAATAATCTCCGAGATCGCTGTATAGCATGGCGGTAACGGAATGATTATCGCCCACGGTGGAAAGCGCAAGCTCCAGGCCCTTATTTAAGGAGTTAAGCTGCTTTTCCCTGTCTCCGCTGCTTCCGTAAATCGATGCAAGGGTATCGTAGATAAGGGCAAGTTGTACATTCTCTTCTCCGTAAAATTCACTACACTCCTCTAAAGCTTTCTTTGCGACTTTCTCTGCCTCTTCCGTCCTTCCAAGTTCAGATAGAGTCTCCGCCTTCTTCAGATAAATATTGGTATAAGGAAGGTCCATATAGTACTCATACTCTTCCCAAAAGCTTATGCCTTCATCAAAAAAGTCGAGGGCTCTTTCGTATTCTCCTAAAGCAAAATAAAACTGTCCTAATTCAATATCGAGATTCATGGCAACTTCCTTATCGCCCGGGTAGAAGTTTTTATATGTATTAAGCAAATATTCATACCAGTCGTTGGCAGCTGCAAAGTCCCCAAACTCCGTTTTACACGAGGCTATCATACGGCCTACCAAGAGCTTATATTTAATATAGTTTACCTCATCATAAGCATCGCTAAGCATGGCAAAACCCTGCTCCGCTTTATTCGTTTTAATATAACACAGCGCAAGATTGCACTTAGTTAAAACTGTATTCCCGTCCTTATCTCCCAACTTGTCCCGAAAAATCACATAGGCATCATTTAGTACTTCATAGGCTTCTTCAAATCTTCCCTGATCCAGATAAAAGCTCCCCAGCTGTTTTTCAATAGTGGCACGTTCCAAAGCTTTTTTTTTCGTTTTCTTCGCGATATCCAGCGCCTTCTCCATTTCCTTTGTCGCTTCCGTATGGGCAAACATACTCCCATAAAACATATCCCAAATCTCTAAAGCATTGTAATACTCCTCAACAGAAACCGAAATAACGACTTCATGATTTAAAAAAGACATTCTCTTGTTATCTCCCACTACTAGAGGGAAGACAATATAAAGAACAATATAAAGAACCATACCAACAAGTACGGCGAGCAAAATGTAATACACTATATTCAGGGCTTCCGTAATCGGGCTTTCCCGCTTCTTCTCTTTCATCGCTTCTCTCTTTTCCGCAGTTATTTTCAGCAATTATTTTTAGCAGTTATTTTCAGCAATTATTTTTCCGCAGTTATTTTTCTGCAGTTATTTTTCTGCAGTTATTTTTCAGCAATACTTGTTAACAGAGCTTGTATCTTCTCTCTCCATTCTCCCTGCATATTCCAGCTGTCGCAGATTTCCTTCGCCTTAAAGATAGCGTCCTTTGCTTCTTCCGTATGTTCCGCCTTTTCTTCCGCCAAAGCTAAATCGTAAAGCATGATAGCCGTTTCCGGGTGATTCTCCGCCAAAATATTTTTTCTGATTTCCACGGATTTTTTAAAGCAAGACAGCGCTTCTTCCGTATTTTCCAGAAGCATGTCGAATTTCCCGAGGGCATGATACGCCTCCGCGGTAATCGGATGATTTTCACCGAAGGACTTCTCGGAGAGCGCTATGGCTTTGTCAAAATAGCTCTTTGCTTCAGGATATTTTCCGTCCAAAACTAAAAGATTGCCATAAACATCATAAACCTCCACCAAGCCCGGAAAAACATCCGTGAAATCAAATAAATTCCGCTGAATTCGCATGGCCAAATCCGCATGGTCTATTGCTGTTTTGATTTCCGATCTCTCTCCCTCCGCAACGGCAAGATGCATATAAAGTGCAGAGCTCGTCAGATTTCTCTTCCCGATATAGATATTGGAAAGAGAAAGAGCCAGGCCTAAGTTTGCCGCTTTAATCGCCTCCTCCGGATTCCCTTTGTGGAGATTTACCTTTGCCATACTCGAATAGGTTGAGATAATCCACCTTATCGCATTGGTATAATAGTCTTTTTCACTTTGCTTTAAGGACGCATTATTGGCATAATCCCCCACAGCCTCATTCACTTTTCCGTCTTTTGCAATATCACTATACAAGTTTAGAACATCTCTGTAGAGGGACAATGCTTCCTCATAGCGTCCCCCGGCATCATAGAGTAAAGCCTTTAAATGCCAAGTTCCGGCTACAAGCGTCTTTTCTTTTTCCTTATCGGACTTATCCAAAATATCCTGAATCTCCTTTAAGGCCTCATCCGGCATACCGGTTTTATAATAGTAGTTCGCGATACTTTCTCTTGTAGCACGGGCTTCTATACTCTGCTCCCTGAAATGATCCCGAAAGCTCACATAGGCTGAATTCAGATAATCATAAGCCTCAGAATAGCGCCCCATGTCCAGATACAGACAGCCTAAGCTGTTGTTCATCTTCGCCACTTCCGTCGCATTCTGGCTAAGCTGCTTGGATAGCTCGTCCCGTGCGGCCTTCAAGTCTCTTTCCGCTCGCCTATACTCCAGTCTTTTCCAATTCTCTAAGCCCACCTCATATTGATGGTTGGCATTTTCCGGGCTGAGCAACAGGTGGCTTTCAAAGCGCTCCGGCTCATAAAGACTTCCCGCCATGCCACCTTTTTGTAAGATTGCTCTTCCCATGGGAAAAACTATTCCAAGAAGAACAAGTACAAAAAGAAAGCCTAGTAGGCTAAGTGCAAGTCGTTTTTTTGTACCGAAAAGAAACTCCTTCATCGAGGCGTTCTTGATTTCTCTTGTAATAGACTCCTCCGA
>ERZ773196.1461-NODE-1461-length-13176-cov-4.557732_pt1 | contig 13176 bp, 13 predicted proteins | sample MGYA00581009_ERZ773196 | MGnify/ENA primary metagenome ERZ773196 (study PRJEB29015, sample SAMEA2738162) | human oral metagenome | biome: human oral; feature: human-associated habitat; material: saliva | place: China | collected 2243 ... | reverse complement strand
AATCAGCTAAAGAAGTTGGTTTTTCTTTCGTTGTTTTCACTTCAAGAGTGACAGTATCATTAGTATCTACTTTTTTTGCTACTTTACTTTTTTCTTTTTGCTGCCGATGTTCTCTGTCGATAGTTTCTGTTACTCAGTGATTTCTGTTGCCGGTTTCTCAGCTGCTTTCTTATTGTGTTTCTTAGTTACTTATGATGTCTCTTGTGCTGTTTCTTATGGCGTTTCTCACGGTAATGTGATAGCACTTTATCACGCTAAAGTAATTGTGTCAAGAATTTTTTTATTTCGAGGGAAGCGTTACTTTATAACATCTCGAAATGCCTTTACCGCACAGACTCTGAAAGTTGCGCAAAAAGCGCCTCACATCCTTTCCGGATATCCTCATAGCAAGTCTGGAATTCGCCGGTATACCAGGGGTCGGCAATGGGATGAGGATGCTCGGTATAATCCCCAAGGAGAGAAACTTTTCCTTCCGAATCGCCTCCGAAAATACGCTTCATATTCTCCCGATTCCGCTCGTCCATCCCGATAAAATAATCGTATTTTTCGTAGTCTTCTTTCTGTAATTGACAGGCTCTTTTTTTACTGCAATCAATTCCCAGCCCTTCCAGAATTTCCCGTACAGGAGGATAGACGGGATTACCCTGCCCGCGATAGATTTCTTCCGTGGAAGTCGCTTTGGAGACTACGAGAAAATCTTCGCTTCTTCCGTTTTCCTCCAATATTTTTTTTAAGATAAATTCCGCCATGGGACTGCGGCAAATGTTTCCGTGGCAGACGAAACAGATTTTCAGCATAGTGTTTTTCCTCCTAAAATGCCGTGGATTCTATTTCTATAGCCATCTCCTCAGCCTTTTTTTCGGATTACTGATCAATATTTCCAGTACAGCTTTTTCTGTCATATTGCTACCGAAATTTGTACCGACACTTATACCGACATTTTTGTTCTATTCTCACTCTTTTTGCTAATGAATTAGCTACCTTTTCCAGAATCCATTAGCAGGATAAAAAACTATTTTATATTTTAACTTACTATTCATTCTTATCTATCACTTCCACATCTTTTTCTCGTGACTCCAAGTTCGCTCAAATAACTCATTCTTTTTTATAGCATCCACAATAGGAAACAGTAATATTTTTAATAATTGTACTGTTTCTTCAAAACCAAGTTTTATAAAGGCCTTTTTCTTTTTCACAAATGAATTCCATCTCATCAGCCTTGTTTCATCATCTGCGAATCCATCCTCAAAAGCAGCAATATCATCAAACGAAGTACCACGGTGATTAAAAGTCTCTTTTATCGCATTCATAAGTTCTGTTCCATCAAAATTATATCTGTCAGACAAAACATATATATCATAAAAGTCCTTATATCTACTATTGGCAAGCCCGAGAGAAACAAATGCCTCAAATTTTTCTGCTACTACAGAATTAATGGAATAAGCATACACTTTAGGAATATCCATATCCAACAGTACAGGAAAATCCATTTTCATTCTTTCGGGATAGACTATATCTCCGAAACCGATATCTATGGATATGGGCACTTTAGTTTTATCAAGATATCCTAGAATAGAAACCTTGACTCCATGATACTCCTTAAACTCAGTGATGTAGATTACATCTAATGTATTCAAACGAGATACCGCACGCTTTGCGAGCGATACTCGTTATGAATCAAAACGTAGTGCGTCATCACACTTTATAGAAAAGATTTCTTTAAATACCTTTTTCATCTCTTCTATATCATTTGAAATGCATTGTGCCAAAAGGTCAATATCAGTAGTAGCACGAGTATAGTCTCCATTGAATAATGCATATAAGAAAATTCCGCCCTTTAAAGTAAATCGCTCCGCATACTCTGAAATACTCAATCTATAAATGGTTCTTTCCAGGCCATACATTACAATTTTGTCCTGCATAGTCTTCTTTTCTTCAATAGCCTGCTTCTTTAACCTGTCTTTTACAGATATTGCACTTATCATATCAGCACCTCCAGATACTTGTTTATGGTATCCTCACACTTAAGCATTTCTGCATATCTAATCAGCTTATTCAAATTACGATCTTTTCTATGAAGATAATTGCTAAGAACTTCCTTTGTTTCCTCAATACCCATTTTTTCTCTATAAAACACGATATCCACAACCGTTTTCTCTACATCATAAATACGAAACTTATTTTTACCAACTTCTATGATTTCTGCACCTACAGAAAAACGTTCATCTGTAAAATAGTATATTTTTAATTCCGGCCATTCCGGAAGAGTCGATACCCTTGCTTTTCTTGGAATTGCTATATCTATGGCATCCGGACGATGAGTAGACAGGTTATAATGAACAGCGGCGCTCAGAAGACAAATGACGCCATTTGGTACATACGCATAAGCATAATAGAAGTCAGACTCTTCTCCATCAAAATTCGTATTTTCATAATATTTCTTATTTAGTTTTATGAGAATCCCCTGTTTAACCAACTGATTGATTTTGTAATATGACAAGCCTTTGTCTTTTAGTTCTTGAATAGAAAAAATCAATTGCTCATTGGAAACTTTTGAGTATTCTTTCATCCTCTCCCACCTCTACATCTATTATCCATACAAATCTTTTTTTAAACAAAATGCGGCACAATCTATATTATGCCGCATTTTGTTAAAATTGATATTAGTCTTTTTATATTTTTGTGTCAATAAGCTTTGAAATGTATTCACATATACAGCGTATGCCATGATTTTTTAGATCACGTTCATTCATGTTCATCTTTGTATCCGGCTACCTTGGCGGACTAGAGACTTTCAGACGATAGACCAGCCCTCGGCAAGTTCGCGTATCTTAACAAAACGTTGATAAATCCCCTCCTGCCTGATTAATTGCCTATGTGTGCCTTTCTGAACGATGTGCCCATCATCAAGCACAAGAATTTGATCGGCGTTTTCAATTGTTGCCAGCCGGTGGGCGATCACAATCACCGTCTTTCCAACTGTCAGTTCAGTCAATGCCTCCTGTATCAGATGCTCATTTTCAGGATCAAGGCTCGCAGTGGCCTCATCAAGTATAATAACGGGAGCATTCTTCAAAATGGCGCGAGCGATGGAAATGCGTTGTTTTTCTCCACCGGAAAGCGTGGAGCCTCCCTCCCCTATTACGGTATCATACCCCTCTGGAAGAGCCATGATAAAATCGTGGCAACGTGCCTGCTTCGCAGCACGAATCATCTCTTCCTCGGATGCCCGCTCTGTTCCAAAGCAGATATTTGCCCTGACCGTGTCATGAAACAGGTAAACATTCTGAAACACCATGGAAATATTCGACAACAGGCTGTCACAGGTAAATTCCTTTAGATTATGTCCACCGAGAGTAATTCGTCCTCCACTCACGTCGTAGAAGCGTGCCAAAAGCCTGCAAAGCGTTGTCTTTCCGCTCCCGGACGGTCCGACAATTGCCGTTGTCGTGCCTTCTTGGGCTGTAAAGCTCACGCCTTCCATCACATTCCTTTTCTCATCTCCCTTGCCGTAAGAAAATTGCACCTGCTCAAAATGGATGTCATATCCCGAAGGTGAAATATCTTTACCGTCCTCATCAATATAGTTCTCGGGAGACAGAGCTTCTATCTGATCCATGGCATTGTTTATAATAGAAAGAATATGCGCACTGTCTGCAATCGGCTCAAGCGAATGAAAAACCGTCAGGGATAGCAGAGAGAATACCAAAACCATAGGCAGGGAAAGATTACCGGAGAGTCCGGCTGCCATAACGGAAATAATCATAACAATACCGGACAGCTTTAACGCAAAGAGATGTAAGCAGTTAAATGGAATAAATCCCCATTCTATTTTCAGGGCAATCTTTCTTGCTTCTACACAGGCCTTTCGAAATGCGGAAAAAGACGCCCCCTCCCTGCCGAACGATTTCACCACAGGCAATCCTCTGGTATATTCGACTGCCGCTCTCGTCAGTTTTTCGTTCACTTCGTTCTGGACGAGTGTATTTCTTTTGCTGTACATTGAAATAAGAGATAGGCAGAGAAAGGACAGAAGAACCCCTATCAGGCAAATCGATGCACCAAAGGGGTGTATAACAAAAAGCAGGATGAAAATACAAAAAAAGCTCAAATATCCTCCGACAAAGGTATCTATCATCCGCATTCCCATATTTTCCAGAGTATAAAGTCCTGTAGTAATGGAATTGAGTATAGTGCCTGTGTCTTTCTCCTGAAAATACCCTAGAGAGACTCTCTTCAACGCTGTCCCTATCGCCAGGCGATCTCTTGCAACGAGCTCATAGCTGATGGTTTCCTGAAATCTTGCTTTTATATAGTCGAGAAGAAACCGAAGCAGAATTGTAGCAAAAATCACGCTAAGACTTTGAAACCAAAGTCCGGATGGTATACCGAGGCCTTCAACTTGCCACTGCACAACATTTCCAATGATATAACCGGCATATATAATAGAAGCGGCAGCGGATAAACCGGAAAGGAATGAAAAGAAGAAGCTTATGTAGAGCCTCTTTCTGAAATCCCCACACCAGCGGATGATTCGCCTTATTGTTCTAAACATTGAGCTTATCCTCCTTTCCTTTCAGTGTCCATCCCTTTGCCCCGATGTGCGCACTCCACATTTTCTCATAGAGTGTCGAAGCTTTCAAAAGTTCCTCATGGGTACCTTCAGCTTCTACAATGCCTTCATTTAAGACAACAATCTTATCTGCGTCTTTCACAGTAGACAGCCGATGCGCAATGACAAGAAGGGTCTTTCCTTTTGTGAGCTCTGAAATGGACTGTTGAATTAACTGCTCATTTTCCGGATCGGTAAAAGCGGTGGCTTCATCCAAGATAACAATAGGTGCATTTTTCAGCATAATGCGTGCGATAGCTATGCGCTGCTTTTCACCGCCGGAAAGTCTTTTTCCCGCTTCTCCTGCAGACGTATCATATCCGTCCGGCAGCTTTGAAATAAACTCATCGCAGCAGGCTTTCTTTGCTGCGGCTATCACCTCTTCATCCGTTGCTAAAGGGTTGCCAATACGGATGTTCTCTTTAATGGAAGCCTGAAACAGAAAATTATCCTGCGTAACAAAGCTCACCAGTTCTGATAGCTGTGCAATGGGCATGTTTCGTATGTCCACTCCTCCTATTTCAATGCTTCCGTCGCAAACATCCCAAAACCTCGCAATCAGCCTAGCCAAGGTAGATTTTCCTCCTCCGCTTGGGCCAACCAGAGCGGTATAGCTCCCCTCGGGAAGTGTGAGATCAATTCCGTGTAGGATTTCTCCGCTCTTTGCCGAGTAGGAAAATCGAACATTTTTCAGCTGCACATCCCTGCCCTCCAGTATCGCTTCAGATTCCGGTTCAGACAATCTTGTCATGTTGAGAAAAGTTTCTGTTTGATCAACAGTATATTTCATCTGCCGTATGCTATTGGCGAAAATTTCCAGTTTTGCAAAGCTTACGACCATAGACATGGCTAACATAACGGCAAGTGTCATCTCCGATACGGAAAGGCTGCCACGGGAAACCAGATAGAGACTAACCGGAACAACGCCAAGAAGTGTTGCCGGCATGAAGGCAAAAGCAAGTTTCATTGTCACCCATGTGTTTCTCATCCAATCGATTACAAAGTCTTTGTATTCAAGAACCGTGTCGGCATATTTTTTGTAACTGCTGCCTGCCTTCCCAAAAGCCCTGATTACCTCGATTCCCTCAATGTATTCGACAATCACACTGTTCATACGCACATTGGATTCCATATACTTTTTCATGCTCTTTCCACTGATGGCAAAGGTAAGTAACATGAACATAAAGCCAATTGGAAGCGATAGCAGGGAACCAAGTGCCACCCTAAAATCAAGAAAGAATAGCGCAATCAGACTAATCGCCGGAAGTACAATATGCCCGCTTCCCTCCGGAATCATGTGCGCTAAAGGAGGTTCTATCTCCTCTATTCTGTCTACAATCACATTTTTGATCTCTCCGATTGAGTGCGCCTGCACCTCTCCAAGAGGCGCTTTCAAAAAAGACTCGGCGATTTTAAGCCGTAAGCCCTCCAAAACATAGTACGCAACATAGTGTGAAAGCCCTGTTGAAAAGCCAAAACAAACTACTTTGACTGTATAGGCGAGAGCACCGATTGCTCCCCAAAAGATAATGACTGCGCTTTCAAGCGTCCCCGTAATGTAGGCCTCAACCATCCGATAAACACAGTAAAAAGGAATAAGTCCGCTCACAATGCTGACAATCGAGAGGATAACTGAAAGCCACATCCTATACTCTCTTCCATCTGCGTAAGACAGTAGTGTCCTAAACCAATTTTTTCTCTTTTTCTTCTCTTGCTTCTTCACTCTGCATCCCCCCTTTCCCATTCTCTTACCCATTTAATTGAATCACGCTGTGACAGACCAGGTTCAGGAATTCATAATCATGCGTAATTACCAGAACTATATATCCCTCGTGGGACAGCTTCTGAATAATCTCCCCGGTCTGCATCATGTGCTTATAGTCCAGGCCACTTGTCGGCTCATCGAATATCACTAGCTTTTTTCCCGACAGCACTGCCTGACATACTGCCAGCCGTTGACGCTGACCTCCTGACAGGACGGCAGGATGCACCTCTTTATAGGGAAGTAAATCAAACCCTTGCAGAAGTTTATCAATCTTTTCTTTCGATGCTTCCGGAGCCGCAAGCTCACATTCCTCTACAATACTGTCTGTAAATAACTGATGGTTTACATCCTGCATAACCATGGCACAGAGCCTCTGCCTTTGTCTCCTTGTAAGCTTTTTCCCTTGGTAGATGACCCTGCCGGATTGCTCCTTTAGTAATCCGCAGATTATCTTGCACAGAGTTGTTTTTCCTGCTCCATTCTTTCCCACAATCCCAATCACATCTCCTGAAGAAGCTCCGAAGCTGATTTCCTCTTCCTTATAACGGCTAATAATCCTTTCAACACAAAGTTCCCCCTTTAGGTCTGTACATTTAGGAATTGTAATCTGTGTCTCTTTTAAGGTTCGAAGGCCCATCGAAATCCGTTCCCTTTCAGTAAGCGCACGAAACTGTGCTACAGTAAATTCCTGCATAATCTGTCCGCCTTTTAGATATACAACTCGATCTATGACGGATCTAAGATAATTCAGCCGATGCTCCGCAATAATCAAGGTTTTCCCCTGTGCCTTGATATAGTGAAGCAGTTTCATAAGTCGTGCAGCAGACAGGTTGTCCAGATTGGAGGATGGTTCGTCGAGTACATAAATTTCTGGCTCTCCCGCATAGGCCGAAGCAAATGCAATACTCTGCTTTTCTCCACCTGAGAGTTGGAAAATATTGCGTCCAAGCAGATTTTCAATTCCTAACTCATTCGATGTTGTCGCAATCCTCTGTCGAATCTTTTCCGGCTGAACACCGCGGTTTTCCAGTCCGAATGCAATCTCAGCAGAGGAATCCGTATAAAAAAATTGCGATTTAGGGTTTTGGAATACACTTCCTATCTTTTCCGCCAGTCTATATATCTCCGTTTCCGCCACTTTCTCTCCCTGAATACTTACACCTCCGTTAAGCTGCCCATTGGAATAGAAATGAGGAATCAACCCATTGATAAGTTTCGTTAAAGTCGTCTTGCCACTACCGCTTTCTCCTGCAAGGAGAAGACATTCACCCTTATGTATCTTCAAGTTTATTCCCGTCAAAATCACATAGTCGGCTACTCTATAGTTCACATCAATAAACTCAATCATTTTATCCTTTCACAAAGTTCAAGATAAGAACAACTCCTATGGCAGTAAACAGCATGCAGAAAATATCTGTCAGGCTGAAACGAATTTCTACCGCACAGGTCTTTTTTTTCGGGCTGTCAATCCCCCTGACTGTTGCCGCTGCGGAAAGTTCTTCCGCAGTTTTTGTGGCAGAAAGCATGATTGGCACCAGATAACACTCTATTTTTCTCCCTACCGGAATGCTCTGAAGCTTCATTGCGTCCTTAATGTGACAAATCTCTTCTTGAATAGCCGGAAAGTAACGAACCGTGACAGCCATGGCCGTAATAAGATTTTTAGGGAGATGCATCTTTCGCAAGGCGGCAACAAACTCATGGACGCTGCACTTCTTAACTAACAATGCTCCTGTCAAAAGACAGGGCAACATCCGTCTTGTCATATTCACAAATACGGAAAACAGAGCAGTAAAAGCTATAGGCGATGCAGGAAGCACAAAGGTCTGCAAACAATATAACAGCAGCAGAAATCCTGCTCCGCCTGCCGCAATTTTAGGGCAGCCATACAAAATGAGAACTACGATAATTACCCCCGTTAAAACATTTCCCTGCTTACCGGTTCTTTCTAAGAACATCCCTATGTTGGCAAGCAGAAGAATGAAAAGACCGGCGCGAGGGTCAGGCTTCCTAAAGCACATTTAGACGATACCTGCTTTCTTAAAATGTTTTTTGAATATCCCTCCGGCAATCAGTGCGCCAAAGACGCCGCCGGCAATCGGGGAAATCAACAAAAGAATCAACATAGGGACAGTGATATAGGAAGAAATTGCTGCAACATATTCCTGACTCATCGTCTCGCCGATCTGTGCCAGAAAACTCTCACGATACACAAATAAAGCAAGCGGTGATCCTGCCATACCGTAGCTAAACAAGATGAAAGTGACTGCAAGATTACTGAATTTAAGATTATATTTCGTTATATACCTATAGGCTTCTGAAACAACACAGGCGATGAACATCGTAATCAGAATGAGGACAGTAAACTGACCTGTAATAAAATATAAAAATGCAGTGATGAAACCCATGATTAGGATAGCTCCGGGCTTAGCAACCTTTACCGCCATCAATAAAAAGGGAAGTCCCGTGAGTAATGCCACGGTTCCGGGAAGCACAATCCAGAGTAAGGGAATGAATCCTGTCATCATTGCCGCAAAATTCAGTACAAAGTAGATTGCGGAATAGATACCGATTGCGATGACATCTTTTCCTGTCAGTTTTTGCTTTTGGTTCATCATTTCTTCATCCTCCTATATGTTAATCAAATTGTCTGCGGACTTTGTACGGTACTTGCGATAGTCTAAAGGCGTAGTACCGATAATTTGCCGAAATGCTGCTGCAAATTTTCCTGTAGTCTCGTATCCGACAAGATGTGCAATCTCAGATACGCTAAGGTCCGGATTTTTTATTAGTAGAGAAGCCGCCGTATTCATACGACACCTTTTTAAGTAAGAATAGACGGAATCCCCATACATCTCCTTAAAGCTGATTTTGAGTTCCGTCTGCGGGATGTCATATTCTTCAGATAATTCCCTGATTGTAAAATGTACGGATAGATTTTCTGTAATCTGCTTGTGAATCTCCCGAAGCTTATCGGCATGGCTTAGGAAAAAGCAGGTCTCTTTTTGCTTTCCTTCCCTTACCTCCACAGCATCTAGATACAAAAGCATTTCAAGTATTTTAAGTCTGTAGTAATCAGGACCAATATTGGCAGGAGAGTTATATAAGCACTCCATAATGCCATTCACTGTCCTATCGTCTTCTAGAATACCGGGAACGCCTTCTTTACAGAACTTCCTTTTAAGTTTATGAATATCGGCAGAGAATTGTGGTATAAACGCAGCAATCCCTTGTGGGGCAGTATCAACATTCAAATAAATACTAATCCCATGGAAATGGTTGAGCGGCATAAATACCTGCCCGCTATGATGCCTGCGGTCATCAATCCTAAGCTGTTTTTCCTGGAGTACGCTATAACCGCCCTCCACTGTCTCCAGTTCAATCCGCCCCTCCTTGCAGTAGTCAAAACAGATGACATTTGCATTTTCCTCCAAAAAAAATCCGGATCTGCAACGTTGCATATGCATATCACAAATATTGATATATACTCCCACAAATGGTGTATATATCGTCATGATACCCTCCCCGCTATCATCTTTAACTTCAAGAATGGCATGGCTCTCGTCCTGTGCCAGAACCTTTACGTTATCTCCCAAAGTCCTGATTGAATTCATTCCGGAACCTCCAGTCATAAATTATCGGTTAGTAACAACTAATCTATATTTAGATTACTTCCCTTACAGCAAAAAATCAAAGTCCATTTAGACATTTTCATTCCATTTAGCTTTATACAAAAAGGACTTCACCAATTGCTTTCACAACTAATAAAGTCCTAATTTTCATATTGATTTCTATGCGGGTTCATCCAATATATTTTTATATCCAGTCTATTCTGCTTATTCTTCAATCAAATAATATTTCCTATTTGTATTTGTGCCTTCAAAATAAACCCCCAGTATTTCTTTTAACAAAACTCTTGTCCGAGCCGGACTGAGTTCAATCGCAGCAGCAATATCAACAGTTTTGGATAACCCATGTTGCTGCAAATATTTCCTGATTGCTATATAATTTTCTTCCGTTTTTCTTCGCTTGCTTTCTTCGCTTGTTTTCTTCGCTTGTTTTCTTCGCTTGTTTTCTTCGCTGCTTTGGGGCTGAAATCAAGTGATAACCTAGTCCTATCAGGGTTGTAAAATTCTTCCACAACCGGAGTATTCCATCCCTGATCAGCCCACACCTGATAAATATCAGGAATTCCACCTCCGGCTCTTTCACCGATACCAAGTAAATTAAACATTTTCATCAAATTCTTGTTTCTGGGATCGGAAATACCACCGAGAAGCATCTGTTTTTTACCAATCCGAATACTGCCCGGATTCTCAATTACCAATGACTTTACATCTTTCTTAATCACGATTCCCTGAGGTAACTAAAGGTCAAATCACTGCCAAATGCAACTTTTAAAAATAGTCAAAAGATAGTTAGCTTAGGTCGGCAAGTCATTATCTTCTACTCTGCCTCTCTTCATTTTAAACCAATAGAAAAGTGTAGTTTTCCTCCTAGTTATATAAGGATACTCTTCATCCTCATAGACATATTCACAAGTTGAGACTTTCATTTATTTTAAACATTTTTTAATACTACTATGGAATCAATAAACATTCATAAATTATTTTTCCAATGTCATTATCTCTATATGGATATTCCACTAACCGCAATCCCATATTACGTAAAAGTAACATTTCTTCTTCACTATCATTAGGAGAATGAGCATCAGAATAAAAATCATTAGCTTTTCTTATCGCATTTACATATATACCAACTGTGCCTTTAGGTACAAATATCTTTAGCATATTTTTTTCCCGAGCATAACTCTGGTCTACACGTGAAATGTTTGGCAACAAACTTGTAGACATAAAACCTTTCTCTTGGATAGATTCTAATTTTTTATTTTTTTCGATAAGATCTTTAATAAAACTATCATTAACCATACGAAACACTATGATATTACATGGTATACGTGGAGCTAATAGTAAAACTAACGATAAAATATCTGAAGCCTCTCTATAGTCTTTCTTTTCGCTCTGCTCCATACCATTTTCTTCCTTTTCCCTGAGAAGTTTATTGATTTCTTTATACCCTTGCCCAGAATAAAGTAGTATAGTGTCTTCAAGTATAGGGTTTTTAAAAAGATTCTTCGGAATGTTATTCACAGCCACTTTATAATTTTCTCCCCATTGTTGGTAATATTTCCTTCCCCATTCCATCGCTTCTTTAGGATTTTTAAAATTTGTATAATTTATTTTATTATCTATTGTCCCTGAAGGTTCTCCATAATATAATCGATTCATAAATTGTATTATCCTCTCTTTAATAAAAATTATAAATTTCCTCATATTTCCTCCATCTACTGGTATAAGAATATTAATCCTATGCAAAATCCAACGCGAGAAACTACAAACATATTTATTATTTTCCTTTTGTATTCCCCTTTAAACCTCCCTATTACATTTTTTCAGTCAGAAATTTCCATTTCTTTTACATGGTCTAAATATAACAGCAGCTATGGCATTACCCATCCCATTTTAGATCAATTTATAAATAAACTTATGAAGAACGAGATATCGCACGCTACCCGTTATGAATTAAAAGCCCCACGCATCTTTAGGTACTCCCCTTCTTCTTTCTGCCTATAAATATCTTTCCCGCTTCAAAATCAAAATAAGAGATGCCATCTTTTAGAATCTGATATCCGATGACGCCTGACACAGGAAGCTTGGATTGAATGGCAGACATATCCGTTATAACGGCCATTACATCACTGTACTCTTTTCCAAGCGCAGTCATTTTCGGAATTTGAACTACAGAGGAAGCCGCATTCACAGCCGGAAAGTCTTTCTGCTTAAAGGAATCCTCCAACATACAGGTATTCGCGCCGGTATCCAAAACAAACTTATAGTTTTCTTCTCCGATAGAGACGTCCACTACCGGGAGAATATCCGTATGCATCTCATAGATTTCCGCAGGAACGGAAAACTCTTCATCCAATATCAACTCTGAAGCAGCATAATGCAGAAGCACTTTATGACGCCTGATAACGTCTATTCCCATGGTTCCCAGGAAAATAAGATCAGAGCGCACTCCCTTAAGAGGCTTCTCCACATAATCCATATCCAAAAAGATAACAGGTATATCGCTCAAGTCCCAATCCCGACACCGCATATCGCACTTTCCCTTTACGGTAGTTTCCGTCTTTACCGCTCCGTCAAACTTGGATACTTCTTTCCGCTCTCCCTCAAAATCTTTAAAATGACTGCTGTTCAGGCATGTTTGCATGGCACCGGTATCAAACGCCATTTTCCCGCTCTTACCGTTTACAGAAACGTCAATCAGAATAATCCCGTTAAGCAGTTCAAAAGGAATTTTCATGGTTAAGATAAGCTCCTTTCTTCCTCCGGTTCATAAATCCTGCGAAGCGCTTTCTGCCTAGCTAAAATCAGAACAAAACCGGCCAGAAGGGTAATTGTTCCGCCAATCGTAACGCACCATCGATAATCCAGTATCTCTCCAAGAAAGCCCATCACTAAAGAAAAGGCACTGCAGCCGGCTGTAACCAGAACCCCCTGGAAAGCATTGACTCGAGATCGAAGTCTCTCCGGAATATAAGTCTGTACGGCTGCGTTTCTTATGATGGCGCTGTTACTCCCGAGAAAACCGCATATTCCTCTATTCACAAGCATCAAAGGATAAGGAAGCCAGAGCAAACACATATCCATCGCGGAATAGCTTTGATAGACAAAAAACACGAAACCGAACTTCTTCTTATCCGGAATTTTAATTCGATATTGTAATGCACTGCCGA
>ERZ773196.1459-NODE-1459-length-13185-cov-2.697182_pt1 | contig 13185 bp, 6 predicted proteins | sample MGYA00581009_ERZ773196 | MGnify/ENA primary metagenome ERZ773196 (study PRJEB29015, sample SAMEA2738162) | human oral metagenome | biome: human oral; feature: human-associated habitat; material: saliva | place: China | collected 2243 ... | reverse complement strand
AAGCCACTTCTTGTCAACTTTAATCTTAACTTTTTCGGTGTTTGTATTGGTAATTGTAAATCCGTCTTTCTTATTTCCGCTTACCTTAGCATCATAGCCTGCAATTGCGGACTCTGTTACTGTATAAGCAATTTCTTTACCGTTTTCATCGTACTTATCTGCTTCAAAGGTTACTGCCCAAGTATTGACAGCTCCTGCCTTAGCAAATGTGTCATTTACTCTCTTAGTGCTAACAACCTTAGAACCATCCATTAAGGAAATGCTAATCTCTGATGCTGCCTTTCCAATCCACTTCTTATCAACTTTAATCTTGATCTTTTCAGTGTCTCTGTTGGCAATAGTGAAGCCATCCTTCTGATTTCCGCTTACCTTAGTCTCATAACCAGGTACTGTTTCTTCCTTAACTGTATAAACAATTTCTCTACCTGTGTCGTCAAACTTACGTGCTTCAAATTCTACTTCCCAGGTATTTGGATCTCCGTCCTTAGCTGCTGATGCATTAACTGTCTTTGTATCAACAACATCTGTACCATCCATCAATTTAAGGGTAATCTGTGAGCCTACCTTACCAAGCCACTTCTTATCTACCTTTATCTTGATCTTTTCTGTACTTATATTGGTAATTGTAAATCCTTCTGACTTAGTTCCGCTTATGTCAGCCTTGTATCCTTCGATAGCAGCCTCTGTTACAGTATAAAGAGCTCTAGAGCCGTTTAAGCTATACATAGGTGCTTCAAATGAAACTTCCCAAGTACTTGGGTCGCCTTCTTTTGCTGATGAAGCATCAATTGTCTTGGTTTCAACAACTCTTGTGCCTTCCATCAAGGAAAGAGTTACTTTGTCACCAATCTTACCAAGCCACTTCTTATTTACCTTAACCTTAACCTTTTCATCATTGGTATTGGTAATGGTAAATCCGTTCTTTGCATCTCCGACTACCTCAGCCTTATAGCCTCTGATAGCCACCTCTGTTACTGTATAATGAATTAAATTGCCATTCTCATCATACTTAGGAACTATAAATTTAGTTTCCCAACCCTTTGCATTCTTAACAGGAGGTGCATTTAATGTCTGCTCTTCAACAACCTTTTCACCGTTCATTAACTTAAGCTTAACTTCGTGACCTACCTTACGAATCCATCTCTTGTTAACGATAATTTCGGTATTTTCAGTGTTGATAATAGTAATGTTACCATCTTTATGATCAATTACCGTATTGGTGTATCCAGAGCCAGGAGAAGTTACCTCTTCAACTGAATACTTAATTGCATTTCCCCATCTGTCATACTTCTCAACAGGAGCAAAAGTAACCTCCCACTCATTGTTTGTTCCGGCTTTGAGGTCTGCCTTAGACATAGTCTTAGTCTCTATGACCTGTTCACCGTTTTTAAGTTCTACAGTAATATCATTGCCTATCTTACCAAACCATTTCTTGGTAACCTTGTAAGCAACTGTCTCTCTGTTTTCAATGATATACCTGTCACATATATAGCCATACTTATCTGTTTCTACGCCCGGTTTGTAAATATATGTATTATAACCAGGTATTGGATCTTCATCTACTGTGTAGGTTATGCTGTCACCATTAAGGTTGTATTTGTCAAGGTCAACAAATACTTCCCAGGTAACATAACTAGGTGTTGCCTGATATGTAATTCTGTGAAGATCAGGGTCATTTCTGTGTATTGTTTTAACAAAAAGCTCTTTTCCTGTAGCCTTATCCTTAAAACGAACAGTAATCTGATCTCCCTCTTTACCTATCCAGTTCTTTACAATCTTATACTTCTCTTTTTTTGTCTTTGTATTGACAATTGTGAAGCTTCCATCATTGGCTTTGATAACCTTTGCAATGTAACCTGAAATAGCTGTTTCTGTTACAGTGTAATCAATCTTTCTGCCCTGAGTGTCGTACTTAGGAGCTTCAAATGTTACTTCCCAGGTATTTGGTCTCTTAGCAAAAGACTCATCTATGGTTTTGGTAGCATAAGGAAGAGTGCCGTTTAACAACTGAATTGTTGCATTCGTAGCTACCTCTCCTACCCATGTCTTATATACCTTAACCTTAACCTTTTCAGTATTGGTTATAGTAAACTGAGTGTTACTGTCTTTTGAAACAGTTGTGTTATAGCCTTCTAAAGCTGTCTCCTCAGCACTGTACTCTATAGGTGTACGTGAAGCATCAAACTTATTAACTTCATATGGAACTTCCCATATTGTAACGTTTGGCTGTGAAGGATCTTTCTTCTCAACAAAGCCCTTAGTATTTCTGGTAACTGTTACCTTGTCAAGAACCTCTTTAGTATTCGCATTCTTGATTGTGATTGTAATTGAGTCGCCGACTCTTCCAATCCACTTCTTAATAATCTTAATTTTCTCTTTTGGTTCAGGTAATTTCTTGTTTGTAATAACGAAGCCATTATCCTGATTACCTGTGATTTCAGTCTCATATCCGTCTAGGGCGGTCTCTGTTACAGAATACTTGATAGGCTGATTTTTATCATCATACTTATCAACGTCGTTAAAGGTAAATTCCCAAACTGACTTATCAGCACCAAGATTGATGGTCTGCTTCTGAACTACCTTTGAGCCATTCTTAAGAGCGATTTCAATAGGACCTGCAGGGATTCCTGCTTCGCCATTGTTGTTCAGCCATTTCTTTGTAACCTTGATGTTTATCTTTTCGTTCTTGTGCTCTTCCTTGTTATTGATAACGAAGTTTCCAGCTGAATCTTTTGTGATTACAGCCTTCTCATAACCCTGTACAGCTTCCTCTTCTACGTAGTACTTGATTTCTCTTCCGTTATCATCATATAAAGGAACAGGCTTAAATGTAAAATCCCATGTAGTTTTACCCACATATTCAGACTTATTTAATACCTTAGTCTCAACAGGCTGTGTAGAACCTTCCTTCATCAAGTGAACAATGATTCTATTACCTACCTGACCAGGCTTTCCTTCTCTGTTTACCCAGTTCTTCTTACCGCTGAAGCTAACAGATGGAACATTTACGATAGTAAACTGATCATCGGTATCTTTCTCTACTGTACCGACATAGTTAGGCATCTTAACTTCTTCAACTTCATAAGATATCTCAGCACCAGTATCAGTGTACTTATCTACTTCTATAGGAATAATCCAAGTAGTAATGTTATTCTTCTTGTCAATAAGCTTCTGAAGACCTTTATAGTTCTCGTCTACTTTTACTTTCTTAATAAGTGCATTGTTAGCTGAATTTCTTACATTTATATAAATTTCAGAACCAACAGGTCCAATCCACTTCTTAATAACCTTTAGTTCTTTACGCTCAATATTGATGATTGTGTGACCATTGGTATCATCACAAAGAGCCTTTACTGTGTAGCCATCCTGTTTTGCTTCTTCAACAGTATACTTGATTTCATTCTTTGAAGAGTCATACTTAGGCGCTTCAAAAACGATTTCCCAGGTATCGCTGTTGCCGTTAGGAAGGTCTGCTTTATTAATTGTTCTTTCTTCAATAACCTTGTTTGTCTTAGCATCCTTAAGCACAAGAGTTATAGAGTCAGCAATCTTACCAAACCATTTCTTAACAACTTTAATCTTGGTTGTTTCTGTATTGGTAATAACAAAACCATTGTTATCATCACCAGTGATAGTTGAGTTATATCCGTCTACCTTTGTCTCATCAATATTGTACTTTACTTCTTTTCCGGAAGCGTCATACTTATCATAAGGACCAAATGTAGCCTTCCAGCCGTCTTCACTTGTGATTCTCTTTGATTCAACAACATTACCGTCAGTTGTCTTAAGGGTAACGTTTACAGAATCAGCCTTTATATTTCCAATCCACTTCTTTGTTACTTCTACACTCTTCTGAGATTTGCATTCAAAATTAGGTACATTAAGCCAAGTCTTCTTAACTCTTCTCTTTGTCTGGCCATCGTTGAAATAACCAAACGCAAGAGGCTGAGAAGTGTTACCTGGAGTTGTAAAAATCATTATATGATAGTTATCAGGAATATTGAAATTCTGTCTAGCTATCTTCTGCATGTGAGACTTGAAGTTTGCAGGTATTACAGCATCCTGCTCATTAGGGAACATCTCTTCTATGGTGCCGTTTTTGCGCTCAATATCATAACGGTAGTGAGCACGTCTGGTTCCCCAGATACCACCTGTTACAGCCCAAACCATAGCCTGCTTTAAGTGGTATGTATAGTCAAAATCATTATACTTACCTGTTTTTGCGTTATTGATATAATTATCAGCAGCGATTTTTCTAGCACCGCTAATACGATCAACCTGAATACCGTCTAAGCTAAAGTTGTTCTCTGTTGTATAGTACAGAGTCTTACGCAATAAATCAGAAATGCTGTTTGTACCAAAAGTGTGTCTTATCTCACTAGCAATACTGTTTGTAGCAGTATCATACGCATAACGAGAAAAGTTATATCTTGCTCTCTGTAATGTAACCTTTACAAAGCCAGGGAGAGATATTACGTTAAGTTTGTCTTTTTTGTGTGCCTCAGCATATATTGCCTTCCAGTCATAAATCCTAGGAACAATATATTTAGCAAGTGTAGCATCGTCCGGATCCTTTATAGGAATCATGTTAGTGCCGGCAGCTAATGCCACATCTGTATTAATACAGAACGCCTGAGTGCTACGGCTCTTTCCGTTAATGGTATAGTCTACGAATATCTTTTGATCGTATCCTCCCGTTTTAACTTCTCTAGCCCTAAAACTTACCGCATCATCGTAAGGATCTACGATTTCTTCGCCGTCTTTGAGGTATACATTAACATTCTTGGTAGTTTCGCCATAATTGATGTTCTTATCGCCATCTACCAATCTGATAGTATATTTTGCCTCTTTAACCTCTAACTCGTGGCCTTTAAAAATAATATTGCCACCTGCGTCGTTAGTGGTTCTGTCGACAACGCTGCCATTTGAGTCTACTAACTCAAACTGGAATTTGCCTGCCGGAGGATTCTTCCCGTCAAGCATAATCTTAGCCATGACATTCTTGCTGGCTAATTGCTCTTCATGTCCTGATGCCTGTGATAAGAACGGTACTCCGTTGATCATGCCGATCAGCATACAGAGTATCAGCACCACTGACAGTATGAAGTAGCGAGATTGTACTGACTTGCTTCTCACGTTTTTCATAGCTTCTCCTTTTCTTGCTTTTTTGATTTCTAAAAATGAATGTTTTTGTCTCGAAAAGTATATTTTGTAACCGAAATTTTGGTTTTGAACAGAATACACTTTCAATATTAAGCACATTCTATCATCAATCGGTTACATTTTAGTTACATTTCGCAAGTTCATTAAGGTTGGCTATAATTATTTTGGAATTAATTAGATTTCGCACGATTTAATTCATATATACTTAGTATGCATTATACTTTTTAAATAAATGATTAAGCAGATTTTTAATCTTTTTTATTATATTTTTTAGCAGATCAAAAAATCCCCCTCAAATCTTTAGTAACAAAACCAGGTTTTTTACCATAAAAATGTGAATCTAAAAAAATCAAAATGTAACCTCCCGGATAATAAATGGTTACATTTTGATTATCAAACTTTTTAATATTTTTGCAAATTTGTATTCAGACTTACAAAAAAGACCTCCCGATTTACGGAAGATCTTTTCTATACTGACATATTCAGGCTCTTACACTTAGTTTTGGTATTTATATACAGTTTGGATCTATAACCTAACCCAAAAAAAGCAAGGAATCATGCTATGTCTTACAGATTGATATCGTATTGAGATATCATTAATTAATACCTTCTTTCTTTAATATCCATTTTTGACAGTCATATCCAGTAGGTCCCCATTGCCCTATTTTGGCGCCATCTGCAATCGAATTATATGCCACCTCTAAATACTTACCACTATTCTTATTAATGATGAAATAGTAACCATCATCTTGTAATACCAATTTCCATAACTGTGATGATGCATTGTTATATCTCTTTTGAATAACTTTATCCCCATCTCCCTTACCCTGGTTTTGTATATCTAAGTAGAGGCCAGAATTTATGTTTTTTATTCTGAAATATCCATTTTTGCTTGATTCAAAAATCCATTTTTGGCACCAGTTATCCGTTACTCCCCATTGGCCTGCGTCCGAATTTTCGGTTACCAGAGCATTCTTAATCTCTAAATATTTATTACTATTCTTGTTTTGGATGACAAAAGCTTTTTTATAATCATCAACTAATATACAGTCTAACTCTGCATAACCGCCGTCTTTTATAAATTTGACTGTGTTGAGTCCGCTCTTTAAATAACACTTGACTTCTGCCCACAAATATCTATCCCAGTTTGCAGAAGCAGGATAATCTACTTTGCCTACTGGTAATCCATTTACATAAATTGAATGTGAGGCATCTTTTCCAGTTCCATTTGAATACCTAATCATAATATCATAATCACCACTCTGAGCAACCTTAATATTCTTGAAGTCTACAGAGCTATCGAGCTCATTAATATAACGCACCTCCTTCCCATTAGAAGCGTCAGTAGCGTCTTCAACTTTTACATTTGATAAGGTGGCTTTCTCCGCTTCATATATCGTGCCGTTAAGAGGTATCTTTCCTATCTTTATATCATTCAAATTGTAGCTACTGCCATCAATTTTTTTCTTGTTATGTATATTCTCAACATTTGTTGCATGATAAAGTATATTATTATATATACTTACATCAAAACTCTGGCTAAATCCCGAAAAGTATCCTCCGTGATTATCGTCAGCATCATAGGTGACGGCCATAGGTAGTCTTTCCCAAGTTCCTTCTCCCAAATTATAGTTTACGTAGAAATTTTGTCCGCCACTAATATTATCCTTGAAATCTGTTGCCCATTTTGCTGATATAATTACCATTCCGTTTGGTCCACCTGCATCTACCCACTTTACATAAGGTGATGATCCAATTCCTCTCCCATCTGCCAACGAGACTCTTGTGCCTAAGCTTCCTGCATCCCATGTCACTCCGTCATTAGAAAATTTACAGTAAACAACAGCATTATTTCTTGAGATGCTAGGGCGATTAACTACTTCATATGTAGCAATATACTTACCGTTTGGAAGTGCACTTACAGTAATCATACCAGGTCTGTCATTTTTATTAGTAATAGCCGTTACGTTTTTTAATGAGCTCCATATCTTACCATCTGACGATGTTTTAAATGATACTGCTTGGAGAATCCCCTTTGACTTTTGTCTTTCATCTGAATAATAACAAACTAATTTTCCATCCTTACCTATATTCAAAAATGGCTCCCACACTGAAGTCGTTGTAGATGAAGTGCTCGGATCATATTTACAAGGTCCGCCATTGTCAACTTGGCTTAAAAATGACCATGTGTATCCACCGTCTAAACTCTTGTATATTACAATTCTTGACTGTGTAAATGGTGAATCATCAAATATGTTTCCTGCCAATAAAATTGTCCCAGCCGGCATATCCCCTACCTGTTTAGGTAGTTCATATATACAAGGTTGTGACGTGCGCATAAGACCGAACTCTCTATCATATACATTTGAAATTAATTCCCAACTTTCTCCTCCATCAGAACTTCTGTAAATCGGATATACTTGTTTTAAAATCTTTTGTCCATTTCCAATATCTACTAACACCTTCTTTAGCTGATCAAAAGTACACAATAATACTCCATTTGAACTTCCGTTATTTTTCAAACAGATTATTCTGGAATATGTTGCCCCACCCGGATCAAATGTAGAACTATTGTCCGATTTATATACTATTCTACCATTAGTAGCTGTTTGTGCCATTACCGGGAATATAAACGTAAACACTTGTATATTGTCTTGCCGTTAGTATCAGCTTTTACTGTTATCGCATCAATTAGCCCACATATCGAAACCATTGCAACAATTGTCAGTATAAACCTTTTAAATAAATTATGCATATTATCCTCCTCAGTTTACTATTTAATTTAAAAATTATTACAATAATCAAAGATTGGTTCTCCATTAGAATCCCATTTTATTTTCATGCGATAAGCATGCCTATTATGATCGTATAATGGTTCCCCTGATATCTCATCATATTGTCTTGCATGATAAATCATTACAGCATTACCCTTCTCGTCTTCTACGAAAGAATTATGTCCCGGCCCATATATATGCTTAACGTCATCGGTTTTGAGCACAGGATATCGTTTCTTTTTCCAACATCGTGGATCTAACAGATCTTCATTTTTATCGATACTGAGCATGCCTACACAATAGCAATCCCCCGTTTCGCTTGCGGAATATGTCAAAAATATTTTGTCATTATTAGTAATAACTGAAGGACCTTCATTAACCCAAAATCCAATTCTTTCCCAGTTATAATCCGGTGTGCTTAAAAGAACCTGCTCTGATTCCAATTCAACCGGGCTTCTCATCTCCGCAATATATAAATTAGATATCTTTTTCCCTATATTTACCTTTTCCGCCCAAACACAGTATAATTTCTCTTTATTGCTAAATACCGTCATATCAAGCGAAAAATCATTAAACGAAAAAGAATCCTTAGACTTTACCATTCCAATTTCTTGCCAAGAATCTACCAAAGGATTCTTACCCTTACACTCAAGTACATATGGTCTTATATCCCATAAATTATCAACATCTCCACCTGCATAGTAAATATACCATTTGTTGTTAAGATAATGTATTTCAGGCGCCCAAATATGTGCACTCATAATCCCTTTGTCATGCTTTTCCCATATGGTTACCTCATCTGCAAGTTTCAAGCCATCTAAGGTATCACTATGCCGCAGTATTATTCTGTCATATTCAGGTACTGATGCAGTAAAATAATATTCCCCATCTAGATGCCTATATATGTACGGATCTGCACGTTGCATAATAAATGGGATATTATAGATAGTTTGCTCATAGTTCTTTTCATTCATTTTTATCTCCTTACTGAATCAAGATACATTGGTAGAATCACAACGTCTCTCTTTCTAGTATCTCGTAGTTTAGATAAATTGACTTTGGTGAATAATTCTTAGATTCTATCTGTTGAATAAGCTCTAATACGGCTGTAGCAGCAACTCCTTCAACATTTGTTGACACTGTTGTAAGCTTGGGTGAAATATACTGTAGTACGCTAATATCGTCAAATCCCATTAGTCCAAAGTCTATCGGGATACTGTATCCTTCTCTTACAGCCCACTGCATTATCTTTAGTGCATAACTATCCCCTGAACAAAGAAAAGCTAATTTTACTTTATTATTTTCTTTACATATTCTTCTTACATCTTTCAAGAAATCCTTTTCTCCTATTATTTCCATCTCTATATCAGGATATGTCTCCATTGATGCTCTAAACCCTGCCTCTCTCTGCTCATGCGTATATATATTGTGTATCACTTTTTCCTCCAATGGGGGACAAATAAACACAATTTTCTTATATCCCTTAGACACAATATACTTTACTGCCTCTATTGTAGCTTCCATTTCATTAATTTGTACGGTCGTTATCATTTCTGATACTTTATTACCAATACATACAACTGGTATGTTTAATGACAAGAGAAAGTCTTCAAACTCTTTGCCTTTATTAATGGGGTTAATTAAAATTCCTTCCATTTGTCTTTCTGCAAGACCCTGTATAAGCTTTTTTTCCCATTCCAAGCTATCATCACAAACAACTATATTGGTAAAATATCCCTTCTTATCAGCTTCTTTATTTATCGTGTTTAATGATTGTACAAAGTAAATATTTTCAATGTTTATTGTTACAACCCCAATAGACATCGTCCGTCCATTATTAAGGCTTCTAGCTAAGAGATTAGGTCGATAATTATTTTCTCTGGCAACTTTTAATATACGTTCTTTTTTCTCCTTTGACACACTTCCACCATTCAATGCCCTAAGAACCGTCGTTCTAGAAACTCCACATTGATTAGCTATCTGATTTACTGTTATTGGCATACTCAAATTCACCCTTTCATACTAGTATAGTCAATGTTTAGTATACTCCATAATTGCTACTAACTAATAGCACTGTATATAATAGTTATAACAACTAAAATATTATTATTCTACACTTATCCTAACAACATTAAAAGATAGTGGAGCAAGTATAATATCTATTTTCTCATTATTTAACTTAACCTTATTGTTTATTTTTGGTTTAACTGCATCATGTACATTTTTATTATTCATCTTTTTATCTTCAGCTGTCATACTAATGCTGTCAATAACGCTATTTAATATAAGCCCCTGTACCCGAAGAGATACCATCTGTTCTTTCACCTCGTCTCTATTTACCGCGAAAAATACTAATTCATTATTACTATCATTCAAAACAACAAGGCTATCTACATAAGGTACTTTTTCAAAATCTTGGCAGCTATATACCGGCCCTCTACTTATTGTTTGCATAACGGTACCTTTTGCATAATTTGCAAAGTAATAAAATGGATAATAAATAGTTTGTAGCCAGTGTCCGCCTTTTTTATCGGTCATAATACAAGCACTAACGTTAGTAAGTAGTGATTGGCAAGCAATCTTTATTATATCCGCATTTCTTAGCATTGCCATCTGCATTTCTGCAAATAACAAAGCATCCTCAAGTGTATATATCTGTTCACTTATTTCAGGTGCAATTTGCCAAGCATTTTCATTTAATTCACTATTAACGGTGCTAGATGGCAATGCCCATACCCCCCACTCATCAACACTAATTTTGATATCTTTGTTTGTTCTTTTTTTCTTCTTGACAATCTGTACAATCGAACGAATTGTATTTATATAATCTTCCATATCCAAAGACTGCGCTAAAAAATGTTTTGTTCCATATTCTTGTCCTCCGTAATATTGATGTATCGCCAAATAATCCGCTATGTCAAATGTTTTTTCAAGGACCTCCAAGTCCCACTCAGGACAAGTATCCATTTTGGATAAAGAACTTCCACAGACAATGAGTTCGATATTGGGATCGATAATCTTCATAATTTTACCGGTTTCTGCGGCAAGCTTACCATAATCCTCAGCTGATTTATGCCCTATCTGCCATTTTCCATCCATCTCATTTCCAAGGCACCACAGCTTTATCCCATACGGTTTATCTACACCATGCTTTTTTCGTAATTCGCTATACTCCGTTCCGCCATTAAAATTACAGTATTCAAGATAATGAGCAGCATCTTCTATCCCGCGCAAACCGAGATTTACAGTTAAAATTGGAATTGTATTTGTCTTTTCTATCCATTTCATAAACTCGTTTGTTCCAAACTCGTTTGTTTCAATAGATTTCCAGGCAAGTTCAAGCTTCTTAGGCCTATTTTCTTTTGGCCCAACTCCGTCTTCCCAATGATATCCGGATACAAAGTTACCACCGGGATACCTAACTGTTGTAACATTCATCTCAGTCATTCTATCTATCACATCTTGTCTAAATCCGTCTTTATCAGCGTTCTGATTGTCAGGCTCATAAATCCCCGAATAAACAACTCTTCCCATATGTTCAACAAAAGATCCAAACATTCTTGCATCCACCTTATCAATTTGGAAGTCTTTATTACAAATTATATCGGTTGTCTCCATCTTGTACTCCTATCCTTTTAATCCGCTACTAACCATACCTTCAACAAAATATTTCTGTCCAAACATATATAACACAAACATAGGAAGTAACGATATTAATGCACCTGCAAAAGCCATACCATATTCAATAGTATTCTGACCTATAAATAATGCTAAGCCATTTGCTAGCGTACGCATTTCAGTACTACTGGTTACTATCATTGGCCACAGAAGGTCATTCCAAGAACCGTTAACGCTCAATATTATCAATGTTATGACCGCTGGTTTTACTTGCGGCAACATTATATTCCAAAATATTCTATATTCAGATAGGCCATCAATCCTAGCCGCTTCTGCCATTTCCTTAGGTATTCCTGTAAAAGCAGCTCTCATCATAAAAATCGAGCCTGCAACTGCAATTCTAGGTATTATAAGACCTAAATATGAATCATACATTCCCATTTTATGCACTACTAAAAATAGCGGTACCATGATTACTTGAAATGGAACCATCATTGTTGCCAGTGTCATCATAAATGCCAATGACTTCCCCTTGAATTCATAAAAAGCATAGGCGTATCCAGCCATACTATTCACTACAACTGCTAAGGATGTAGTTATTCCCGCATAAATAACGGAGTTTGCTGTATATTTAATAATATTAATTCGTCTTTGTACATCTGCAAAATTCTCAAGTGTAAGCCTATTGGGTATGAAGGTTGGTGGCCATGAGATAATTTCCTTCTCTGATTTGAATGCACTTAGCATCATCCACACGGTTGGAATTAAGACCAGTAACGCCAGGCTTGTTAATATCACTATGACCGGGATATTACAAACTATGTTCTTAATTTTAAATTTTCTTTTGCCTACCATTCTACTTATCCTCCCCATTCATTCTGCGATATAGCAAGATAGTGAATAGCATAATAATTATAAACAATATAACTGACATCGCCGATGCATACCCCATGCTCGAGCCGGACGAAAAAGCTCTAGTATATATATAGCTTACCGTTGATTCTGTCGAGTAGTTAGGACCACCGTTTGTTGTAACATAAATGATATCAAATATTTGAAGAGCACCTGCAAATCTGGTCATTAAAATGAACCAAAATGTTGGTCTTATGGATGGTAATGTTATATGTATAAATTGCTGTATTTTGTCTGACCCATCCATCTCAGCAGCTTCATAAATGGATGGTGAAACTTGTTGAATGGCAGTTACATAAATAATAGCTGAAATTCCAAAGCTTCTCCAAATTGAAATAAATGAAACAACAAATATTGTCAAGCCTGGAGTATTCATAAAATTAATTTTACCAAATCCCATTGATTGTAGTGTCGCAGTAATGAACCCTATATTTGAATGCAGAATCATTCTCCACATTATTCCAATTACTGTGGCAGAACATATTACCGGAAGAAAATATATAGCGCGGAAGAGTTTATTCTTTTTGTTATTTTTACTGATGAACGCTGCTATTATTATAGCTCCAAAAGCTTGTACCGGTACTTCGATTCCCGTAAATATAGCGGTTATTTTTAAACTATTTATAAATCGTGTATCTCTGAACGCTTCTACAAAGTTATCCGCTCCTATAAAAGTTGCATGGTTTAATGTTGTCGGTACTTCAAAAAAACTCATCCC
>ERZ773196.1456-NODE-1456-length-13199-cov-27.610849_pt1 | contig 13199 bp, 13 predicted proteins | sample MGYA00581009_ERZ773196 | MGnify/ENA primary metagenome ERZ773196 (study PRJEB29015, sample SAMEA2738162) | human oral metagenome | biome: human oral; feature: human-associated habitat; material: saliva | place: China | collected 2243 ... | reverse complement strand
GAGAGTAGGTGGCCGCCTTCTTTAATATGAGAGAGCTTCGAAGAGAAATCTTTGAGGCTCTCTTTTTTGTTCCCTTTTTTGTGGCTCCACTCTCAATTCTATCACCTTATTACTCCTCAACTTCCTCTCCCAAATCCTCTCTCCCGCCCTCTCCAAACGAACGTTCACTATCCGCAGGAAAGTAATGTAGATGGAGAGTAATTACTGAAACACCATAGACAAGCCTCAAGATGTTTTTATCGACTTGCTTCAATCGTACCTCCGTTTCTGATAAAACGTACCTCCGTTTTTAATAAAACGTACCTCTGTTTTTAGTGAAACGATAGTACTTTTTGCTTAAAATGATAGTACTTTATATTTAGGGACAAGTATTTGGTCACACAAGCAGTAGTTTTTTACTGAAAATTGGACAAGTATTGAATGATGAAAGTGGTACGTGTGCAAGAAGAATTAATGTAGAATACATGTAGTATTTAGGCTAAACACATGATGTATTAATGCAGAGCACCGATAATGTTGATGGTAGATTGGATTGCAGAATGTTATTCTTAATAGGCGAGGAAAAGCTGAGAACTCTGTAAATTGTTGCTTTGCAATGATTGAGATAGCGCACAACATTTGTTTACATCAACTTTAATAATTTTTTTTATAATCATGTTTGTATATTGAGTGAGGCTAAAGGTTGTAAAGTTTTAGTTATCTTCTCCCCAACTTTCTCCCTACTTCTCTCCGAACGATCCCTCACCGTCCGTAGGGAAGTAATGCTGATGGAGAGTAATTTCCGAGATATGTTGGATGCGCATCAAGAGTGTCTTACCTTAATAATCTTACGCCAATAAGACTTTATGAAAGCACCAAGAAGAAGCACTTCTAAGACAGGCTAAAAAAAATGTTCGCGAACAATTTTTTGAGTTTCTTGTGCTATGTGTTTAATTGCTCTTACCTATATAATATGCGAGACCAATATTCCATATACCTTGCAGACCATAGCCTAGCTCTGAAGTGAAGCGGAGGCGATGGCTTCCAAGCTCTATGCCAACAGGTGATAATTGGTAGGCAAGTCTCATTTTATTCTCTTTGATATTAGGAAAGTTGCTACTATTTGATCTTAGTTGATAGTAGCTTATCCCCATCCCGACCTTTGAATATAGTGTAAAATTCCTATTTCCGAGCCATGTGTAATGCACTTCTGGCATAACAGTCCATGCTTTACTCGATAATTTCAGTTCGTCATTAGGGAATATAGAGTAGAAAAGTCCTTCAAAAATAAGTCTGAAAGGGTTATCCTTCTCTTCTTCAGTCAATGGTCGATGTGCTCCTTTTGCAGCTGCTTCAGTATAGCTAATATCTGCTCCTACCGCCCATCTCTTATTCAGATGATAGATATATTCCATGTTAAGAGAGCTGTTGATATTCTGAAACGAAGAGAATAATGAAGCATCATCCTCAAGTTGAAACTGTTTAACGTAATTGTTTCTAACACTCTTCAAATGTGGCTCGTCCCCTAATCCGAAGCTCCATATTAATTCGTGTTTGGGTTGTTGAGCGTTCAACGAGAGAGCAATACCAGTTAATAGTAGTACTAAGAATCTTCTTTTCATATTGTGATGTAGATTTTAATTATATTACTGCAAAGGTAATAAAATCCTGTTTTATCGTTATTCATTTGGTTGTTTTTTAATTTGATGTGTAGGTGTGAAGAATCGTAATAGAGGCTCTTCTCTGTTCAAGAAGAGCCTTTCTTTGCCTTTAAAGAGGCGTCTTCTTTGGTTGAAGAAGCGCCTTTTAGTATTAGTAATAGCTATTACAGGGAAGAAAAGCGTACCTAATATGTATGATTTTTTATTGTTTTTATGTGGTATGTATATGATGTTTAAGAAAAAAGCGTTACTTTTGTTAGTCGCATAATAATCAATATGATATACTTCATTAAACGATCCGTTGTATGGCTAAGACGTGCACAGTACTCTCGAGGGTTCGGTGTACAATCGCCTTGGGCATATAAGTTTATTCGTTATGTTGTGAATGAGCATTATCCATATTATAAGTATGCACAATTAAAGCAACAGGTCTATGGGATTAATAAGCGGGTTCGCAAACTTTGTAAACTCTATTTTCGTATATCTAATTTTCTGCAACCTCATAGTTTTATAGACTATCTTCCCTCCTCCTCCTGTTATAAGATTTATGTATTGACAGGAGCTAAGAATACGCTTTATCAGTCTATTTCTCAAGGGATAAGACCTGAAAAATACGCACAAATACTTGATAAGGTGGGTGATAATACAATCGTTCGTGTCAGTTTAAGAGGTAACTATCGTGAGTTTATTGATAAAGCAATCGAGCTACTCCCATCTACATCTGTCTTGATTCTAGAGCATATAAAACGTGATAAAGAGACACGGGCATACTGGAAAAGGTTGATTGCTGACAATCGTACTGGTATTACCTTTGATTTATATTATTGTGGTTTAATCTTTCTGAATAAGTCCATGATAAAGCAAGATTATATTGTTAATTTCTAAAATGAAGCTATATACAAAGACAGGTGATGAAGGTATGACCTCCTTATGTGGTGGTAAACGAGTTTCAAAAGACGATATACGGGTAGAATCCTATGGAACTATTGATGAGTTGAATGCCCATATTGGATTGTTAAAATCGTATCTTCAATCATCTCCAATGAGTAATATTCGTAGTGGAGAACAGAATCAGCAAGAGTTGAAGTCTTCGATTGTTTCTTTCTTGGAAGATGTTCAGAAGGAACTTTTTGTGATAGGAGGAGAATTAGCAATAGATAACTCAACTCTATCAAAACTACCTTCTGTAGCCTCCTTGGTTATAAGGTTAGAAGGAAAGATAGATGAGATGATGATGTCAATCCCAGCTCAACACGAATTCATTTATCCCGGTGGTAGCCTTATGTCAGCCCAATGTCACGTTTGTAGGACGGTATGTCGTCGTGCAGAAAGACGTATTATCACACTATCTAAAATAGCTCAAATTGCTGGAGAAATATTTCCTTTTATAAACAGATTATCAGATTATCTTTTTGTTTTGTCACGTTATTTAAACATAAAGACTGATAATAGTGAAAAAACGTGGGAAAATGCTTGTAGATAGGAAATAATATATTACTTTTGCACGAACTAAGAACATGTAAAAAAATAAGAATATGTATTGGACATTGGAATTGGCCTCTAAATTGGAAGATGCTCCATGGCCTGCAACAAAAGACGAGTTAATCGACTATGCTATGCGATCAGGTGCACCTCTTGAGGTTCTAGAGAACTTGCAAGAGATAGAAGATGAAGGAGATGTTTACGATAGCATAGAAGATATTTGGCCAGATTATCCTTCTAAGGATGATTTCTTATGGAATGAAGATGAATATTAAGACATTAAAGCAAGAAAAGGTTACTCATAGATAAGATGTGAGTAACCTTTTTTATTGCTCTAGAAGACTTTATACCATAAATAAAAATTGCCTTTGATAGCAATAAACAACTACATCCTCCGTTATAAAAGCGTGTTTAAACGCTTATTTCTTATAATCATTCTGACGAGCTTAGCAGTAATTTCTGTCAAAGCACAGTTCGATCCGTCCTATAGTCACTATTGGGCTATGGAGCCGTCGTTCAACCCTGCAACTGTTGGAAAAGATAATAAATTAAATGTTATTGGAGCCTATGCTTTAGACTTTGCAGACTATGAGCATAATCCAAATACTTTCTATGTGGGAGGGGATATGCCTGTTTATTTCATGAAACAATACCATGGCGTGGGTGTGTCAATATTGAATGATAAAATAGGAGCTTTCACACATCAACGGATAGCAGGACAATATGCTTTTCGTAAGAACTTATGGGGAGGAATGCTGTCAGCAGGTGTGCAAGTAGGTGTTCTGTTTGATAAGTTTGATGGTAGTAAGCTAGATCCTGCGGAGGCAAATGACCCCGCTTTACTTACAACAGAGGGTAATGGTAATAGTCTTGACTTAGGAGTAGGACTTTATTACACTCACAAAAACTGGTATACCGGAATATCTGTTCAGCATCTAAATGCCCCTTTGCTAGAACTTGGTGACAGAAACCAATTTCAAATAGATCGTACCTATTATTTGACAGGAGGATACAATATAAAATTGAGGAATCCGTTTCTAAGTATACCAATGTCTGTTTTGGCACGCTATGATGGTACTGCTTATCGGGCAGATATAACGGCACGTTTGGTCTATACGAATGATAAGAAAGTCCTATATGGGGGCGTCTCTTATAGTCCAACAAATTCAGTTACCGCTTATGTTGGTGGTACTTTTCATGGGATAAATGTTGGGTATAGCTATGAGATGTACACTGGTTCTGCAGCTTTTGGCAATGGTAGCCATGAGTTGTTTGTAAGTTATCAAACAGACATAAACCTTCAGAAGAAAGGTCGAAACAAACATAAAAGTGTAAGATTTCTATAAGAACGATATATGAAAACGAAGAAATGTATATTAACCATTTGTCTTAGCACACTCTTTCTAGGCACTCTCACTGGTTGTTTTTCTGGTAAAACAGCATCAACGTCAGGTCGCGGTGGTGAGGTCACTGGTGTTGGTGGAGGTGGTAGCTTTCGTGAACCAACACCTTATGGTATGACCCTTGTAAAGCGTGGATGGCTGCACATGGGTTTAGACAAACAAGATTCTCTTTGGGGAAAGAAGACTCCTGTAAAGGATATATCTGTAGATGGTTTCTGGATGGATGAGACCGAGGTAACCAATTCCGAGTATAAGCAATTTGTAGAGTGGGTGCGTGATTCCATTCTTCGTACACGTTTGGCAGATCCTGCTTATGGTGGAGATGAAACCTATATGATTACAGAAGATAAGAATGGTGACCCTGTTAAGCCTCATATCAATTGGAACAAACGATTGCCACGAAAGTTCAATGAGGATGAGCAAAGAGCTTATGAAAGTCTGTTTGTTACTAATCCTGTAACAGGGGAGAAGAGTCTTGATGCAAAACAGATAAATTATCGCTATGAGATTTATGATTATACAACAGCGGCTTTGCGTCGTAATCGTTTGAATCCACAGGAGCGTAATTTGAATACAGATATAAAGGTTGATCCTAGTGAAGTAGTGATGATTTCTAAGGATACAGCCTATGTTGATGATGAAGGAAACATTCACCAAGAAACCATCAACCGCCCATTAACAGGTCCTTGGGACTTCTTGAATACTTACATCGTTAATATCTATCCAGATACAACTTGCTGGGTAAACGACTTCCGAAACTCTGATAATGAAATATACTTACGTAATTATTTCAGCAATCCAACCTATAATAACTATCCAGTAGTGGGAGTTACGTGGGAACAAGCCAATGCTTTCTGTGCTTGGAGGACGGAATATCTATTGAAAGGATTAGGTCGTGAGGCTCGTTATGTACAGCGTTATCGACTGCCGACAGAGGCTGAATGGGAGTATGCTGCACGTGGAAAGAATCAAGACGAGTTCCCTTGGGACAACCAGAATGTTAAGAATGGCAATGGTTGTTTCTATGCTAACTTCAAGCCAGATCGTGGTAATTACACGAAGGACGGAAATCTGATTACAAGTAAGGTGGGCATTTATGGTGCCAATTCCAATGGTCTTTATGATATGGCTGGTAATGTTGCTGAATGGACAAGTACCGTTTATACTGAAGCAGGTGTGGATGCGATGAATGACTTAAACCCACAGTTAGACTATAAAGCAGCCAAAGAAGACCCTTATAGACTCAAGAAGAAGAGTGTGAGAGGTGGCAGTTGGAAGGATCCTGAGAGTTACATTCGAAGTGCATGGCGTACTTGGGAATATCAGAATCAACCGCGTAGTTACATTGGATTCCGTTGTGTTCGTAGCCTCGCAAGTTCATCTAGTGAAGCTGCAAAAGAGAATAAAAAAAGCAGTAAGAAAAGGAAAAGATAATGACACAGTATAGTAAATTCAACTTCATTTACCATCTACAAAAGTGGATGGATAGTGTCCCTGGACAAACATTCCTCAATTATGGTTATAGTTGGGGAGCATCAATTGTAATCCTTGGTGCCTTGTTTAAGCTTACTCACTTACCAGGTGCTAACATCATGTTATACCTTGGTATGGGTACTGAGGTTATAGTGTTTTTCCTCTCTGCATTCGATCGTCCGTTTGATAAAACAGATGATGGTCGTGAGCTGCCGACGCATGTTACAGATGAATACCTAGCTGGGAAAGAAGAGAATAGGTCTACTTCTTCAGCTGTGCAACCACAATCTTCTGCAGTTTCATCGGTAGATGTTGAGCGTGTACAGCAGGCTATGCCATCTGCTGATGACATAGCAGCTGCAGTTGTTGGACAACAGAGTAAGGCTATTGCTGATGCTCAACAACAAACGCCAGAGATGGTAGAGGCACAAACAAATTACGTCTCTGCTTTGCAGAATCTAACAGAGATGTTAGGTAAGGTGAACGATCAGAGTCAGCGTCTTACACGTGATAGTGAAGAGATGGAGAACCTCAATCGTACTCTTACAGGTATTGCAAAGGTTTATGAAATGCAACTTAAGGGAGCAAGTCAGCAGATTGGTACTATTGATCAGATTAATGAACAAACCCGTAAGATGGCTCACCAGATAGAGCAACTTAATAGTATTTACGCTCGTATGATTGAGGCAATGACTGTTAATATGCGTGTTGCTGCACCAGGGGCGGCTACACAACAATCAACTCCTGAAAGCTTATAAACAGAAAGATGAAGGTAAGGGGAGGTCTCGTAAAAGATACTCTTCAATACTAATAAATAAGATTAATGGCTATTAAAAAGAAAAAGGTTAGCCCACGCCAGAAGATGATTAACCTCATGTACGTTGTCCTCATGGCAATGTTGGCATTGAATATTTCTACGGAAGTACTCAATGGCTTCTCTGTTGTTGAGGAGAGTTTGAATCGTACGACGGGTAATTCTTCTAAGGAGAATGAAGCGATCTTTGGTGAACTAGACCAAATGATGCAGAAGAATCCACAGAAGGTTAAGGAGTGGTTTATGATGGCATCGACTGTTAGAGAGATGAGTGATTCTCTCTATAATTATGCTCAGTCATTGAAGGTTGCCATTGTCCGTGAAGCAGATGGTGAAAAAGGTGATCCTTTGCACATTGAAGGTAAAGACAATCTGGAGGCTGCCAGTTATATAATGTTGAACCCTGCTAATGGGCAAGGGCGCAAGTTATACAATGCAATCAATAGTTATCGCAGTCGAATCTTACAGTTTGTAACAGACCCCCGACAAAAGAGTATTATTGCAAGTAATCTCTCAACGATAGTGCCGAAACACTCAATGGGGAAGAACTGGGAGGAATATATGTTCGAGAATATGCCTGTTGCAGCTGCTGTAACATTGTTATCAAAGTTACAGAGCGACGTTCGTTATGCAGAAGGCGAAGTCCTGCACTCATTAGTGGCTAATGTTGGTTTGAAGGATTTACGTGTTAACAAATTGCAAGCATTCGTTGTTCCGAGTCAAACTCGTCTCTATCCAGGTGAGACCATGACTGCTCAAATGTTTATGGCAGCAGTAGATTCCACCCAACAACCACAGGTGTATGTTAATGGTCAACTAATTCAAGGGAATCAAGTGACCGTGAAAGCTGGTGCTCCTGGTAAGCATACTTTGAGTGGATACATGCTTATGAAGGATATGGCAGGTAATGTTTTGCGCCGTAACTTTGCACAAGACTATTGGGTTACAGGTGGACCACAACCTAAGCAATATATCAATCCTAGTGGTATGCAAAAGACACCTCCTTTCGATGGGATGGCTACAATTGCAGCTGATCTGATGAATGTATTGTATGCTGGATTTGATAATCCAATTACCATAAGTATTCCTAATACCTCTCAAAATGATGTACAAGCAACGATGTCAGGAGGTACACTTATTGCCCGTGGTGGCGGTCATTTCATAGCACGACCATCAGCTGTCGGCAGTCCTGTTACCATTTCTGTATCAGCCAAGGGGCGCAAGGTTGGTGCCTATCAGTTCCGTGTTCGTAAGTTACCAGACCCATCTCCTTACATCGCTATGGGGGGTGATCGCTTTAAGAGTGGACCATTATCTAAAGCTGCTTTAATGGGTGCTCCAGGTATTCATGCGGCTATTGATGATGGATTACTTGATATTCCGTTCACTGTTACAAGCTTCCGTGTTGTCTTCTTTGATAATATGGGTAATGCAGTTCCATTGGCTAGTAATGGTGCTTCCTTCTCATCTCAACAGAAGGAGCAGTTCCGTCAGTTGAGTCGTAATAAGCGCTTCTATATTACCAATGTTGTTGTTCATGGACCTGATGGAATCACTCGAACTCTCAATGGGCGCAATATGGAGGTTATTGTTCGATAACTATTTGTTAGACAAAACTAGCTGAATAAAATATAGGGGATGGTCTTCTGTCCTCTCATAAAGATAAAACAAAGAAACAATGAAAAAGATATTTCTCATAACCTGTACGGTTTTCTTTGCACTAGCCATCAGTGCTCAGCCTGCTGCTAGACGTAACCAGCAAAGGGCGCAATCACCTGCTAACACGATTACTACACGTGCGCAGATATCTTTCCCAACAGCTGCTCCTTTGCAAGAAGATGTTGTTTGGCGTCGTGATATCTATCGTGAATTGAAGTTGGATGAGGATGCGAATGCAGGACTTTATTATCCTGTTGAACCCGTAGGAACACAGATGAATCTCTTTACTTATATCTTTAAATTGATGATGAATGGTCCTAATCGAGGGGGAATTGCGGCTTATAATTATAGAATGGATGGTAACGAAGTCTTTACCGACTCTGCTCGTGTAAAGCCCTTGCAGTTCCTTGACAACTATCACATCTATTATGAACGTACCGACCATGGCATCCGTCTTGATAATAGTGATATTCCTTCGAGCGAAGTAAAAGGGTATTATCTAAAGGAAAGTGCTTATTATGACCAAGGTACATCAACTTTCCATCGTAAGGTGGTGGCGCTTTGTCCAATCATGTATCGCGAAGACGACTTCGGAGATGGTGAGGTTAAATACCCATTATTCTGGGTTCGGTATGATGATCTTGCTCCTTTCCTCTCTAAGCAAACCATGATGACTAGCAACTTAAACAATGCTGCTACAATGAGTGTAGATGATTACTTCACGATGAACTTATACAAAGGAAAGATTTACAAGACTACCAATCTCTTAGGGAAGACGCTTGCACAATATTGTCCAAACGATTCTGCAATGGCTGCAGAACAGAAAAAGATAGAGCGTGAGCTTGCTGATTTTGAGAAGCATATTTATGGTGATCCAGCTCGTAAGGATAGCCTTGATAGTATTGCGGCAAACCAAGATGCAGCGAAAGCAAGCAAACTAACTGTTCGTGGTCGTCGTACAAGTTCCTCAACAAGTAGCGTTAGGCGCACACGCCGTCCATCTTCCAGTGGGAGTGCGAGCGTGTCTCCTGCACGAGTGACAGTTCGCCGTGAGCGTCATTAACATAGCTGTTAAATTTCTTCAATTAGGTAATAAAAGCCATTTGAGAACGATTAATGTATAGTCATTATAGTTCTTTTATCATTAATATTTATGATTATGAAGAAAATTATTTCATCGGCTTTATTAGTCCTATCGTTTCTCTGCTCTATTCCTGTTCACGCTGACGAACCTTTGAAGTTTGGTGTGAAAGCAGGATTGAATGTGAGTGATTTCTACTTTGATAGTGAAGTCTTTGACAAAACGAATCAAGCTGGCTGGTTCATTGGACCAACGGTGAAATTCACATTACCCATTGTTGGTTTAGGTATGGATGCTTCTGTTCTATACGATTATCGTGCTGCAAAACTCGATTATGCCACGATGACGCAGACTGTTAAGCAACAACAGATTGCAATTCCAGTGAATGCTCGTTACTCTATCGGCTTAGGTAGCATGGCAAGTGTATTCATCTTTGGTGGACCTCAGGTTGCTTTCAACATTGGTGAGAAAGAATATCAATGGAACATGAAGAGTACATACGCTTTGAAGAATAGTAACTTCAGTGTCAACCTTGGCTTTGGTGTTACTGCGTTTAAGCACCTGCAAGTGAGTGCGAATTACAATATTGCCTGCGGGAAGACAGGGCATGCAACGTGGAAGACAGCTACTGATGCTGCAACGTCTGTCTTCAATAAGAAGAGTAGTCGTAACAACTCTTGGCAGGTGGGTGTAGCCTATTTCTTCTAGTCTATTTCGATATTTCTTCGCTGATTATTTGGCAGTTCTAAAGGAAAGCCTTACCTTTGCTGCCGTGAAACAATTAGCAATGACATATCAAGTGAACGAAGTACTGCAAAGAATTATCCGATTCTTTGCATCTTTTTGCACTTTATCTTTGGTCAATCCAAATAATTTGCTAACACACACATTCGCACCTAGCGTCTAATAACACATTTTTTCTTCTCGCATACGCGCGCGCGAAGCGTGCCGTAACCCCTGTAAACAAAGGACTTCTAGGAGTTTCCTTTGTTCGCTTTTTTATGCCCTTTTGCGAACTCGATTTAGAGCAAAATAAGAACGAAATAACAACTATTTTAATCAATGAAGTAATGAGAAAAAAGCAAGTAAAGAAGAGTTATTCTGCACCAGTGTGTACGATAATTCAAGTCAACGAAGCCACTTATTTGATGGATACGTCTTTCCCCAGCCAACACAGAAAGGCAAACCATGCTACTGGTCCAGCTTCTGACAAAGGGTCAGGCTTATGGAATGATGAAGATTTAGAAGATGAAAATACATCTTCATGGGAAGACTAATAGAGAGTTATTAACAAAGAGAACAAAGTAACAATGAAGAAAACAATGAAACTACATTCATTCACATCACAACTCAAGTCCTTGGCTGTTGTATTCGGTATAGCCTTGGCTTTCGCCTCCTGTGCTAACGAGGATGTAGCACAGAACCCAACGAACCCCAATGAGGATAACGACAAGAACCTCACTACTTTCGTAGCAGGTGACGAAACAAAGACCCGCACCTCAATGGATTACAACAGCGGCGACTTCTTTTGGGAGGCAGGCGACTATATCTATGTAAAGGACGACAATAACGTATGGCAGAAGAGCGCCAACGCCCCAACAAGTAAGGTAGCTGCCTTTAAGTATAAAGTGCCGGGCAAGTTTACAGCAAGTAACAGTTATAAAGTTTATTATTTGGGTAGCTACAGTAGCGGCAATCATGTGGCGATCTCCTCTACCCAAACACAGACGGCACCAGACAATACCGAACACTTCGGCACGTCTGGCGACTATGGTTCTGCAACAGCAAACAAGATAACGGGTAAGCAGCAGTTTAGCTTCACACTTGAGCATCAGCCAGCTTACCTTGTCTTCCAGCCCTACACAAGTAATACCGTCCTACAGAACTGCTACTTAAGAAAGATAGAAGTTACTTCCGACAATGATATAGCAGAGACTTACACCATCAACACCAGCACAGATAATCTGGATGCTTCTGCAGGTGGCAAGCAGATTGTATTGACCACAGGCGGTTGGAGTAGTAGCAGCAATCCTAATGGCTTCCCCTTAACCAACAGCTCTGCTAGCAGAACCACGAACGGAGCTTATATGGTAATCAAACCAGGAACTCATATCTTAAAGATACGCTACTGGATAAAAGACGTAGCAACTAACGTAGAGGGTACTATCACGAAGACGCTTCCTGCTACTGCATACGCTTCTAACACCTACTACGATATGACTGCTAACCTCAACGTAAAGGATTATGACGGAACAAAGTATTACATGTGGGATGCTCAGCAGAATTATTGGGCAGGTCACGAATGGAATAAAGCAAATCCATGGCAGCCAGTATTGAACGATAACGATAACAGCAACTACGCCCAGAGCAACACTGATTTACGTTACTACCACGAGGGCGGCGGTTCAGGTCGCTTCGATGCTACTCAGAGTTGCGCAACTCTCCCCAACGTTAACGAGATGACATGGTATGCAGCAGCAGGCGATCCACGTAGGGACGCAGACGAATTATGGACAACTATGGGTCATTTATATAAAGGCGGCATGTGGTTTAGGAAGCAGGCATACATAATCGGTTACGACAGCACCACTGCTGTCGATGGCACAGATTGGCGAACAGATGGAAGCAGGCGTAACCACTGGCCCGCATCTAATACTCTTCCCTCCGCAGCTGATGCAAACAAATACTTCTACCTGCCCGCCTTGGGTGAGTACACCTCTGGTAAGCTGGGCAACGTTGGCTGGTCCGGCTACTATTGGTCGTCGAGTGCTAGCTCGGGGAGCATCTACAGCGCGGGCTACCTGACCTTCGACAGTGGTAACGCCGAAGTGAACTTCACCAGCCGCTACTACGGACTCAGGGTTGGAGGCTTCGAGTAGTCCTTGCGATTGTTCGTGGTCTGTTTTGTACCCAGCGAATGGGTAGAGTTGTACCCAGCGAAGAAGTACGATCGTACCCAGCGAATGGGTAGGGGTCTACCCAACGGGCAGGGTGCGATGCTACCCAGCAGCTGGGTACAAGATGACCCAACCGCTGGGTATAAAATACATGAAAAAGACATCAAAATGATGTTGATATATTAATCTAATGTTTAATTAAAAACCAGATCAAAATGATTGAATTCAAAGTTGCGCCTCGTAAGGCGACAATGGGAAAAATGAAGGGTAAGACGGTGTATATCGCCGTACCTAAAGGTCAACAAAAAATCTCTCCCGAAATGGTGTTGGAACGCATTGTTCGTGAGACGTCATTGACAGAAGGTGATGCACGGAACGTTATCATCACGCTGCGCAATCTTATCCTTGAGTGTGCACGCATGGGAACTGGCTTAGACCTCGGCGACATCTTTTCGCTGCGTGTCAACGTGCCTTCAAAGATGGAGGAGAACGAGAAAGACGTATGCGCCAAGAGCCTCAAAGCTCCGAGGTTGACATTGACTTGGAAGAGTCCGGTGCGTAAGGCATTGAAGGAGTTGCAGGTGGATGTGGATAATCCAGCGAGGAGGAAACAAGGCCTCACCCCCGAGCCAAAAGAAAAGGAGAATAAAGAAGAGAATGGACCAGTGGCAGGTTAGGAAAGAAAGCCTCCCCAAAGAAGCCTCCCCAAGCCCCTCTTTATCTTTGCAGTGAAAGAAAAAGAGTAGAAAT
>ERZ773196.1449-NODE-1449-length-13232-cov-3.872657_pt1 | contig 13232 bp, 12 predicted proteins | sample MGYA00581009_ERZ773196 | MGnify/ENA primary metagenome ERZ773196 (study PRJEB29015, sample SAMEA2738162) | human oral metagenome | biome: human oral; feature: human-associated habitat; material: saliva | place: China | collected 2243 ... | reverse complement strand
CTCTTTCAAAAACTCCTTAGCCGTAGCATATCCGATTCCTTTACTGCCGCCGGTTATGACTACGGCCTTTCCTTTTAAACCCAAATCCATCGCATCACCTCCTTGCCTTAACTACGTATGTTTTATTTGAAAAATAATGTCATCACTGCACCGGCAATTAAAACTGAGCCCGATGTAGCACTCACAAAGCCCGCAACTAAAGTTTTCGGCAACATGTGTGACTCTAATATCGCATACTCCTCAGGATTCTCAGAACATACTCGTGCAGCTTCAACACTCAAAGTATAACTTGCCGGAAAACCGCCTGCAATGGAACCCAGTCCGATAGCAAAAGCCATTGGCGTAGACATTCCGAGCCATTTTCCGATTGGAATAGAAAATATAGCAATACCGATTGTGGACAAAACAATTAAAATGGCAAAATCTTTAATGAGTTGAACCACTGTTTCCGGTGTACAATTACTAAGTTGCGAGAATACAAACATCATAATAATGGTGTAAACAAAGCCCATACTGCGAGCTTTAACTAAAACGCTTTTTTCCGTAAAGCCTAAGGCCGTTGCAAAAACTCCCAAGAATAAAGCCCAAACAAATTTTGAAACATATCCTGCTGAAAGTTTATCCAAATAACCTGAAACCACTGTCAAAAGAACCATCGTAAACAGATAGGTAAAATCACTTCTATACTTATCAGGAAGTTGTGGAAAAATAAAATTTTTCTTCTCATTTGTAGACACATTTTTCTTTTCTATCTGTACTTGCCATTCTCCGGCTCTATATTTCTTCAGAACCGAATAGCCCTCTTTTTTTAAACAAAAGCTCGTCAAAGGATAACCGACAAATCCTTGCAAGATATATACTGCCATGGCCAAAATCGCAAGATGCTCTGTCGGTGCTACAGACTGCATCATCATGGCGGCAACAAATCCTCCTGTTAGCGGAGGAGCCGCTATAGCAGCTGTATCTCTCCCTAAAATCAACATTCCTACTGTTAAAATAATGACCATAATCCCCAGCATTCCGGCTAAAGTTACCACAACCGTCTTCCACTGGTCGATTAATTCTTTAATATCCAGCATCGTTCCAAGATGAACCACCATCATCATAACCAAGAACGTCGGTAAGTTTGAGGCAATTCCTCCCTGCTGCAAAATATCCTTGGGCAAAATAGTCCAAAACCCCAAAACAAATAATATTGCTGAAATAAACATCGATGGAACAAAAGCCTTAGTTGCTGTAGATATTACTTCTCCAATAATAATCAATAAAAGCATCGTTAAAAATGCTGTCTGCACTTCCCACTGTGCTTCACCCTTTGCGATACGGTACAAGCCCAGATACAGATATGCTAAAAGCATAATTGCAAGGAGAGCGTAACCCAGCCATTTCTTTGAACTGTTTTTTTCATCCATAAGCATTCCTCCTTTTTTGGTATTTAGTTGAAATTTCACGGTATCTTTGTTTGTAATCATATCACAGTATATTTTTATGCACAATTCTATTTTGCAATTTATACAAATATTTTATACTATCTAAATTATTTTTATGCATTATTGAGTTATTTTGTCTTTGATTTTATTTTATTAGCGTTTTATACTATCTAACAGATGAATAGTGATATGATTTAAAGAATAAAGGAGTATTCTCAATGCAAGCTCTCTCTGAAAATACAATTAAAAACCAAGTCTACCGTTCCATATTCACTGACATCATCAATAATCAATTTCATTTTGATCAGTATTTAACCGAAAGAGAGCTGATGGAAAAGTACCATGTCAGCCGGGCACCGGTAAGAGAAGCTCTCATGCAATTACGCAGCGATAAATTTATTATTTCTGTTCCTCGCCACGGATATCGTATTCGTCGCCCTAATCATAAAGAGCTGGAAATTGCTGCTTTTCGTTCTTGTTTAGAATGTAAATTTCTGGAAGAATACCATGGCCGTTTGACCAATGAAAATATCGAAGAACTTCGAAAACTATGTGAGTCATACGATAATGTGTCTCTGGAATCCGACTTTTTACGTTCATGGAGTTTAAACAGGGAATTTCACTTAAAACTATTTTCCTATTATGGAAACACATATTGTTTAAATGCTTTGGCCGATGCCATTGATCAGCAAGTTGTCTTTTACGTACAAATCATGCAAAAGCAAATTCTTTCAGCGGATTTCCACTTTGCCATGCTGGATTATATAGAAAAAGGGAACATTCATACAGCATCTACCCTTTTACGTGCGGACATAGAAAAAATACCTGCGGTCGATGATTCCTTTTTTGATAAAAAGAAAGAAAAAGCATTTGAAAATTCTTGGTATAGCCTATGTTGATTTTTAGATTTTAAAATTCATCTAAAAAATGCCGCCCCGGAACCGAATGGTATCCCGGAGCGGCATTTAAAATTAATGTCTTTTTCTTTTAAAATTTAATCCATCCCAGCACACTTGCCACAGAACTGAACAAAATGATTGCGGTTTTTCTCTAAGTCTTTACTTCAATATAAAATCCGCATCGTTGCGGTTCTTCTCTACTTTCTACTCCTACATAAAATCCGAATCCTTACAGTTCCTCCCTGAATCTTTTCAAAGCTTGATAAAGTCTGGCAATCGGCAAGCCTATTGCATTACAAAAATCTCCCTCTATCCCCTTTACAAAGCGGGCAAACGGACCTTGCACACCATATGCACCGGCTTTATCCATAGGGTCTCCCGTAGCAATATACTCTCGTATTTCCCGATCGGACATCTTGGAAAGATACACCGTCGTTTTCTCGCAAAATCCCATTTTTTTCTCTCCGTATAGAAGACAAACCCCTGTATAGACCCAATTTACCTTCCCCGACAGGCCGGAAAGCATAACATATGCTTCTTCCTCCGTCTTCGGTTTTCCGAGGATTTTTTCTCCGTCAAAAACCACGGTGTCCGCAGCGATAAGTAAAGTTTCACTGTCAAAATGCCTTTGCACTTCCTCCGCTTTCAAAAAGGCCAGGCGCTGTGTGAGAAGAGCCGGATCTTTCTCCGCGCTGCTCTCGTCCGCACCGCTCGGATAAACCGTAGGGCTAAAGCCCAATAGCTTCAAGAGCTCAATTCTTCTCGGAGATCCGCTCGCGAGCACAAACTTCGGGAAACTCTCCTGAAGAGATGGTTTCTTCCATTCCTCTTCCGACTCCTTCTCTTTTTTCTTTCTTAGCAAAGCTTCCAGCTCTTCCAACTCTTCTTTGTCCATTTCCATATCCATTTCCATATCCATTTCCATTTCCTATTCCACTTCCTATTCCCTTTTCGCTGCTTTTTCTCTTGCCGTCATCTATATAAACTTATCTTGCTTTTTCCGCACCTTTGTACTATTGTTGAAGCAATTCGAACGCTTCTATAGATAAGAGTAGTGTTCTTGTTCAGTGGCAAAATTTACTTCATTCTGCCATAATTTTTAAAGAAAGGGAATATCAATACCATGAAAATTGAAAATGTCAATAACGTAGAAGGTTTATTTTCTCTCTTAAACGGCTTAAAGGGAAGAGTAGAGCTGGTTTCTCCGGAGGGAGATCGCATCAATTTGAAGTCCAAGCTGTCTCAGATGCTGATGATGTCTCAAATGCTCGATAAGGCCTATATCAAAGAATTGGAACTGATTGTGCATGAGCCGGAAGACATGAAGAAAGTTGTCGAGTTCATGATGGGTGACGCAAACAACTAAAGGAAATGCATAGCATGCAAGAATACGAACAGCTTGAAAAATATGATTGTATCGTTGTTGGCGGTGGAGCCTCCGGGCTCGCCGCCATTTCCGCTATGGCAGACCTCGGGATAACGAATACCCTTCTGCTGGAGAAAAATGCCGAGGCTGGCGGCTCCCTCTTAACGGATCCGGAGCCTCTTTCTCTTTCCGGAAAATCTTTTTCGGGAAAAGCACTTCTAGCGCAATTCCTAAGACTCATGGATATATACGAAGTAAAGACTGCCTTTCACAGGGAACTTCTCTCCGTTTCCATAAACGAGATGTCACGCAGTTTGTGCACGATGCCCGTTATGAACGAGATGTCGCAGACCTCGCCTACACCACTTATTCAGAATAAAACAGCGGACGGCGAAAAGGGCTTTCGTCCTGTCTTTACACTCACTGTAAAAAACACAATCAGTCAAAAGGATGAGCTCTACTACTCTAACTATCTGATCCTTGCTTTTTCGGACAGCAAGACTTTTTCCCTGCATGACAGAAATACTTCCAAAGATAGAATAAAAATAATCGAAGGGAAGAGCCTCTCCGATGCGCTTACACAGGGAGGCAAGGCCGGACGAGAGATGGGGGAACTGCTCCTTCGGAAAAAATAAAAAGAAAAAAATTGAATTGATTTACAAAAAGTCCCCTACAGAGGCTTCCACGCCTGTGTAGGGGACTCCCTTTTATTCCCTATGCGTAAGGTTCGCTACGTGCGATATGATACCTTACTGCTTTTTCTCTTCCTCTTTTGCTTTTTCTGCAAGCTCCCAGAGTAAACTCTTTCCTTGTGAAATCTGTAAATCCACACCGGTATCGTTCGGCTCATCTTCTTCAAACTTGTAATCCTTATCAGGAAGAATCGCATTCAGGAGAATTCCCACTAAGGAACCGGTTGCTAAGCCCGAGAAGGCAATCTGTACACCGAATACGTGGAATACCAAAGCTCCTGCGCCGGAATAATTGATTCCTATCGAAAGTACCAAAATCATTGCCGCCACAATAATGTTTCTGCTCTTAGAAAAATCCACCTTGGTCTCTACCACATTTCTTACACCGACTGCGGAAATCATACCGTAAAGCACCAGAGAAATTCCACCGATAATCGCACTCGGCATAACCTCTATCACTGCGGAGAATTTCGGGCAGAAGCTTAAAAAGACGGCGAAAACGGCAGCCAAACGAATAACTCTCGGATCATAAACCTTGGTCAGGCTTAAAACACCGGTATTTTCACCATAGGTCGTGTTAGCAGGTGCGCCGAAGAGAGAAGCCATAGTGGTTGCCAAACCGTCTCCGGTAAGTGTACGATGCAAGCCCGGATCTTTCATGTAATTAATTCCAACTGTAGAGGAAATCGCAGAGATATCTCCGATATGCTCCATCATCGTTGCAAAGGAGATGGGAACAATGGTTAAGCAACTGCTGAAAAGTAACGCAGGATCCAGATTTCCGCTTGTAAATAAGGAAAATACCGTCCGCTCATACTGTACCGGAAAACCGAACCAGGATGCCGACGCCACCGGTTCAAAATTAATGTAGCCAAGAAGCGCGGCAATGAGATAGGATACCACAACCCCAAGGAGAATCGGAATGATTTTCACCATCCCTTTTCCGAAAATATTACAGAAGATAACAACGACAATGGCAATCAAGGCCAAGCCCCAGTTACTCGAACAGTTTTCCACCGCAGACTTGGAAAGATTTAAGCCGATGGCTATGATAATCGGCCCGGTCACTACCGGAGGGAAAAAGCGCATAACCTTTCCTGCGCCAAAAATACGGAAGGCAAAGGCCAGAACGAGGTACATAAGGCCTGCCAGGGCGACACCGAAACACGCATATAAAAGGAGCTCCGGTTCCTTATTCGGAGCAATGCTCATATAACCTGCCAAAAACGCGAACGAGGAGCCTAAAAATGCCGGTACCTTCTTTTTCGAAATCAAGTGAAACAGTAGGGTTCCCAGCCCTGCAAAAAGTAAAGTACTGGAAATGGATAATCCTGTCAGTAAGGGCACCAATACCGTAGCCCCAAACATGGCAAAGAGGTGCTGGAATCCCAAAACAAAGAATCGCCATCCCCCTAAGGACCTTGCATCAAAAATAGCCTCTTCACCGAACTTCTTCATTGCCTTCATTTGCTCTTTCACCGCGTCTCCCTTCTTCTTTTAAAGCGGCCGAAAATATTCTCCCTCTTTCTTTTAAGCCGACCGAAAACATTCTCCCTCTCTTCCTTGAAAATTTGCCGTTCCCTATCATACTCTCTTGGATTTTCTCTGTCAAAGACAAAAAGCAGGCCAATAGGCATCTAAAATCCGGGAAAATCACAGTTAAAAATCCTCCCAAACGTAGCTTCATCTCCCACTAAAATACATCGAAATATGCGAAAAACCGCTGAAAAGTTGATAAAAAGTTTATAAAGCATTGCTTTTATCTTTGCTCTAATCATGATAAAATATGTACAAATTCTATTTCGAAATTTCAATAATCTTTTTTATAAGTAATTTGCACTAATCGAAAATAACTTTTATACTTCATTTTCCACAAAAAGACGAAAATAAAGTATATAATAACAAAATAATGCGCGGAGGTATGACATCATGGAAATTAGACAACTGCATTCTTTTATTAAAATCGTTGAGTTGCAAAGCTTCTCCAAAGCAGCGGAGGCTTTGGGATATACCCAAGCTGCCGTTACCATCCAGATTCGGCAATTGGAACTGGAATTTAATACTCGGTTTTTTGACCGAGTGGGAAGACATGTGGAGTTAACTCCTCCAGGCAAGAAGTTCCTTCTCTATGCCAATGAAATTTTAAGGAAGGTGGATGATGTTCATACCATTTTAGGCACCACTGTGGTACGAGATCACAAATTACGAATCGGTACCTTAGAGTCTCTTTTAAATTTTAAGCTTCCTGAGGTGATTACCTATTTCTATCATCATTATCCCACCATTTCTTTAGAGATTCGTTCCGGCACTCCGAAGGAATTGAATGACATGCTTGATCATAATCAAATCGACTTAGCATACTATATCGATCAGAAGGTTTACGGTCAAAACTGGGAAAAGACATTGGAAGAACCGGAGTCGGTAATTTTTGTTGCCGCAAAGGATACCGATTTACCGGAAAAAGAAGAATACCTGCTTCCGGAGCTCTTAAATCTTCCCTTCTTCCTAACAGAACGGGATTCCAACTATCGTTTTGCTTTAGAACAAGAGTTAGCCTCGCAGCATCTTTCCGTTCGTCCTTTTTTCGAGACCAGAAACACGGAAGTGATTATTGAACTGATTAAGGAGAATAAAGCTATTTCCTTCCTTCCCTACTATGCCGTAAAGAAAGATATTGAGAACGGCTCTCTTCGTAAATTGAATGTGAAAGATTTTCAGCTTACCATGTATAGACAGCTCTTCTACCACAAGGATAAATGGATGACGGAAGAAATGAAGAAATTTATCAGTTTAAGTGATCAACTGATGCTATAAAAGAATGCCAATCGAGTAGGAGGCGGTGAATGACCGACGTCCTCTCACAGAAAAACCCGGCTTGTGGAATTTCCACATACCGGGTTTTTCTTTTATAGTCTTCTTTGAATTAGCTTAGAGTTATTGGACAAATTGATTTCTGTAACTCCTCTTTCTCTTCTACTTTTTTCTATCGACCTTTCCGAGTAAACGCATAGCATTCACGATACAGATTACCGTTACTCCCACATCGGCAAAAACAGCTGCCCACATATTGGCAATACCGAAGGCACTGAGGAGAAGCACGAGTATCTTAACACCGAGGGCAAAGACGATATTTTCCGTTGCAATCCTAACCGTTCTTCTTCCGATGGAAATGACTCTCGGAATCTTTGTGAGCTCATCGTCCATAATGACAATGTCCGCAGCCTCTATTGCGGCGTCCGAACCCATAGCTCCCATGGCAATGCCCACATCGGAGCGGGAAAGTACCGGCGCATCATTGATTCCGTCTCCCACAAAGGCAAGATAGCTCTCCTGTTTCCCGTTTTTCTCTAGACTCTTAATAAGCTCCTCAACCTTCTCGACCTTTCCGGCAGGAAGAAGCTCGCTATAAACCTGATCAACTCCCAGCGCTCTCCCCACTTCTTCCGCCACCGGCCTGCTGTCTCCGGTCAGCATCACCACTTCCTTCACGCCTTCCAGTTTTATCTTCAAAATAGCCTCTTTACTACTTTCCTTTATCTCGTCAGCAATAGTAATCTTTCCAAGATAGGTGCCGTCCCTTGCTACGTGGCAGACGGTAGCACTTTCTTCTTCCTCTTCGAAATAGGCAATGGAAAACTCCTCCATGAGTCTTCCGCTTCCCACCAGAATCTGACTGTCCTGAACCTTGGCAATAAGTCCCTTGCCGCTCCGGTTCTCCGTCTCTTTCGGAATAAGCAGCTCTCGCCCTGCAAAATCCCTTTCCTGATAAGCTAAAAGAATAGACTTTGCTATAGGATGAGTAGAGCCGTTTTCCGCAGAAGCTGCGGCAAAAAGAAGCTCTTCTTCGGAAATACCCTCCTGAGGGCACAGCTTTTCCACCACAAAATTCCCTTTGGTCAGTGTTCCCGTCTTATCCGTAACCAATATAGATAGCTTGGAAACAAGCTCCAGATAGTTTGATCCTTTTACGAGAATTCCCTCCCGGGATGCTGCACCGATTCCTCCAAAGAAGGAAAGAGGAACGGAAATCACAAGTGCACAGGGGCAGGAAACAACGAGAAAGGTACAGGCGCGGTACAACCAGGTAATCGGTGGATGAGCCTGCCAAATTACAGGCGGAAATACACCAATCAGAACGCCAAACAGCAAGCCGAGATTCGGAATAATAGCAAGCGCCAGTGCGGAAAACACGACAATTGGGGTATAAATCCGGGCAAATCGGGTAATAAAGTTCTCCGTCTTGGACTTCTTCTCCGAGGCCTCTTCGACAAGCTCGAGAATCTTCGATACCGTGGAATCTTCAAAGCACTTTGTGGCCTCTACACGAAGAAGACCTTCTCCGTTAATACAGCCGGAAATAATAGTATCTCCCGGGACTACTGATCGCGGTACGGACTCCCCTGTAAGAGCTGCCGTATTCACCATACTTTCTCCACTCCGCACAATCCCGTCCACAGCTACCTTTTCTCCCGCTTTAATAAGAAGAATGTCTCCGATTTCCACCTCATCCGGGTCAACCGTTTCTATGCTGCCGTCTTTCCGTTCTACATTCGCATATTCCGGAACGATATCCATCAGCTCCTTAATCGAAGCACGACTCCGCCCGACTGCATAGCTTTGGAAGAGTTCTCCGACCTGGTAAAACACCATTACTGCAACTGCTTCCGCAAACTCTCCCGCAAAAAAAGCACCTACCGTGGCAATGGTCATAAGCAGAGCTTCGTCAAAAGGGCGGCGGTTTTTGATTCCGAGAAGACATTCCCGTACCACATCATATCCACTGATAAAATAAGAAATAAGGTAAAGCGGAAGAAAGAACAGCGGATGCTCATTTAAAATGGGAATCAGCTTCATTTTTTCTACAATCATCAAGACTAAAAATAAAATCACCGATAGGACTACTCGATTTCTTTCTTTTATTAATTTCTCCGACATCTTCTCTCCCCTTAATTCTTCCTACTCCAAAACAAACCCTTTATCTCATCGGCTTTTTGTCTGCATTTTTATCCGGCTCCATGTCTGATTTTTTTCCGGATTTTTGTCCGGCCTCTTTTCCTCATTCCATCCGTCAAAAAGCTTCTTATTTTTCAAGCAGAGAGTCCTTTTTATACTCCAACTACCTTGAAATCCGGCTCAATGGTTTTTCCAACACGGATAGCCTCTTGTAGTATCTCTTCAAAGCGTTCATCTTCTGCTTCCAAAGTAAACTTCTGCATCAGAAAATTGACCTTTGCAGACTGCACTCCGTTAATCTTACTAATCGCATCCTGTACCTGTGCAGCACAGTTTGCACAATCGATTTCACATTCATATTTCTTTTTCATTTTTATTCCCTCCTTATCTCTTCGACAAAAGTTTCGAAACTTATTCCTCTATGTGTTCTATCCCCATAGCGATGATTGTTTTGACATGATCATCCGCAAGAGCATAAACAATGCTTTTCCCCTCTCTTCTTCCCTGCACAAGCTTTGCCGTACGGAGAATCTTTAGTTGATGAGAGACTGCTGATTGGTTCATTTCCAGATCTTGGCAGATTTCCGTGACGTTTTTCTCGCCCGAAAAGAGGTCATACAAAATCTTAATCCGGGTGGAATCTCCAAAAACCTTGAAAAGCTCAGCCAGGTCACAGAGCGTGTCCTCTGAAATCCTCTCCGTCCCCCTAAGCTCCGCTGACTCCTGCTCTGGAAGATGAAGAAGCTCCCCCGAATCAGCATCCTTCCAATCCTTTATTTTTTTAAGCTTTGTTTCCACCTACCCCTCCTTTCCTTTTAAATTATACATAACGAAATTTTACATAGCGAAATTCCACATAAACCACTTGTTAAAGACGAGATCCTGCACTCTATGCGAGTGATACTCGTTAAGAGCAAGATGTTTAAGACTCCGAGCACTTATTAAAAAACAAATAGAATCAACACATGAATATATTATCATGTATTTATTCTATGTCAATTCTTTTTTCTTTTATTTCGTTTTTTTCAAAGGAGTAGGCAGATTGATAAATCTCTCTTCCTGCAAGAGATAAGCGGCTTAGAAAATCTTCCCTTAGACAAATACATATTCCTTTAGTCGCCGAAAAGCCTCTTCCACCCTACTCTTCGGAAGTGCGAGATTCATGCGGAGGTGCGTCATTCCGTGGAACATCTTTCCGTCCTGTACGGCGACTCCAACCTCCCAGCACCTCTTCTCCAGCTCCTCTAAGGAAAGCTTATGACTCTCCAAATATTTACCGCAGTCAAGGAAGAGCATATAGGTTCCCTGCGACTTCATTACGGAAATCCCCGGGAGATTCTCCTCTATAAAAGCACAGGCAAAGTCCCTGTTTTCGGAAAGAACGGAAAGAAGTTCCTTAAGCCATCTCCTTCCCTCCTCGGAATACGCTCCGATAAGGGCATGCATGGAAAGTACATTCATGGAATTATAGTGACTTAAGGAAGCCTCCTTTTCCATTCTGTCCTGCAAGGTCTTGTTGTAGCAAATGTGATAAGCCCCGACGAGACCTGCCAGATTAAAGGTCTTGGACGGCGCATACAGGGCGATAGTATGCATTTTGGCATAGTCGCTCACAGACTGTGTCGGGATATGATGAAAGCCCGGCATAATGATATCCGACCAGATTTCATCGGAAATGACCTGCACATCATACTTTTCATAAAGCGCCATAGCTTTCTTAAGCTCGGAACTTTCCCACACTCTCCCCGAGGGATTATGAGGAGAGCAGAAAATAGAAGCATGGATTTTTTCCTCCCTTAACTTCCTTTCCATATCATCAAAGTCTATTCTCCAAATCCCCTCTTCATCACGGTACAAGGGACTGGAAACGATGGTATAGCCGTTATTGATAAGGCTTCTTGTAAATCCGACATAGGTCGGAGAATGCAAAAGGACCTTATCCCCTTTAGAGCAGAAAATACTTAGAGCGGAAAGAAGACCCCCGAGAACTCCATTTTCATAGGAAATGTTTTCCGGAAGGAGACTCTCTACCCCGTTCTGCGTTTTCTGCCAGTCCATAATCCCTTCATAATATTCCTGACTCGGCTGAAAATAGCCGAAGCAGGGATGCATGATTCTGTCCGCCATGGCTTTCTGAATGCAGGGTGCTGTAGGAAAGTTCATATCCGCAACCCACATCGGAATCGCATCAAAACCTTCTTTCGGTGCTTTGGGTGCAGCCGGCAGCTTCCCGATTCCGTCAATTGCTGTCGCATCCTTCCCCTGCCTATCTATAATACTTGTAAAGTCGAATTGCATCGTTTGCTCCTTTCTCTTTTTTCTTCTGGTCTTGTTATGTAATCAACTCTATTTATAATTGCATTTTCTGGTAAATTATCAATCACAACATCATATCCATTATTTAAACTACCAGTGTCTTTACTTGTAACATCAAACAAAATTTCATTTCTACCAAATTCTTGATTTTGTGGATCAATATATGTTTTGGTTGTAACATTTACTTTTCCTTTATATGCTTCTTTTTTGTTTTCAGCATTTTCATCTTGTCCAAAGTTAGTAATATCATTATTTTTATTACCAATTGATAATTCATAACCTTCAGATCTTGATAATTCTTTAATATAATATTCACCTAAAATCAAAGGTCTTCCAATCCATGAATTTCCATTATTTCCTTTATTGTCATCATAAATTCTTTCTGTTTTCCCATTTTTATATGTTGAATCTTCGGTATAATCATCAACATAAAAATGAGTATTTCTTAAATTAGGGTTAGTATTCATGGAAGAATCGGTATCAGCATAAGAATCTTTTTTATTTAAGTCAAAATTATTTTCTGGTGCTTCATTTGTCCAATCGGTTTCATAGGTTAAACCAGTTTTATAATTATATCTTGTTCCTGGTTTTTCTGTAAATGTCATGAAAGAACCATTTCCATTTCTATCAGTAGTTCCAATAGAAACTAAATCACCTTTTTTATAAACAACCCCAGTTTTTCCATCAGGGTGAATAATATCTTCACTTGCAAATAATCCATAAACAGCCCCTTGCAATGAAGAATCACCATTTGCAATGGAGTAAGCATTAAATAAATTATTTTCTTTATTTTTTAAATACAAATCTTTTTTGTCAAAATGAATTTCACCCTCTGTTCTATGGTCATAGATTCTCCATTTATTCATTTCACTATTTTTATCATTTATATGGCTATAAATATTCTTTTTTCCAAGTTTAACTTTACTTCCACCAGTTCTTTCTGGATTATTGAAAGCCTTGTTAAAAACATCCATATAAATGTTTTCATAGCTATTAATAATTTGTGGAATTTTTGGAATACTAATATTTTTATTGTTAGATTGAACATTATTAATTTCAATATTTCTACTATACAAATTGGAAAATTCTGATTTTGCCCCACCTTCTGATGAATTTGTTGTGATTACTTCAATTGGAACATCATCTGGATGATTATCGTGTCTGATATAACCATCTCTTGCTTTAGTTTCAATCCAAGTATAACTATATTTTAAATTGATAAATTTATCATAAGTGCCTTTACAATCTTCTTTACAATTTGAATTTTTAAAAGATTCTTCAATGGATGCACCCTCTGTTGGTCCAGCATTTGGGGTTTCCCCTTCTTCACCACCAGTTTCAGCAATTTCACGGATTTTTCCTTCATCAACTCCGTTTATTAACCAGTGAAAATGAACTCCCTTTCTTTCTTCTGCCATTTTAATATCTTCTTCATAATAAGTAATCCATTTTCTTGCTAAATCCTTATTTCTTTCTTTTGCTTCGTCTATTTCATCTTGATTACTTGCTTCTTCTTTCTGGTTTCCATTTTCATCTTCTTCATATTCTGGTTCTGGAACTGCTACGAATTCTGGTG
>ERZ773196.1448-NODE-1448-length-13237-cov-3.206570_pt1 | contig 13237 bp, 9 predicted proteins | sample MGYA00581009_ERZ773196 | MGnify/ENA primary metagenome ERZ773196 (study PRJEB29015, sample SAMEA2738162) | human oral metagenome | biome: human oral; feature: human-associated habitat; material: saliva | place: China | collected 2243 ... | reverse complement strand
AATACGAAGCTGATAGAACTTCTCAGTAAACTCCCTTCTGTTACTTATCTGTGTAAGGGCATCTATTCCTGCCATCTTGCTAAGCCTACTGTTAGCTTCTCTTAGCTTTTCCTGAATCTCCTTATTTCTTTCTATCTCAGTTTCAAGCTTTTTTGCATGAACAGCATTGTTAAGAGCTATCACAAGATAAGGCTTTAGCTCCCTTAAAAAGTCGATAGTTTCAGGCCTGTATGCATTTTCAAATCTACTCTGAACTGAATAAGCACCTATAACTTTATCCCCTATTGTAAGTGGAATAAAGAGAGCTGATTTCATTGTCCCCTTGGCAATCTCATCAGTGCTATACGTTTCATAGTCAAAATGAGGCGTAAACCCTTCATCCTCCGAGGTTATTATGCTATTGGTCATACAGCACCTTACAAAGGCGCTTTCCTTACTGTCAAGACTTACTGTGAACTCAGCATTTTCCTTACCCATATTGTAGCAGAGTAAGGAGCGCAGCTGATTATTCTCTGGTTCTGCTGACATGATTATAAAAACGTCTACAGGTATATTTTCACGCATGTTCTTGTAGATGAGATTGACCACCTCGTTTAGATTGGTCGAGGAAGTAAGCTTGATTCCTATTTCGTGAATCATTTTGAATCTGTCATAGGTTCTCTGAAGCTCGTTTTTATTGCGTATTGCTTCCTTTGCAACCAGTTCAAACTCTTTATTTTTGTCAACATTAAAGCGAAGGCCTTCTCCAGTCTTAAGCAAGCTCTCAAATATCTCAAGTGACTCAGCCTTTTTCTGCTTGTTTAATTCAAATTTATTTTCAAGAAAAGTTTTATAATTACGCTGTATTTTATCGGCCTTATAGGTATCTCCAAGCTTTATATAATAATGCCTTAAATAGTCATAAATTACCGGCTCACTTATTGGTTCTTCATCTGTTGCCATCTCTTCAATCTCTAAAAGCACCTCAGCAAAGAAATCAAGATCTAAGCCATGTACATGGCAGCCCTCCACAAATGAATATAGTACGGCTATTTTATATATTCTCCTCTCTTTAGCTCGTGCCAAAGCTTTGGAGAATTCCTCTTTTGCCCTGATGTAGTCCTTTATCCAAAAAAAGTAAGCCATAAGGCCAAGATAGTACACATAGGCAACTTCTGCACTAAGCTGCTCACCATCTATGGCCTCAAGCTGCTCTAAGATATCCTGAATCTCATCCACGTCCGGGTTCTCAAGCATTGTTACTGATGACATGATATCCGACAAGATGTGCACTATTTTTTCGCCAAGCCTAAAGTAATCTTTGTCTGCGTCAGCAAAATATATCAGAGCAGGCCTTAGATGCTCGACCGCCTTTTCGTATATTCCTAAATTCAGAAATATCCTTCCGATATTGCCATATGCCGCAGGTAATATATTTCTTAATCCATGTTCCCTTTCATTATTTATCGCGCTATAATAATATTCCATAGCCTTTTCATACATACCAAGCATAAAATAGGCACTTCCTATCATATTATAGTCAAACGAAAGCAGTTCCCATTCCTGAAGCAAAGCCGCTATTTCTACAAGCCCGCTTCCTCTTTTAATAACCTCTGACGGATTCCCGCGTCGTATGAACAGATAAACTTTTGCTGTTTCAACGCTCGCACGCCAGACATAATCTTCCTTATATCTGATGGTTTCCGTAAGTCTGTCAAGTAGCTCATTTGCCCCTTCTGCATTTAACAAGATGTCTGATATAAGCTGTTTGTGAATATTCTCTGCCCTTAATGAAATATAATTATCTATATTCATATTTTTCCCCTAACGCCTGTCACAAGAGCTATAAACCAAATATCCAAACTTAAACATTAGGCAGCAACACTCATCGCATTACTGCCTATATTGTCTTTAGATTTCAGATATATCCTTAATAAGCTCGCCCGCCTTGGTATCTTGAAGTTTCTTGACCATCTTATAGAAGGTATCAAGAGGCACTCCATGCATCTGCTGCTTCTGCCCGCGGACTGTAATGGATACTGTCCTTTCTTCTTTCTCTTTGTCTCCCACTACAATGATGTAAGGATCCTTCATCAGCTTGAAGCCCTTAATCTTTTCATTCATGTTCTTATCGTCATAGTTGGCTTCTACCCTTATGCCCATCTCAAAGAGGGCATCCTCAATCTCCTTAGCATACTCATTATGCTCTGTTCTGATAGGTACGATAGCCACCTGATAAGGAGATATCCAGAACGGGAAATCTCCCTTGTAGTTTTCTATAAGTATGCCGATGAATCTTTCAAATGAACCAAAGATAGCTCTATGTATAACCACAGGCTGCTTGATAGTTCCATCGCTGTCCTGATATGTAAGTTCGAAGTTGTGTGGAAGCTGGAAGTCAAGCTGGATAGTACCACACTGCCATTCTCTTCCGAGAGCGTCCTTAATCTGAAGGTCAATCTTAGGGCCGTAGAAAGCTCCGTCTCCTTCATTTACCTCGTAACCGCCTTCTCCATACTTCTTGTCAAGTATCTTCTTAAGCGCTGCCTCAGCACGGTTCCATACTTCTATATCACCCATAAAGTCATCAGGACGTGTTGAAAGCTCAGCTCTGTATGTGATGCCAAAGGTATTATATATCTGGTCAGCAACCTCCATTACGTCTGCTATCTCTTCTTCTATCTGAGATTCCATTACGAAGGTGTGGTCATCATCCTGTCTGAACTCCTGAACTCTGAAAAGTCCGTTAAGCTGGCCTGACTTCTCTTTTCTGTGAATAACGTCTATTTCGTTATATCTGATTGGAAGCTCTTTGTAGGAATGAACTGTTCTCTTGTAGGTAAGCATCGCATTAGGACAGTTCATAGGCTTTGCAGCATAAGTAGAATCTGAATCAAGCTCTATATTCTGTAAGGTTCTCTGTGTAAGGTCATCATCAAAGCCCGGCACTATGAACATATTGTTTACATAATGAGCCCAGTGGCCACTTATAAGCCAGAGCTTACGGTTGTTGATGACAGGAGCTGATATTTCCTGATAACCATGTTTAACGTGTATCTTCCTCCAGAACTTGATAAGCTCCTGATACAGCCTCCAGCCTCTTGGGAGCCAGTAAGGCATACCCGGTGCAGTCTCATTGAACATAAAAAGGTCAAGCTTTGGTCCAAGCTTCTTATGGTCTCTCTCAAGAGCCTCCTTAATGAGGTTAAGATGTGCCTTAAGCTCATCCTTTGTAGGGAAGGCATAGACATAGATTCTCTGAAGCCTGTCTCTCTTCTCGTCACCTCTCCAGTAAGCACCTGAAGCGGATTTAACCTGAAAGGCTACATTTAGAAGCTCTGCTGAGTTCTCAATATGAGGTCCACGGCAAAGGTCGCAGAAATCATCTCCTGTGTTGTAGGTAGAGATGATGGCATCCTCAGGGAGGTCATTGATTATCTCAACCTTAAACTTCTGGTCTTTGAACTTCTCGAGGGCCTCTTCCTTTGTGAGTTCCTTTCTTGTCCAAGTCTCTTTACGCTTAAGAATCTCGCGCATTTTATCTTCAATAACCTTGTAGTCGTCCTCTGTCACTGCCCTTGGAAGTACAAAGTCATAGTAAAAACCATCTTCAATCTGTGGTCCTATAGCAATCTGAACACTGTCACCAAATATCTCAAACACTGCCTTTGCAAGCACATGTGCTAAAGAATGGCGGTAAACCTGTAAAAATTCTTCTCTTTCCATCTTAAATCTCCTTGTAATTTCGCCTTAGGCAAAATTTATATATTCGTAAAATGCCTATGTTGTCCATTATACACCTTTTCCACCATAAATACAAATCGCAAAAACCATATAATCAGCCTGAATCCAATTAAACAGAAGGCAGAACAAAGACTGATTAGTTCTTTCTTGAAGCTCTCTTTCTGGCAAGTGGGTCAAGGATTTTCTTTCTTATTCTGAGTGTCTTCGGTGTAATCTCAAGCAGCTCGTCTGTCTCTATAAAGTCAATCGCCTGCTCAAGGCTTAATACTCTTGGAGGTGAAAGCTTAAGTGCATCATCTGAGCCTGATGAACGGGTATTGGAAAGGTGCTTGGTCTTACATACATTTACCTCTACATCCTCTGCCTTTCCATTCTGTCCTATAATCATACCGCTGTAGACCTTCTCACCAGGCGAGATAAAGAGGGTTCCTCTTTCCTGCGCATTAAAGAGTCCGTAGGTCACACTTACACCTGTCTCATAGGCAATAAGCGAGCCCTGTCCACGGTAGCTAATCTCTCCCTTATAAGGCACATAGCCTTCAAATATAGTATTGATGACACCGTTTCCCTTGGTATCTGTGAGGAATTCACCTCTGTATCCTATAAGTCCTCTGGATGGGATGATGAACTCAAGCCTTGTGGTTCCGCTTGCGTTGGTGGTCATATTTCTAAGCTCGCCCTTACGCTCTGAAAGCTTGGATATAACTGCTCCCGAGAATTCATCTGGTACATCTATAATTGCCTGCTCAACAGGCTCAAGAGTTCCACCCTTTTCATCCTCTTTGTATAGTACCTCAGGCTTACTTACCGCAAACTCAAAGCCCTCACGGCGCATATTCTCAATAAGTACGGAAAGGTGAAGCTCGCCTCTTCCTGATACCTTAAACGCCTCTGTGGTATTAGTATCCTCTACCCTAAGGCTCACGTCTGTATTAAGCTCTCTGTAAAGTCTGTCCCTAAGATGCCTTGAGGTGACAAACTTGCCCTCAGTACCTGCAAAAGGACTGTCATTTACTATAAAGTTCATAGCAAGGGTAGGCTCTGATATCTTCTGGAAAGGGATAGCCTCCGGATTGTTAACATCGCAAAGAGTATCTCCAATATGTATATCGGCAATTCCTGAGATTGCCACAATAGCTCCTATGGTAGCGGATTCAACTTCTACCTTATTAAGTCCGTCAAATTCATAGAGCTTTGTTACCTTAACCCTCTGCTTCTTTGACTCATCGTGGTGGTTAACAAGCATAACTTCGCCGTTTACCCTGATAGTACCATTGCTTACCTTGCCGATACCGATACGTCCCACATATTCATTATAATCTATTGTACTTATAAGAACCTGAAGTGGAGCCTCGCTGTCTCCCTCCGGCGCAGGCACGTGTGACAGAATAGTCTCAAAGAGAGGCTTCATGTCAGTACCCTTCACATCCGGATCAAGGGAAGCATAGCCTGCCTTGGCAGATGCAAAGATGAATGGGCAGTCAAGCTGTTCTTCATTGGCATCGAGCTCAAGGAGAAGCTCAAGTACTTCGTCCACAACCTCGTGAGGACGCGCCTCAGGCCTGTCTACCTTATTTACACAGCAGATAACAGGGAGGTCAAGTGCAAGTGCCTTGGTAAGTACGAATCTGGTCTGTGGCATGGCACCTTCAAAGGCATCTACCACAAGGATAACTCCGTCTACCATCTTAAGAACTCGCTCAACCTCACCTCCAAAGTCTGCATGTCCCGGTGTATCAATTATGTTTATCTTAACATCTCCGTATGTAACTGCCGTATTCTTGGCTAGTATGGTAATTCCTCTTTCACGCTCTATGTCATTTGAATCCATAACACGCTCTGCAACTTCCTGATTTGCTCTGAACACACCGCTCTGTTTTAAGAGCTCATCTACAAGTGTAGTCTTGCCGTGGTCTACATGGGCTATGATTGCAACGTTTCTGATATCATTTCTTTTAGCTAAAGCCATCGTTTTTTACCTCGTTCCAAATGCTGATTGTTTGTTAACCTTAAGATTTTATCACAATAGGTTACAGGTGTCAAAAATATTTATCCCCAGACATTTAAAAGTAAAGAGGCCGGCTTGGGGGAGCCGACCTCTTCGGAGAAGGTATTTTTGTTACTTATGGGGTGTAGCAAAAACTATATAATGTATTGGGGTTTACGCTTATTAGTATAGCAGAAAAAACGCAATAAGTCTGCACAAACTTTAAATTTTTTCTGCGATTTTTCTATTAATAATTACCTTGTATTTAAAGAGACCATAAAAAATCACCTGTCATTTTAAACTATAAATGTCTCTTTTTTCTTATTAACATTAATAAGCGTGGTTTATAAGTACTTTTAGCTAAATAAAGCTTCGAACTCTTCCCTTGTTATTCTTTCCTTTTCCATAAGAAGCTTTGCGCTTGCGTGGAGCACGTCCATATGCTCAGATATTATGCGCTTTGCTTCCACGTGACACTCATCTATTATCTTCTTAACCTCTTCGTCTATCCTGCCCGCAGTCTCCTCGCTGTAAGCCCTCGTATGTGCAAGGTCTCTACCTATAAATACCTCGTCATCATCATTTTCATAGTTGATAAGGCCTATTTCGTTGGTGAAACCAAAGCGGGTGACCATGGCTCTTGCAACCTTAGTTGCGTGTTTGATGTCGCCAGAAGCCCCTGTGGTGATATCGTCAAGGATGAGCTCCTCCGCCACACGGCCTCCAAGTGTTACTATGATATCCTGCCTCATCCTGCCTCTTGTGTTAAACATTTCATCCTTCTCAGGAAGAGGCATGGTGTAGCCTGCAGCACCATTTCCGGTAGGTATAACAGAAATGGTATACACAGGACCTACGTCAGGAAGGACATGGAAGAGGATAGCGTGTCCCGATTCGTGATAAGCAGTGATTCTCTTTTCCTTTTCTGATATAATATGGCTCTTTTTCTCAGTTCCTATTCCTACTTTGATAAATGATTTCTTGATATCTTCTGAAACTATGTATTTTCTATCCTCGGAAGCAGCCCTTATGGCAGCCTCGTTTAAGAGATTCTCAAGATCAGCACCTGTAAAGCCTGCGGTAGTACGGGCAACCTCTTCAAGGTTTACATCATCTCCAAGAGGCTTGCCTTTTGAGTGTACCTTAAGTATCTCTTCCCTTCCTCTTACATCCGGATAGCCTACTGCTACCTTTCTGTCAAATCTACCAGGGCGAAGGATAGCCGGGTCAAGGATGTCTACCCTGTTGGTAGCCGCCATCACTATGATACCCTCATTTACGCCAAAGCCATCCATCTCTACAAGCATCTGGTTAAGTGTCTGTTCTCTCTCATCATGTCCTCCGCCAAGTCCCGTACCTCTTCTTCTTGCCACAGCATCTATCTCGTCTATAAATACTATACAAGGAGCATTTTTCTTGGCATCGCTAAATAAATCGCGTACTCTTGAAGCACCCACACCTACAAACATCTCTACGAAGTCTGAGCCTGATATCGAAAAGAAAGGTACTCCCGCTTCTCCCGCAACTGCCTTGGCAAGAAGGGTCTTACCTGTTCCCGGAGGGCCTGTAAGTATCACGCCCTTTGGTATCCTTGCGCCTATACTGTTGTACTTTGCAGGGTTCTTAAGGAAATCCACTATCTCTTCAAGCTCATCCTTTTCTTCCTTTAGTCCTGCCACATCATTAAAGGTAACCCTTTTATCTTTGTCAGACGACATCCTTGCCCTGCTTTTGCCAAAATTCACCATCTTGGCATTGCCTGCACCGCCGCCTCCACCCATAGCAGGGCCAGCGCTCATCATCATCATCATTATAAAAAACATAACAAAAATGAGCATATAAGGCATAAGAGTGACCAGCCAGCTCTGCTTGGTTATATCGTGCATTACATACGAGGTAAAGCCCTCCTGCCTTAATAGACTAACTACTTCATTTACGTCAGGAACATAAAAGCTTTCATTCCTTTGATTCTTATCTTTACCTATGATTACTTCTACTTCACCTGTTGGGGTTGCCTGATTTTGGAAAATGTCCACAGAATCCACAATCTTTTTGCCAAGATCTGTCTTAAAATTCTCATAGTTATAGTTGTTGCGGTTTATGTTGTACATATTCTCAGATAAAAACATAGCAATCGCAACTATAGCCAGTATTATAAAGTACGTTCCTATTCCTCTGGTTTGTTTTCTCACCTTAATCTCCTGTTTCGCTTATAATAATCCTTAGTCCAAATGCACTACACCTATGTATGGAAGATTTCTATATTTTTGAGCATAATCAAGACCGTAGCCAACTACAAACTCATCAGGAATCTCAAAGCCCACATAGTCTACCGTGATTCCTTCTACTACCCTGCGTTCAGGCTTGTCAAGGAGGGTGCAAAGCTTAAGCGAGTTAGGCTTCTTTGTCCTAAGCATGTCCTGAAGGAAGGATAAGGTATTGCCCGAGTCAATGATGTCCTCTATAAGCAGTACATCTTTTCCTTCTATACCCTCGTCAAGGTCCTTTACTATTCTTACCCTGCCGCTGCTCTCTGTAGCATTGCCATAGCTTGATACAGACATAAAGTCCATAGTTAAAGGCACTGTTATGTGCTTGGCAAGCTCTGTAGTGAAAAATACGCTTCCTTTAAGAATGCAGATTAAATGCACTGCCTTTCCCTCATAGTCTCTGTTAATCTCTTCTGCAAGCTCCTTTATGCGGTATGAAACCTGCTGTTCGCTTAATAATGTAGTAATCTTAGCTTCCATTTTCTCCTCCACTACTTCCTTTTTATTTCCATTTTTAACAACTTTTTCGTACTCTGTGTAATCCTTGCGCCTTCACCTGTTCTATAGCCTATTATCCAAAGGACTTCATTCCCCGAAGCCACAAGCGGGATTCCTCCTCTTTTATCCGAAGGAATCTTGCTATCGACAAAATATTTTTTTAGCTTCTTCTTATCTCCCTCAGGTGAAATAACGAGGAAGTCACCCTCTTCCTTGAAGCGCACCATTACATTCTCAGCTATTTTATCATAATCAAACCATCTGATACAACTGTTTTGACTAAGATTTTTTACACTTCCGTCTTCAAATGTGAGCCTTATATTATCTTCCTCTGATGCAACCGTAGAAATGCCTTCTACATCCTCAGTATGAAGCAAAAGCTCAGGCAGCACCTGTGTGCTTTCTCCCGACTCAGACTTGTTGGCGCTCCCTTTAAGCCTTATTCCTTTATACTCTCTAAACGCTCTTACCTTGTATGGGAGGTCAATCTCACGGCCTACCTGCTTGCTAAAAAGCTCAAGAAGGTACGAAATGTGTACACCTCCTATATCTCTTGCCCTTCCTGCCGCTTCTGACAGTGCTTTATGAAGTACTTCTTCTATTATTAACTCATCAAGCACCAATATTTCATTGCTAATAAATATATCTTTGCTCTTAGTCACATAACTCTTATACGCATTCGCAGCTTCCTTTATGATGTAGCCCTCAATCTTTTCAAGTCTCTCACAGGCATCGTTAATGTGGCTTACAGCCCTCTCATTCACTTCTTCAAGCTCAGGAATTACCCTCTTTCTTATCCTGTTTCTCGTATAAATGAGGCTGTTATTGGTGCTGTCCGTGATAAAGCTCTCGCCAAAGCAGGCGGCTATTTCCTCAATCTCAGCCCTGCTTGTCTTAATAAGAGGCCTGATTAGTACACCACTTCTTAGCTTTATCCCTGTAAGCCCTGTTATTCCGCTCCCCCTTGAGAGATTCATAAGAAAGGTTTCCGCCACATCATTTAAGTTGTGGGCAACAGCTATTTTATCAGCTTTGTATAGGAGCCTGATTTCCTCAAATACCCTGTATCTAAGGATGCGTCCTGCTTCTTCCTCTGAGATTTTGTTGTCTCTTGCAAAGAGAGGAACATCCAGACGCCTGATTTCAAGCCTGATTTCAAGCCTCTTACATAGCTTTAATACAAAGTCTTCATCCCTTGTGGCCTCTTCCCCTCTGATTCCGTGATTTATATGTACTGCGGTTATACATTCAGGAGGCATTATCTCCTTAAGTACAAGAAGAAGGCATACCGAATCTGCTCCTCCGGATACGCCGACTACCACTCTATCTCCATCTTTAATAAGTTCATTTTCTTTAATTACTGCCTTGATTTTATCTATACTGTCCATTTCATCCCCTTAGCGACAATCAAAGGCCTGACTACCTGGCGGTTGTCAGACCTTTTATTTTTCCGGTTCAAATACTATTTCATTTTCGTAGGCTAAACCAAATTTATCTCTGGCGGTTTCCTCAACAAATTTCCTTGTCTTCATCTCAGCCTTAAGGCCTTCAAGCTCCTCCGCTCTGTCTTTTTCGCTTTCTAAATAGGCCTTCATAGCCTCATTCTTAACCTTTGCCTGCACTAACCTGTCATCCAGCATAAACTTATTGATGCTGATGATAGTTAGGAACAAACAAGCAAACACCGCGCAAAGCACTTTCCCGAGCTTGCCGGTACGCCTCCTTCTTCTACCTGCCATAACCGTCTCTCCATCCACTTTAAATATGTTTCTATTTTAGCCTATTTACTAACATTTTACAAGCCACTAGATATTGACCTCCAGGTAACAAATTAAACATTATATTGCTTTTTTAAATATTAATTGAAACTATGTTACTTTTTTTGTATTACTGCCGATATAGATAATATCGTTAAATATAATAGAAAAATAAAGAGGTAAACATGAAAAAGACAAACCATAAGCTGGTTGGTTTGGCGTTATTATACTTAAGTACGACTTTTACATTTTCAGGAAATGTACCTGTGTATGCGGGTACTGTAGAGAATTTACCTATAGAAGGAAGCGTAGCACTTAACCAAAATGCCATACTAACAAGAACACAGCTAGTAAATGCTTTTATTAAGCACATAACCGATCTTGACAGGGATTTTACCCTGGTTATCAGTAATCAGGCGCTAAAGAATGAGCCAAAGGCTTTTGAGGATTTCTGGGAAGAGCTTACCAAATATCCTCAGTACAACGACATAATAGAGCATGCCAACATAGACCGCACTTTGACCTATGATTATAACGGATACTTTACCTGGCAGGTGAGGGTAAGCTATGATATAACAAAGACAGAGGCTAAGAAGATACTGGATGATGTTCAGCCTATAATAAAGACTGAAAAAGAGCTTACAGACCTTATGTTGCTTCACGCCAAGAATCTGGACAGAGATTTCCATATTAATCTGGATAAAAGTGTCCTTGATTTAAATAACACAAAGAAGTACACAGCATTTTGGGAAAAGCTTTATGCAATACCTGAATTTAACGATATTAGCAGGTATTACAAGAATTTTAATTCCATAAAAAGCACTTACAACGGTTATTATAAGTGGATAATAAAGACTGATTATGAGATTACCAAAAAAGAGGTAAATCATCTGGAAGACTTCGTTGAGAACTGGGTAGATAAGCATATCAAAGACAGTATGAGTGATGAGGAAAAGGTCAGGGCAATCAATGACTACATCGTATCCCAGTACAGATATACCTTTGGCGACAACAGAAACTACCTCACAAGAGGCAAAAGCGTGAAGGATGAAAAGCTAGGCAAATACTCTGTGTACAGCTCTTTTGCCCTACTTTATAAGAAGGGCGGCGTATGCGATGCCAAGGCTAAGCTCTTTTACAGGCTTGCAACTGAGGCAGGACTTGACACAATCTACATAACGGGCTATGTAAACAAGACTACATTACATGCTTGGAATATGGTAAAGGTAGACGGAAAATGGTATCACGTGGATACTACCTGGAACCGCGGTCAGAAAAGCTGGATGAATGAGTACCAGTACTATAATACTAGAGACTATTATCTAAAAAGTGACCTTTCTATGAGAAAAGGCCACCACGAGTGGGATACCCACAAGTATCCTGAGGCAAATAAGGATTATGCATTAAAGGACAAGACTAAATAATCTTGTCTGCTGTTCAGGGATGACATAAGTATTACCATCAATCCTCCTCAACACAGGACTTCATGGATATTTTTCTTTGGTAAGGTATTCAAGAGAAATCCCCTGTAGAATAAAAGGGCTGTACACTAACACTTAAAGCTGTTAGTGCACAGCCTTTTAGCTTATTTAGACTCCATAACCTCTTCAATCATCTTGATCATCACATCCTTATCTACTGCCTTTTCTACAGAAATAGAATGTTCGTATGTGCCATCATTCCAAATGGCGAGGTTTAGTGCCTCCTTAGTTCCCTTTATCGTTACCTTGATATCATTTACGCTAATCTCTCCCACATAGTCGTAAGGATTGTAGTTACCTGAGTTATCCTCTTTATCTGTTGATTTTCTGTAAATCAGCCTGTCGTCATCACTAAGATAGGTTATCTGAGCAAAACCCTCACCTAGCATCATATACTCAGTTTCACTTGGCTTAAATGGCAGGCTCTTTATCATAGGTACATTGAAGCCCACTGCTTTAGAAAGCTCCTCTGCTGAGTCATAATCCTGTATAGGATTTACGCCTAGTACAGTAGAACCTTCTCCGGATGAGTTTATATCAGGATTTATAGGCTTGGTTACATTGTTATCCCAAGGTCTTACTATTATCATAAGGAGGGCTGCTACCGCTACACCACCGAAAGCAAGGTAGAAGGAGTTTTTCTTAGTATTTTTCTTTCTGCTAAAATGTTCTTCTATATTACCGAGGATACGGCTTTTCATTTCATCAGTAACATTTACTCTTTCCATTATTTCATTGTATTTACTCAAAGTCGTACACCTCCTTTAATATAGTCTTTAGCCTCTCCCTTGCACGCTTTAAGTCAGACCTTACAGTTGCTTCTTTTCTGCCTAAAATCTCAGCTATTTCAGCAGTCTGATAGCCTTCTTCATAAAAAAGGTGGATGACATCCCTCTGTGTGTCAGGGAGTTCCTTTACAGCCTCCCACACAAAGGAAAGGTCTGCTTTCTCTTCTGCGATAAGCTCTTCATTCAGTTCATCCGTTTCGTGCCTCTTGTTTGCAGAGATGTGGTTCTTAGCTATATTGGAAGCAGTACGCAGAAAGTACGCCTTGATGTATTCCTCGTCATCTGAATCCAGGTTTACCTCTAAGATTTTGATAAGAGTTTCCTGCAAGATATCCTCTGCCTCATCCATATTGTGAACATAGGCGTATGCCATCCTAAGCACCTGATTGCCGTACTTCTTCAAGAAGTTCTCGGCACGCTCATTTAATAAGGCTCTTGTATCTTCTTTTTTGGCAAATTGCAGAACTGAAGCCCTTTTTATGGCGGCTCCAACCATTTTAATCAGATTAATAAGCCCTTCTTTAAAGGAAAATCCGTACCCCTCTGCAATTAACTCCATAAAATTTCCTCTCCTTTTTACAGTTTGCGTGAGTAACCACATTCTCATTCCTTTAACTTTTATCACCTAAAAGCTTCATCTATATCGGAATAAGACCAATGTGGCTGCCCATAATTCAGACAAAATCACATACTATAATCTTGCCTGAATCTGAGTTTATCGTTTTATAGGATT
>ERZ773196.1447-NODE-1447-length-13240-cov-26.090937_pt1 | contig 13240 bp, 14 predicted proteins | sample MGYA00581009_ERZ773196 | MGnify/ENA primary metagenome ERZ773196 (study PRJEB29015, sample SAMEA2738162) | human oral metagenome | biome: human oral; feature: human-associated habitat; material: saliva | place: China | collected 2243 ... | reverse complement strand
ATGCCCACCATACCTCCAATTGCAGAGTAAGCTATTGTCAGGTCTGGATGGGCAATCAAGTTCAAAATCTCTTGAGTCGGTTTTCCCACAGCTGTTTTTAAACCAGAAAATTCTGACGTATCAATGACAGCAGCAGGACTATGCTCATCAACCAACTCCTGAAAGCGTAACATCAGCCGATCCCACTCATTATATAAACCATTGGCTAAATCATGGTAACTAAATAATAAAGGCAGGTTATAATTACTCAGTTCTGCATTAATCGCATCTTTGGTGGCAGAACGAAAACTTTCGGTGCCAATCAACTCTCGAGTCCCTTGAATCGCTGCTAGAATCTTATCCTCAAATCCACTTTTTGAACGATAAAGTCCCTCGCGCGCTATCAATAATTCAGAATACTTATATTTCATTGGCTAGCCTCCATTTGATAATTGTGAAAAGTATAAGAATCCAGATCCTTTGCAAGTAGTTGGCGACGTAGGTTTAAGACATGTTGTTCCTGAATATCATTCTTCTCTGGCCCCCTAAAAAGGACGGATGCAATCATGTCATCGGATATAACTAAGGTTTCTTGATTTGGAATCAAACCTTTGGGCCAAAAATATCCTGTGTAATCTAGATAAAATTTGTTTTCAATTGATACCCGTTGTCCTGTAATTAATACATAGATAGGCATTTCTTCAATAAAATCCTCAAGAGCATCTTTGGGTAACTTTTCTCTATTTATTTGAATAACACTACCTAATGGCAGAATTTCTGTATAAATTTTATCAATTAATCCAAGTAAACGCACAAACTCAGATGTGGAAAAAAGCTGAGTTTCCCCAAGACGAGTGATAATAACCTCTCCCTTATTGAAGCGAAAATCAATACTTGCTCCAATTGTTGGATTGTATTCATAACTCATATCACTCTGAGACAAATTTGAAACCAATGTTCTAAATAAATCTGGTCTATAAATAATAGCTTTAGCGATTTGATCGATGAGTGAATTTGGCTTAAATCCAAGATAGGACTCTGTAAAATACTGCGCCCATAACATTTCTTGTGAAATCATCTTATCCTCCTCTAAAACCTGCAGCCCCAGCAACATCATCAGACACTTTATTCGCTACAGCTTTGGACATATTCCTAGTCTGATCTATTGAATTGCTTTTAAATGTTTTTATCGAACTGTTTAACTCATCTATCATCGTATTAATTTTAAGGAAAGGTTGTAAGTCATTCTCGCTCAAGGCAGGTTTTGAAAGATCGGACAAAGCATCAATTGATGAAGAATATGAAACAACATCAACAGACCAAATATTATAATCTAATTTTATTTCTCCCATAACTCTCCCCCTTAATCTTCATTTTGGCTTTGAAGATAAATATAAGTATTTAGTGATTGGCTAGCGTAATTCATACCAATTGCTAAATTAGAAGCTTCAGCCGTATAGGTTGAGATTTTTTGGTCAATCAAATCAATATTATTCTGGGTATTCTCCAACCATTGGGAAATCGATCCCTTTAGCGTCTCTATTTTATTATTAAAATCATCTCTTCTATTTCCAGCAAAATTAGAAGTAGCTTTTGCCTTTATCAAATCGTATTGAGACAATTGTTCTGAAATTGCGCTTTTCTTGCTCTGTATTTTACTCTTATTCTGTTTTAGAATACTAATTTTATTTAATATATCCGCTCTTTCACTAGACATTGTTGAAATCTGTTGTCGTAAAGAGTAAATCTCATAACTGTAATCACGAGACATAGCTATATCTCCTTTGTTTTTTATCAACTTATGTTAAAGATTCTATCCATTATCTGTAACCAATCGTAAACGATAACCTATTCTACCCACAAAAAAGTTTGTCTCATCCTCTGCTACAACTGGCTCGCTGAAGCTCGTTTGTACTTTTGAAATATTTTGATCTTTGAACCTTGTTCCAACACATCCAGCAGGAACATTGCTCTTTAAGACCTTGTCAACATCTAAGTAGCCTACACTAATAGCTTGTTGTTCTCCCATAAATACAAAATGAATGTGAACTTTCCCGCTATTTCTAACAATCTTTTTAAATACATCCTCGGTTATTTTCATATTTAATAAAGCCCCTAGCATATGCGCCTCTGGGATAAATACGTACATCATTGAAGCCTCTTTACCATTGTGACGGCTTTCAATTTCTCCTTGAATATCGTTAAAGAAACTAGGTATATTATCTCTATCAATAATTTTATCAAATACTTCTGTTTTTTTGTAACTATTGTTGGTATTTAATAATATTTTTTCAATATTTACTAATCTATTCAGACCTGGCATCAAACTATTTTCACAATATTCCAATTGTTGCGGGGTATCATATAAGAATTCAAAATACCCATCTCTATCGGGAACAAACCCTTGAGGATCCGTTGTTTCTTTATCAAACCCTATTGGTAATTCTCCCCTCGACCACATCTCAAGTACTTTAGGATGATTACTAAAGTGTGTAAGCGTCACTTCATTTGGCAACATTGGGATTGGTTCTGGGCAAACTCCTGTCCAGCTTCTTGCAATCAACTTGACTTCTTCTTCCAAGTTATATAGGCGCTCAATGTCCCCTTCTCCACTTATAGGGAGATAAACCTGAATGGCATAAGGAATATCTTCTTTCAACTGGGCACGACCAAAAATTTCTTGCTGAATTAAAGCATCGCGTCCGATAATTTCCTTAGAAGCTCCTTCATCAACCAGGTAAAAGGCCAAGCGCGAGGTGATATTACTTGACATACTGATTTTAAGGCTATTTGAACGAAGTGCTGTCAAAATCACATAGCATCCAAGACTCGCTCCCTCACGTAGGATGCGGTTAATCATACTTTCAATAGCTTCTTCTAGTGGTGTGTCTTTTATAGTATCAAACCCGTCAAAAATAGTAAGAATAGCAGGGAGTTTCTCACCCGATTTTTGTTCGTATTGAGAAAGGCTTGCTACATTATAGAGGGCAAATTTTTCCTTGCGAATCTTCAACTCTTGGTCAATACGTTTTAAAAACTTAACCAGTTTTTCTTCTTCATCAAACCGTGTCAAATCAACTACATGAGGTAAATCTTTTAGTGGCAAGAGTCCATTTGTCCCAAAGTCAAATAAATTGATTTGTACTTGCTCTGGAGTATTCAAACGAGCGAGATTTAACACTAGAGTTTGAAGAGCTAGGGATTTCCCAAAACCAGGTGAACCATAGAAAACTGTATGCCCCATTTTTTCCAAATCAAAATGATAATCCTTCTGACGTTGCTCTGTCGGAATATCCATTCGAGCAAAAGGAACGGCCAATACTTTTTCGTCGGTCCAGTGAATATCTGTTTGAGGGGATATGATGGCTGTCTCTAGTGGTTCTAACCACGGTTTATCTGGCAGGTTGAGGGGAACAGTCTTGCTCACTCTTGCTATGTAGTTTACAACAGCTGAGAGTTCCGTGATTTCTTCCGTCTGATCAGCAGTATAATTTTCGTCCTTAGATAGGTCATCAGATAGTAATTCATATTGTCCTAGGTCATTTATCAACCAGATTCGTTCATCAACAACTTCTTGAACTCCCTCTGTTTGTGGGGCATACTGCGCACCACTCCATGCAGACTGGAACAATTCATAGATTTCGTTGTTTCCTACTTGTAGGTAAGCACGCCCTGGTTCAGTAATGCTCGCCGCATCTGGTGTTTTAATAATTTCATTTGAATCAGACTCATCTGACACTTTCAAAGCTAGTTTGAAACGCGAGTTTGACCATATTTGATCATTCACGACACCTGATGGCTTTTGTGTAGCAAGAATTAGATGAACTCCAAGCGAACGTCCAATACGGGCTGTCGAAACCAGCTCTGTCATAAATTCTGGTTCATGTTCTTTCAATTCAGCAAACTCATCACTAATAAGGAAGAGATGAGGTAATGGTTTGTCTGGATAACCTGATTTGTCAGTAGCTTGTTGACCTTCCTTATATAATTTAGTGTATCCATTGATATGGTTGACGCCAAATTGATTAAATAGTCGTTGACGTTTTTGTAACTCTGCTTTGATAGAAGCTAGGGCACGCGCACTAGCAGCTCCCTCTAAGTTAGTAATAGACCCAAGCATATGTGGTAAATCTTTGAAAAGATTCGCCATCCCACCACCCTTGAAGTCAATGGTAAGAAATCCAACATCCTCCGGACTAAAATTTACAGCCATGGATAATATATAAGACTGAAGAATCTCCGATTTACCTGAACCAGTAGTTCCTGCTACGAGGCCGTGTGGTCCATGTGCACGTTCATGTAAGTTGAGCTCCACCTGATCATCTTTCCCACGCAATCCTAATGGCACCGCTAACGTTTTAAAAGTATCCGCTTTGGACCATCTAGTCGCAACCTGTAACTCTTCAACTTCTCTGACTTGATAGAGTTCCAAAAAAGTAACAGATTTAGGAATCGTGTTCTTCTCTACTTCCATGTGTTTTAGATTTGCTAAAGTACGAATAGAATCTTCATAGCAATCCAACAGCGGATGGGGAATAAAGGTTTGAGCACTATAGGCACCTTCATCATTAATGATTTGACCTAAATTTTGATTCTTATATTCAATTAGAGTTGTGATAGTTTCTGGCAAAAGACGACGTGCCTCTTTCACCCAAATGACTGTTACACCCAACTCTGTCAAATCCTTGGCTAGATACTCATTCAAACTATGGCCAAGTAAATGGGAGTCATCCATAATCGTTAAGACATAATGAGGTTTAAAGCGTGCATCTTTTTCCCCCATTTCACGTTTGATTTGGGAACGTTTTTGAATGATACGGTAAAGCGAATTTAGAACAGCATCACGGCTTCTAGCATCATGAACAAAACCACGAATATTTCGTTCCTGCATATTAAAATGAGGGAGAAAGCGCCACTCAGACCAATCTTTCTCATATCTCTGTTCTTGAACAAGATTGATAAAATTAACATCTAAGTAGCTATGGAACATTGCCATCTGTAAGAGCATATTATACACAGCTGTCCTAGTTACTTCACTGTTTCCAACAAGACCAACTGTCGCTTCAAAGATATTAACCGTGATCGGAACTTTCTTTTGCAAACTGTAGTCTTGCAAGACTGTTCGAGCAAACTGCGATATTTCATCTTTACTTTGCTCATCAAAATTTGTTTGCAACTCTAGCTGACTTAATTTATCTCCTAATCCTAAAGACACCTGTAAGAAATCTTCATTATAGTCCATTCGCTCATAAATTCTAGAATCATACTTTGCAATCAGCTCAGTAATGGTTGATATTGACGGTTGATTGTAATGTAGAATCTTAGTTTCTTCTTTGTAGTAGCTTTCTAAGTCGGATACTTGTTTTAATAAATATGCTTCGTAATCTTGAATACGATTTTTTTCCTGTTCTTTGGTATCCTTTCTCTCCTCAAAATACTGACTCATAGTTGTCGCTGCCGTCAGGAGGCTAAAACCACCCATCCCTAGCATCATTACAGGATTCCCTTTTGTCCAAATTGAACTCAATGCAGTTAAAGTAAACATCCCTAAAGCTGGGACAATGGCTCGGATGAGCGAATTTTTGGGTGGCTTTATCGGCTGTGGAGGTTGATTGATAATGATTTTCCCACTATGGATAATAGGGTTGACTCTCGGACTCCTTCTATACTCTGGAAAATCCATCGGATATTCATTGTTTTTTTCTTGTATCAGAATTTGACTCTTATTCAATTGTGGTTCTTCAAAAAGACATCCAATCTTCCACTGGTTCTTTCTTTTTTCTATAAAATAGTTAGAAACCTTCATTCGGCTCCCCACTTCAAATGGATAAAGTCCTTCCTCTTTGATAAGACAGTCGTTTAGATAGATCGGAGATTCCCCAAGAGTAACCTGTACTTGATTATTTGAGAAAATAAGTTGGTTTGAAGGTGACCAACTAATGTCAGCTGATTCTTTCTTGCTACAAATAAATCGTTGTGGCGGAAAAATATAAGTGATAAAAATATCTTCTTCAGGGACCAATAAGGTTACAGTTTCTTTATCAAAGGTAGATTTTCCTCTTTCTAATTCCTTACCATTTCGATAGACTCTTCTGCCTTCTACTGTATACTCGTTAGTACCTACTCTTACCTCTTGTCCTTCAAACAAATCAATTTTTTCCAATTTTTCTTGTTCAATCAACAAGGTATAAATAGGTTTATGAAGTTCTCCTAATTGGTCTCCCAGTTGATGATCATATTCTAGCTTTTTTGCCTTCATTTATCGTTCACTCTTTTCTTTTGTTTGGTTGTCCTTAGGAGTTGTGGTCTCAGTAGATGCTTTTGTATCACTACTATTTGTAGATGCTTTTGTATCACTACTATTTGTAGTAGCTTCTCCAATCTCAGCAGAAAGTTCTTTTATTTTCTTTTCATATTCTTCAAGTTTCTTTTGTTTTTCAGAACCGTTCATATTGATATCTGCTTTGACTGATTCATATAGATTTGTATAAGCGTGTAAAATCAATTGTGTGTCCCCGATATTTTGTGCCACATCCAGAGCCTTTTCAAATTTTCCACGTCCAAGATAAATCCAATAATAGAAAATTGTATCATCTGTAGATTCTGTAATCGTATTTAAAATAACTTCCTTTTGCTTATCGCTCAAACTATCTAAACGGACATAGCTTGCTGCTAAGATATACTTAGCTTCTTTTGGTAATGATTCTGCACCATAATTTTTTAATGATTCAACTGTTTCAGAATAGTCTTTTCGCATGAAATTTGATTGGGCCATAATGACTGATGATTTTAGGGGGCCGTCTTTAAACATAGACTTATAAGTGGCAAAACTTAAAATGACTGTGGTTGTAGCAAGCAAGGCTCCCCCTATTAACAAAGTCTTCCATTTTTTCTTGTTCACCAACAAATTAGATTTTGAACTCTCTTCTGATAATTTTGCATACTTTTCTGCAATATATTTATTAACATCAGCTACACTCTCTAAGGGACTAATATCCTGTGCCACCTTTTCCTTTATTGCATCAATCCCATGGATGACTAAGTCAAAATCTACCTTGGGTAGTAAAATGGAAATCATTAAAGCTTTATAAGATTCTAAATAGAATTCAGAACTATGCTGTTGAGGTGCAAGTAATTTTTCGATTCCATAATGTAACATTTGTACATTACTGCCAAAAACAATGATGTTCTCAGGATGGATATATGGAATTTTATAATCATTTTCAGAATGAACTAATACCGACATGCTTTGTGCCAAACTAAAACGCTCAAGCTCCGTAGTTCTGTCTAAAATTTCTTCTTTAACAGTTTTAAAATACTCTGGAATAATATAATGCAAAGAAAGAACTCCATCTTTCTGCACTATTTCTACTGGACAATATTCTTTAATCAATTCAAGCTGTTCTCTATGGTAACCTGATGAAGAAATTTGAACTGATATTTGGTTGCCTTCTCTCACAAATTGTAGTTGATCTGCTTCAAACATTTTTTCTCCTATGATACATCTTTAATCTCTATATAATCCCCATCACTAACTGGATAAGCAGCCAAGATATCCGTTGTTTCGATATGAATTTGTTTATTTCTAACTTTGAAACAAAACGAACTATTTAGGGGTAAATTCAACTGTTCTCTAACTTTGGTATCTTTTAATAATTCTTCTAATCTTAACCAAGTAAGGGATTTTGAAACTCGAATATCTATTTGTTTTGTTCTATACTCTAGAGTTAACTTTATTTTTCCGTAATCCATGCCATTTCCTTCCTAAATAGATACCCAAAAAAACCATAAACAACAAGAAAAAACTTGTCAATACACTTCCCATCCAATCCTTAAAAATTGAATAGTCACTTTGTTTAAAAGAGGGTTTCTCCTCTACAGTGTATTGATTAAACAATGATGTTTTAACGCCAGTAGTTTCTAAACGATAAATAGAATGATTTTCACTATCGGTAAATATAGTCTGCTCTGCCCCCTGTAAAAGTTCTTTTGTTGTTTGAGTTCTCTGGTCCACAACCTTTTGGGTACGATTTAAAAATAAATTTGGAGCATATTTGGATTCTATCCTATTTTTGACCGTGTCCTGTGTACTATTTGTAATGATATCTGTATCAAGTTTTAAGCTACCATCGTCTGCATAAACTAGCACAGGAAATACGATACAAAGAATTAATAGGTACTTTTTAATTTTCTTCATCATGGTATAAAAATAAGCGTCAAGTTTCCCTGACGCTCCTCAAAATTAACTACAAACCAAAGCTTTGTGCATCTTGTTGGTCACGTTCAGCTACTGTTTGAGCATAGTTGTTCAATTGTTGGTTGATGCTCACTAGAAGCTCCTCGAATTTTTGAACATGTGTATACAACTGGTTGTATTGCTCAAGGTAAGCATTAAATGCTTGCCCTTTCCATTGTGATGCCATTTCTCCATTTGTGCGATTAACGGTTTGTACCGCTTGTTCAATTTGATCTTTAGCGCTAAGATAAATAGCCGCCTGAGATTGTAACTGTTCTGGAGTCAAACTAATTGATGACATAAGGATTCTCCTTTTAAATTTTTTCCTACTTTAGTTTATCATATATTTTAGTGTTTGTCTATCAGTTACACACTCGTAATACAAATTTGTACAAAAAAAGTATCTGCAAAAACATTTAGATAGAAAGAAGCCTGTATTCAAAGGTTTCGTACGCCCTAAAATGTCAAATCAAGTGCACATTTTCCTCATAGAAAACTTCATATTCTCATTTCATAGTATGTTGAATTAAAGTATCAATTATGATTTTCTTATTTCTATAAGAAGAAACTAAAATAGTTCTGGTATATTTTATCTGAATCATGTGTAATTGCGACCTGTTTTTCAGTATATAATTATTTCTTTAAGATAAGAATATTCTATGGCCAAATTTTGTCTAATTAATTTAAAAATCATTAACAAGGGGGATATTATGGCTGAAAGAATAATACATCAAGCTGATCTTTGAGCTATCGAGAACAACTTGCGCTCTATCCATGAAGGATTGCGAACAATTGGTTTTCATACTTAAGTTTTGTCCCAGCTTTATCCTTTTGATATTCCTTTTGAAGCTCATGAAGTTCTAGTCTCTCATGATTGTAAATACAGTATTGAAATTTGTTTTTTGCAAACATAATAATCCTTTCTAGTTATCAACAATTAAATCTTGTTTAAAAAATCTGAAATGAGTAGTTATCTAAAACCAACATCTAATTTTCTTAAACAACACAAAAACGCTCTAGACAATTGAACTGACCCCAAAAGTTAGACAGAAAACATCTAACTTTTGGGGTGTTTTATTATGAAATTGAGTTATAAAGATAAAGTTCAAATCTATGAACTAAGAAAACAAGGACAAAGTTTCAAACAGCTTTCAAATAAATTTGGGATAAACAATTCTAATCTTAGGTACATGATTAAATTGATTGATCGTTACGGAATAGAGTTCGTCAAAAAAGGAAAAAATCGTTACTATTCTCCTCACTTAAAACAAGAAATGGCTGAGGAAGTTCTGCTAGAAGGTTGTTCACAAAGAAGTGTAGCTTTAGATTATACTTTGCCCGACCGTTCGCTGTTGACAAATTGACTAGCACAATATAGGAAAAACGAGTATACTCTGTTGAGAAAACAAGAGGGAGACCATCTATAATGGGGGGTAAACGGAAGAAAACTTGGGAAGAGTTGACAGAATTAGAACGACCTCAGGAGGAGAATGAACGATTACGGACTGAGGTGGCCTACCTAAAAAAGTTAAAAGAGTTAGAGGAAAGGGACGAAGCCCCAGAGCGAGAAAGGCAGAGACAGTTGGAGAAATGGTTTCAGGAGAATTTCGACTAGATTTTCTTCTTGAAACAGCCCATTTAGCTCGCTCGACTTACTATTATCAAGTTGAAGCAACTAGATGTGTTTGATAAAGATAAAGAGCTTAAAACCGAAATTCAGGCCATTTATAATGACCATAAAGAAAATTATGGCCATCGTAGAGTTACTCTTGAACTAAGAAATCGCGGTTTTGTAGTGAATCATAAGAAAGTTCAACGTCTGATGAAGGTCCTTGGTTTAAAGGCTCGAATTCGTCGTAAACGGAAGTATTCTTCTTATCAAGGAGAGATTGGCAAGAAAGCAGAGAATCTCATTCAACGTCAATTTGAAGTATCAAGGCCAATGGAAAAGTGCTATACGGATGTGACAGAGTTTGCCATTCCAAATAGCACACGGAAACTCTATTTATCGCCTGTTTTAGATGGCTTTAACAGCGAAATTATTGCTTTTAATCTTTCTCGTTCGCCTAATTTAGAACAAGTAAAAACGATGTTGGAGCAGGCATTCACAGAGAAATACTATGAGAATACGATTCTCCATAGTGATCAAGGATGGCAATATCAACACGATTTTTATCACAGGTTTTTAGAGAGTAAGGGAATTCAGCCATCCATGTCACGTAAAGGTAACAGCCCAGACAATGGTATGATGGAGTCCTTCTTTGGCATTTTAAAATCCGAAATGTTTTACGGTTATGAGAAGTCGTTTCAGTCGCTTAAGCAATTGGAACAAGCCATTGTAGACTATATTGATTACTACAACAATAAACGAATTAAGAAAAAACTAAAAGGACTTAGTCCTGTGCAGTACAGAACTAAATCCTTTGGATAAATTAATTGTCTAACTTTTTGGGGTCAGTACAAATATAGCTAGAGCGTTTTCTATATATCCGAACATCTAATTTATTTCACAAAAAATGTAGTCAAAAATGTAGCCATTCGGTTGATTTTTATTGCAATACATTGAACTTTGAAAATTCAAGAATCGCGTTAAATCAAGGTTTTTTCGTTTCTACTGAAACGTAATGACCCACTATTTAACCTCTGTAAGGGTTAAATAATCGGCCTGTACCCCTTGTCATATCAAGGAGTATAGGTTTTTGAAGAAAAAAGGTAGTGATAAAGGTAGTGATTGTATTAATCTGTGAGTTCTTGTAATTTATCCAGAAAAATATCAACTGCTTCGAATTTTTTCTTTGGTGCTAGTTCAGCATATGTATCCATAGTTGTGGTAATAGACTTATGTCCCATCCTATGTTGTAGCTCTTTCCAGTTAGTTCCGGCATTGAGCATCATAGAGGCATGTGTATGTCGGAATAGGTGAAACCCATAATTTGGTAGTCCTAATTCGATAAGTCGTTTTTTTAGAGTTGCACGCTCATTTCTATCACACATATAATTTCCATAAATCGTTGGAAATATCAATTTGGATCTTGGTAAATGATGTTCTTCAAAGTAGAGACTCATTTCTTGATGAAATTCTCTTAGTCCTTCTAAAGTTGATATTGGAACAGCAACTCTACGATTACCGGCATCAGTTTTAGGAGAATTCTTACAAATGATCCCTCCTTTTTTGTTCAATTTTTTATTAGCACTTTTCCACATTAAAGTTTTATTGACAATGATTTCATTAGTTTCAAAATCAAGATCAGTAATTTCTAAAGCTAATAGTTCATTGATTCGTAGTGCTGAAGCCAGTAATGTATTACAAATGATTTTAAACCGACGATTTGCTCTCGTGTTTGGTAGTGTGTCAAGGTAAGTTAACCAAAGTTTTAAATCCTCATCATGAAGGACCATGATACGTTCTTTAATAGCTTTGGGTTTTGGTGGTATCTTGATTGTCTTTGCAGGATTGTTTTTTAAACCGCAATTTGTTATTCCAAAATCAAAAATATCACTCATTTTATGTGCCATTGCACCAAAATCTTTTGCACTGCCTTTCGGGGCACGTTTTTTCCCAGATTCAATTGCTTGTTTGGCTTTTTTTGCTAATTGATTTAGCCATAATTGGATATCTGATGCTTCAATCTGCTCAGGTCTATAATCGCCAAATTGTGGAATGATGTAAGTATCTAAGTACCCTCGAACGCGGTTTATTGTATTTTGCGAAGATACCCAAGTTTTAAAATGGCTGAACCAAAATTCAGCTAAACTTTCAAAATTACCGATTTGGATAGTTTCTTTAGTAGTTGACCCAGATTTTTCAAATTGAATTTTGGATTCAATAATTTTTCTATCTAGAGCTTTTAATGTTTTAGCAGTGATTGTTCTTGTAATTCGCTTACCAGTCTTAATGTCTGTTCCGATATAAACACCTTTGATTGAATAGCTTATTTCACCGTTCTGCTTAGTAATTTTTGTAACTTTTTTATTGTTGTGTTGAATGGTTTCTTTATTCATATCGCCTCTTTATTCGGATATTTAAAAGGCTAAAATAAGACCCTCACCTTCTTTTAAGATGATATTATTTTAGCATATTCATGAGTTATTTGTTGCAATCCTGCTTTACTATTAAGTTGATAGAAATTTAATGATGTCATGCCGTTTATAGTAGACTGTTCTCGTTCCTTCAATAGGTGGTTCCAGACGAGCTAGTCCTTTTCTTTCCCAACTCTTTAGCGTGTTAGGTGATATATTCAATTCTTTTAGAACTTCTTTTTGAGTTATAATTTCCAAGTGATTGGAGTTGCTTTTTTTGTCAAGAAGGTTCACCAATACTTGAAGAAGATTTTCAATTTTATCTAGTTTTACTTGTTGTAGTGCATCCATATAATTATCCTTTCTAATGTCCAATAACATAGGTAAATTGTTTGGCAGTTTCTGCATCAAATGTGCGATAGCTGACTATTCCAAGTCCCTTAAAATTCGATTCGGATATAAGTATAGAACCATCAGATTTAACTTGCTCTACAAATGCTACGTGACCGTATACTGGATCTGCCCCAGCTTGACTTGATGAGAATGATAGTGCGGAGTGTTCCGTAGGTGTTTTCGTGGTTGAATACCCAGATTTTTCCATCCATTGATTCCCATTCCCCATATAGGGGTCAAATGTAATTCCTAGTTGTTTTGCTCTGTTAAAAACAAACCAAGTACATTGTCCCCAGGGATAGCTACTAGCTATATAATTAGTCGTATCAATAGTTTGCGTGATGCTATATCCTGATGGAATTTCGCTTGAGCTGATTCTAGTCCCAGTATCATTTGTTTCCTTCGGAGCTGTTGGAGTTCCTCCATGTTCATCTATATACTGATCGAGTTTTTGCATGGTTTCTGCACGTCTTTTTCCGGATCCTGTAGTATCTGTGAAATAAACACCACCATCGGTAGAAGGATTTAGAGTACCATTCGCAAACTTTTTAGCCTTATCATCTTGAATTTTGAAGGTTTGGTTTTTATTTCCAATGATGGTTTGTTGGGTTA
>ERZ773196.1433-NODE-1433-length-13307-cov-4.334138_pt1 | contig 13307 bp, 9 predicted proteins | sample MGYA00581009_ERZ773196 | MGnify/ENA primary metagenome ERZ773196 (study PRJEB29015, sample SAMEA2738162) | human oral metagenome | biome: human oral; feature: human-associated habitat; material: saliva | place: China | collected 2243 ... | reverse complement strand
ATTTTCTGAAGATCACAGAGTCTGCAAGACGATTCTGCTGAAGATGTTTCCTTTTTTCGTGTTTAGATGTGGTAGAATATACATGATACATAGTGATAATTCCTTTGGTTGATTTTGATTTGACACCTACATTCTACTGCAGAAGTATAGCTATGGATTTTTTATTTAATTGTTCAACTTGATCATACAATCAAGCACTTTGTTATATTTAAAATTATATTATGAAGTGAATTTTTATACGTCAATAATTCTGGAGAGGGACAAGAAAATGGGGACGAAAGTATTTGATAACCTAAATGAAATAGTGTGTAATGATATGGCATCAACTATAGGAAAAGGAAGTAAGGTTAATATTGCAGCAGCTTGCTTTTCAATGTATGCTTATAAAGAACTGAAGCAACAGTTGGAGCAAATAGATGAATGTCGTTTTCTATTTACATCACCAACCTTTGTTACAGAAAAGGTAGAAAAGCATATGAGGGAGTTTTATATTCCTAGACTTAATCGCGAGAATAGTCTATATGGCACAGAGTTTGAGTTAAAATTGCGTAATGAAATGACACAGAAAGCTATTGCCAAGGAATGCGCTGATTGGATCAGGAAAAAAGTAACCTTTAAATCAAATACCACTAATGATAATATGGGTGGTTTTGTTACAGTATCTAACAAAAATAATCAAATAGCATATACGCCAATAAATGGTTTTACAACTGTTGACATAGGGTGCGAACGTGGTAACTACTCATATAATATGGTCAACCGTTTAGATACACCTTTTTCAAGCTCATATATTCAATTATTTGAAACGGTGTGGAATGATAATAGAAAATTGCAGGATATAACAGATATTGTCCTTGAAAATATATCAACTGCATACAATGAAAATTCACCTGAATTTATTTATTTTTTAACACTTTATAATGTATTTAGTGAATTTCTTGATGATATTTCAGAAGATGAGCTTCCTAATGAGGCTACTGGTTTTAAAGAAAGTAAAATTTGGAGCTTGCTTTATGATTTTCAGCGTGATGCCGTACTTGCTATAATCAATAAATTAGAAAGATATAATGGTTGTATTCTAGCAGATAGTGTAGGGCTTGGTAAGACTTTTACAGCACTTGCGGTGGTCAAATATTACGAAAATAGAAATAAAAGCGTACTTGTTCTTTGTCCTAAAAAATTGGCAGAAAACTGGAATACATATAAAGATAATTATGTAAATAATCCGATTGCTAAGGATAGGATGAACTACGATGTTCTTTTTCATACTGACTTATCTAGAACAAGGGGCATATCTAATGGTATTAATTTAGAACGACTTAATTGGGGGAATTATGACCTGGTTGTAATCGATGAGTCGCATAATTTCCGTAATGGTGTGGGTACACATGCTAATACCGTTGAAAATAGGTATATGAAATTAATGGATAAAATTATTAAATCAGGTGTAAAGACCAAGGTTTTAATGCTTTCAGCAACACCTGTTAATAATAGGTTTGTTGATCTTAAAAACCAGTTAGCAATAGCATATGAGGGTGACTCAGATTTGATTAATAAAAAGCTTGATACAAGCAAAACTATAGAGGAAATTTTTAAACAAGCACAGAGGTCATTTAATACATGGAGCAAACTTGATCCAGATTGCAGAACTACTGATGCACTACTTCGTGCTCTTGATTTTGACTTCTTTAAATTGCTCGATAGTGTAACTATTGCACGTTCAAGAAAGCATATTGAAAAACACTACGATACTGCTGAAATAGGAAAGTTTCCAGAACGTAGGAAACCAATTTCTCTTAGACCACAGTTAACAAGTCTGGATTCAGCAATAAATTATAATGATATTTACAGTCAGTTAAATCTCTTGTCTCTTTGTATATACACACCTTCAAATTATATATTTTCTAGCAAGATGCAGAAGTATATGGATATTACCCATAATAAGGGAGAGGGTCTTACACAGACTGGTCGTGAAGAAGGTATTAGAAAATTGATGAGCATTAATTTATTGAAGCGTTTAGAAAGCTCAGTTAATTCTTTTCTGCTTACATTACAACGTATAGAATCACTAATCAAAGACACAATAGAAGCAATTAATAGGTTTGAAAAAAGTGGAAAAACAGATATTGATATGTATGAAGTATCTGATTCTGAATGGGATCTAGATGATAGTAATACTGAGTATTTCACTGTAGGTAAAAAAGTAAAGATTGAACTAGCTGATATGGATTATATAACTTGGCGTAAAGAACTTATAGCAGATGCTGAAACCCTTGAACTACTAAGACTTATGATAGAAGAAATAAGACCAGAATATGATAGCAAGTTACAAGAACTCTTGAGCTTGATATCTAAAAAAATTGAAAATCCTATAAATCCTGGAAATAAAAAAGTACTTATTTTCTCAGCTTTCTCAGATACTGCCGAGTACTTATATGAGCAAGTTAGTACCTATATAAAGAAAAAATATGGATTAGAAACTGCGGTTATCACTGGTACTATTGATGGAAAGACAACTATAAAGGGGTTTAAAGCTACACTTAATAATGTCTTAACTTGTTTTTCACCTATTTCAAAAGGCAAAGACCTGCTTATGCCAGATAGTAATACGGAAATTGATATACTAATTGCTACAGACTGTATTTCTGAGGGTCAGAATTTACAAGATTGTGATTATCTTATAAATTATGATATTCACTGGAACCCTGTTCGTATCATACAGAGATTTGGTAGGGTAGACCGTATTGGTAGTAGGAACTCACAGATTCAGCTAGTGAACTTTTGGCCAGATATGGATTTAGATGAATATATTAATCTAAAAGCTAGGGTAGAAACAAGAATGAAAATTTCTGTAATGACTTCTACTGGTGATGATGACCTTATAAATCCAGAAGAAAAAGGAGACCTTGAATATAGAAAACAACAGCTTAAACGACTACAAGAAGAGGTAGTAGATATTGAAGATATGTCAAGTGGCATATCTATTATGGATTTAGGTTTGAATGAATTTAGGTTAGACCTACTTGAATATGTAAAAAATAATGGAGATTTAGATAAGAAGCCAAAGGGAATGCATGCTGTAGTGCCTGCAACTGATGAATTACCTGAAGGAATAATCTTTATTCTTAAAAATGTAAACAATGGAATTAATATAGATAATAAAAATAGAATCCATCCATTCTACATGGTTTATATAGGGGTTGATGGACAAGTCATATGTGACTATTTGAATCCGAAAAAAATACTAGATAATATGAGACTTCTTTGTAGAGATAAAAAAGAACCTATCAAAGACTTATATGAGATATTTAATATGGAAACAGATGATGGTAGGAATATGAAAGATATATCAGGTCTTCTTAGTGAAGCAATTAATTCTATAATTGATTACAAGGAAGAAAGTGATATTGATAGTTTATTTTCACCAGGTGGTACATCTGCACTGATGTCAGAGGTATCAGGTTTAGATGACTTTGAACTAATATGTTTCTTAGTTGTTAAGTAAATGGAGGATGAGAAATGATAGGATTGCCAAAAACAACTGAATTTAATAAGAGGATTCCTAAACAAAAATTCTATGAAAATTTGGATATATCACCTGCATTAAAAAAAGTATTTGTAGACCAAGTAAAAGTAATATATTGGAGAAATAAGATTGCAACAACTACAATGAATATTTCAGAAGGCAAAGATGTAAAAGAAATTGAAGTATTTGAGGTAAGACTTAATAGCCCCACACTCAATGAAGGTCTATTACGTCAAATTGATAGACAAATACCCTACCATATTTTATTTCTGTTAGAATATCAGGGGAAGTATCAGGCTTGGATTGGGTACAAAGAAGCAAGAGCAACAGGCAATAAGGAATTTAAGGTTAACGAATATTACTATACAGAGTGGAAAGATGAAGAGGATTTACAATTAAGGCTTGAAGGTCTTGATTTAGACTCTGTATATGAAAACTTCGTACGTCAGATTGCTGGTGATAAATTAAAAACAGAAGCTATTGGTGAAAGCTTGAAAGAGTCCGTTGAACGATATGAGCAGAAACAAATACTACAAAAGCAGATAGCAACACTTCATGCGAAAATCCGTAAGGAAAAGCAGCTTAATAAACAGATGCAAATAAATATTGAGCTTAAGAATCTTAAAAAGGAGTTAGAGAGATTATGATGGATGGGTATAAGCGCTTATCACTAGAATTAGCAGGAATAGAAAAAAATTTGAAAAATTATAGCGAAAATTCATCTGCATATAATATCTTACCAAATCTTAAAGGTGCTTTGGAAACAAGAGATAAAGATGAATTTTTATACTGTCTTGATGTAATTATTGATTGGTATGAGAAGAATATAAATAATATTCATTCTAATCAGTTTTGCTTCAATGATGGAGAGCACGATAGATATTTTGATTTGATAAAGAATATTAAAAACGAAATTGAAGAACACGACGATTGTCGAAATGCTTCTGATAGAGAGAAAAAAAACGACAAACCTCTTATATTTTTAAGTCACAGAAGCTCTGACAAGAAGTATGGAGATGCATTAGAGAAATTTATTGTTGGCTTGGGTGTAAAAAATGAGCAATTAATCTATACATCTCACCCACTTCATAAAATACCATTAGATGAAAATATCTACGAATATTTACGCAAAAATATTAATCGTGATATTTTCATGATTATTTTGTGGTCTGACGAATATCTGAATAGTTCGGCTTGCTTAAATGAGCTGGGAGCATCATGGGTTGTACAGTGTGATTGTACCAATGTATATGTTCCACAATTCTCGTTTACTAATCCAAAATATCATGAATGTGCTGTTGATACAAAAAAATGGGCGTGGTATTAAATGGAGATGAAAGCTGTAAACATGCTATGTTAGAATTGAAGGACAAAATTCTAACATTATTTGGACTGAGTATAGATGAAGCTCAAATAATGTATTTAATAGATGGATTAATAAATGACATCAAGGAGGATGAATAATATGGATAAGATGCGTATGGAGTCAGTAGATTTGACTAAACAAAATATTGAAAAGATAGGTTTACTTTTTCCTAACTGCATAACAGAGTCAACAGACGAAGACGGTAACCTAAAAAAGGCAATTAACTTTGATTTACTTAAACAAATGCTTTCATCTGATATTGTTAAAGGTGATGAAGCATACGAATTTACTTGGGTTGGAAAGAAGGCTTCTATTGTAGAGGCAAATAAACCTATAAGGAAGACTCTGCGTCCTTGTAAGGAAGAAAGTATAAATTGGGATACGACAGAAAATCTTTACATTGAAGGCGATAACCTTGAAGTATTGAAACTTTTGCAGGAAAGCTATCTTGGCAAAGTGAATATGATATATATTGACCCACCTTACAATACAGGAAGTGACTTTATATACAATGATGATTTCAAAATAAGCAGAGAAGAATATGCAGGTGAGCAGGGCGAATTCGATGATGATGGCAACAGGATGTTTAAAAATGCGGATTCGAATGGTCGTTTTCATTCTGATTGGTGTACAATGATATATCCAAGGCTAATGCTTGCAAGAAATTTACTCAGTGATGATGGAGTGATTTGGGTTAGTGTAGATTATCATGAAAACTTTAATGTAAGAAAAATTCTTAATGAAGTTTTTGGAGAAACAGGGTTTGTAGGTGAAATATATTGGGAGTCAAAGATTAAATCTCAAAACACAATAACTTCATACAATAAACTACAACCAAAAGCTGAAATGATTTTTGCTTTTTCAAAACAAAAAAAGAAAAGATTTAATTTATTAAAAATTGGTGAAAAAGAATATCCATTTTTAGACGAAAGAGGAAAATATCGTGAACATATTTTAGATGTGATGAACTCCAATGGCATTAGAGGACGTGAAACTATGATTTTTGATATAAGTGATGGTGTTTCGACAGTATCCCTTTCTGAAGGAAAACAATGGCAACTTGGACAAATGCAAGTTGAGAAATATAAAGAATCAGGGGATTTATTTATTCGAGAAGATAAAGTTATAATAAAAATGAGACCGGAGTACGAGAGAGTTGAAAATACAGAACCTTTTTGGGGATTATTTCATAAAGATATAGGGACTGCAGAAAGTGCAAAAAAAGAATTGAAAAGTATTCTAGGAAAACATGGGTTTGAGACAGTAAAACCTTTAGAACTTCTAAAAAGATTATCATATCATACAACAAATAAGGATGATATAATCCTTGATTTTTTTTCAGGGAGCTCTACAACCGCTCATGCAGTCATGCAACTAAATGCTGAGGATGGTGGAAATCGCAAGTTCATTATGGTACAGCTTCCCGAAAAAATTGATGAAAAATCAGAAGCATATAAGGAGGGATATAAAAATATTTGCGAAATTGGTAAAGAACGTATTCGTCGTGCAGGGTTAAAAATATATGATGAAAACAAAGACAAAGAAGGTATTGAAAATCTAGACCTTGGTTTTAGAGTTCTAAAACTTGATGAATCCAATATGACGGATGTGTATTATAGTTCAGCGGAATACAATCAGGACTTGCTCTCTATGCTTGAATCTAATGTTAAGTCTGACCGTAATGGCCTTGATTTACTATTCGCTTGTCTACTTGAATGGGGACTTCCTTTGTCACTTCCTTATAGTTCAGAAATGATAGATGGTTGTACGATCCATAACTATAACGACGGCGATCTAATGGCCTGCTTTGATGAGAATATTCCAGATAGTGTATTCAAGGCAATTGCAAAAAAACAGCCACTTCGTGCGGTATTCCGTGACAGTAGTTTTGCTGACAGTCCATCAAAAATCAATGTTGGAGAAATGTTCAAACTATTGGCACCGGATACTAGAATTAAAGTTATATAAGGAGGCTTTGCTATGAAGTTAAAATTTAAGCATCAAAAATTTCAAGCAGATGCTGCCAAGGCAGTGGTTGATGTATTTGTAGGCCAGCCTTATTTGACTCCATCATATATGATGGATAAGGGTATTGGAGAACACCAAATGTCATTTAGTGAAGAAGATGAATTTACAGGTTGGAGCAACCAGAAAATTATGCCAGAGTTGAGTGATGGACTTATTCTAGAACACTTACAGAAGGTACAAAGGTCAAATAATATAAAACCATCTAGCAAACTGGAAGGCAGATTTAACCTTACAATTGAAATGGAGACCGGTGTTGGTAAGACCTATACCTATATTAAAACAATGTATGAGTTAAATAAGCATTATGGCTGGAGTAAGTTTATAGTTGTTGTACCAAGTATTGCGATACGTGAAGGTGTGTATAAGTCATTTCAGGTTACGCAAGACCATTTTGCAGAAGAGTATGGAAAGAAAATTCGTTTTTTTATATACAATTCAGCCCAGCTTACAGAAATTGACCGTTTTGCATCAGATTCTTCAATTAATGTGATGATTATAAATTCTCAGGCCTTCAATGCCAAGGGCAAAGATGCCAGACGTATTCACATGAAGCTTGACGAGTTTCGCTCACGTCGTCCAATTGATATTATAGCTAAGACGAACCCAATTTTGATTATAGATGAACCACAATCGGTAGAGGGGAAACAGACAAAGGAAAATTTAAAGCAGTTTAATCCCTTGATAACCCTTCGTTATTCTGCAACTCACAAGTCAGATAGTATTTACAATATGATTTATCGTTTGGATGCCATGGAAGCCTATAATAAGCGACTTGTAAAAAAGATTGCTGTTAAAGGTATTACTGAATCAGGAAGTACGGCCACTGAGAGTTATATATATCTTGAAAGTATTAATCTTTCTAAGGCGGCACCCACAGCAACAATTCAATTTGATTATAAAGGGGCAACAGGTATACATAAAGTTACTAGAACAGTTTCAGAGAGATATAATCTTTATGATAATTCTAATTATATGGAAGAATATAAAGAGGGCTTTGTAGTTTCTAGAATAGATGGTAGAGATGACTCAGTTGAGTTTATAAATGGTATAAAGATATATGCTGGAGATGTAATCGGTAAGGTGAGTGAGGACCAACTTCGTCGAATTCAGATTAGGGAGACTATCCTTTCTCATATACAAAGAGAGCGCGCATTGTTCAATAAAGGTATCAAAGTTCTTTCTTTATTTTTCATAGATGAGGTTGCGAGATATAGACAGTATAAGGAAGCTGGAGAGGCATATAACGGTATATATGCAGATATGTTTGAAGAAGAATATAAGGATATTATCAGCAACCTTCAAATTGGCATGGGAGAAGACGACTACATGAAGTATCTTTCTGTTATTTCTGCAGATAAGACACATGCAGGTTATTTCTCTATCGATAAAAAGGGAAAGATGATTGATAGTAAGGCAAATGAAAAGCAAGAAAACTCTAAAGAAAAGATGTCGAATGACGTTGAAGCATATGATCTTATCATGAAAAATAAGGAGTTACTCTTAGATATGGATCCAAAGAAATCACCTGTTAGATTTATATTCTCACACTCTGCCCTTCGTGAAGGTTGGGATAACCCTAATGTATTCCAGATTTGTACTTTGAAACAGAGTAGCAGTGATGTTAGAAAACGTCAGGAAGTAGGTCGTGGTCTTCGTCTTTGTGTTAATCAAGACGGAGAGCGTATGGATACTAATGTGCTAGGAAGTGATGTACACAATGTGAATTTACTTACTGTCATTGCTAGTGAAAGTTATGATAGTTTTGCAAAGGGGCTACAGAGTGAAATAGCAGAAGCAGTTGGAGATAGACCTAGAGCTATTACACCAGACCTATTTATAGGCAAGCGTATTAAAGATATTAAGGGTAATGAAGAGGTCATTGATAAGGAAGTTGCCAATGCTATACACTATGATCTAATAATGAATAGGTATATTGACAAGAAGGGAATTCTAACTGACAAATATTATGAGGATAAGGCAAACGGAGAATTAAAAATTGCAGAAGAAGTTGCAGACTTCGCTCCGTCTGTTATAGATATTATAAATTCTATATATGATAGTAGGTTTATGTTGCCAGATGATGCTCGTAAGAATAATGTTGAACTTTCTATAGATGAGGAAAAACTATCTATGCCAGAATTTAAAGAACTGTGGAATAGGATTAATTCTAAGTCCGTATATGTAGTTGACTTTGATACCGATGAGCTTGTTAATAAGGCTATTGCATCCCTGGGTAAGAATTTAAATATTTCTAAGACATACTTTAAAATTGAAACAGGGGTAATGGAAAAAATCGAGTCAAAGGAAGCCTTAATTAATGGTAATGCTTTTAATAAAGAGGGATCTGATAATTATAGTTATACAGGACCAACAAATTCAAATATAAAGTATGATTTGATAGGTAAACTTGTAGATGAGACAGGACTTACTAGAAAAGCAATTATTCAAATTCTTCAGGGTATAGAGGTAACAACTTTCAACCAATTTAAGCTTAATCCAGAAGAGTTTATTATTAAGGTAGCAAAGCTTATCAATGATGAAAAAGCTACAGCCATTATTGAGCATATTACTTATGATGTGATGGATGAAAGATATGATACAAGAGTCTTCACAGACCATACCATTAAGGGTAGACTTGGAAAAAATGTAATGAAAACTAAGAAACACCTTTACGATCATTTAGTTTATGACTCAACTAATGAACAATCTTTTGCAGAAGAACTAGATGTTAATAGTGATGTTGCTGTTTATGTAAAGTTACCAGATGGTTTCTATATCAGTACACCTGTTGGAAAGTATAATCCTGACTGGGCAATAGCATTTTATGAAGGGAATATAAAGCATATATATTTCGTTGCCGAAACAAAAGGTTCTATGAACTCTATGCAGCTTCGCCTTATTGAAGAATCTAAAATTCACTGTGCTAGAGAGCATTTTAAAGCAATTAGCAAGGGGAATGTTGTTTATGATGTTGTAGATAGCTATAAGTCGTTACTTGATAAAGTGATGAAGTAGTAAATGTAAAGTGTAGAATTTTAATTTGAATATTCTTTATAGAAGATAGAGGTTTGATGGTGTAAAAAACTAGAAGGAGAATTTATGGCAAAAATAGGTTTTTTATTTGGAGCAGGTGCAGAAGCCTGTTATGGTCTACCTACAGGAGGCAGGTTTGCTTTAGATATTTTTAGGCAAGATGTATCAGTTAGCAAAAAAGAGTTTATTGAAATGAGGGATTCGATAGATGCTTTAACAGAATATGCCAACAAATGGTTGCCTAATGGTTATGAAACAAGGAGTGTAAGTACATATGGTAAATCAGTAATTGAGAATATAATTAAGGATACACTTGAACATAAACGAGAACAGATAATAAAAAAATTGAACGATTTTGATACGTATGCTGAACAGGCTAAAAGATATGTATATGACATAGACGTGATAATACATAGTTTATTAAAAAGAAGAGTTACGAATTGTTCATTAAGTCAGACTGTATCTTTTCATGATGCGTTAAATGAAGGAAATGATATATTTAGTAGTAATTATTTTTCTGCACTTATATTAATATACAAGGATAAAATATTGAGTCACCATCAACAGTTAGAACTAAAAAAGATTATTGTTTCAATTTTGCAGTTGCAAATTGGTGCATTAGGATCTAGCTTAGTAAATAATATTAATGACAATATTTTTATGAAAAAGGATGAGAATATTGATTTATTTGATGATATAGGAGAAGTACTAAGGTTAAATTATCAATCTGCTGGAGTAATAGGTGTAGAGTATCTATATGATAGTTTTAAAGATGAAAATGGTGATAATTTAGATGAACAGTCTAAAATAGTATATTTTGCTAAGTGTATACTGGAAGATATATTTTCATCTGTACTCGACTATAAGTCCTTAATTGACTCAAACTGGCATTATTTATATTGTCCAATTAATGAATGGGCGAAGTTTTGCAAAATATCTATATTTCTTCTAACTGTAAAAAATTATATAATAAGTAGCATTCCATCAAGTGTAGATAATAATGGATACTACGATGATTTAAAGGATTGTATAGATAAATCAAAACTAGAAATTGCTAAAATTGCTACAACAAATTACAATAATATAATTGTGAAAAAAATAAAGGAAGATATTACATATCTAAATGGTTCTGTAACTCAGTGGTATGATCCATATTTAAATAAAATAGATAAAAAAGAGAATTTAGAAGGAAAATTTATTGTTCCATTGTTATTTACTCAAAGTGGAACAAAACCTATGACTTCTATATATAAATCCTGTGAATATGTTGATTTATATAGAGCTTGGAAAGATGCGGACTTTATTGTTATAATTGGATTTGGATTTAATAAGGATGATGAACATATTAATGGCATTATAAGAACACTGGTCAATGAAGATGATAAAAATATAATAGTAGTAGATAAAAACACCTCAAAAAAAGACGTTACAGGACGATTATTAGTAGAAAAAATAGAGAACATTGGAGTATGCAACGTGGATGACGAGAGGAAAATTGATGGAAAGTTATGGTTAGAATATATATTAGATAATATAGATAAGACAATAGTCTAGTTAATGTATTTAAAACTTAGGTTGATTATGCAATCAACCTAAGTTTATTAGTAAGTTGTGATTTTATATATTATAGCATTGAAGAACAATGGGAGATATAATTGAGTAATTAGATAGTAAAAGGGGAACTTGTAAATGATTTTAAAAAAATGAAAGTGGTTGATTGTATAATCAAGTTGAACATTTAAATAAAAAATCCATATCGATACTTCTGTGGTAAAATGTAGGTGACAAATCAACAATAAACCAAAGGAGTTATAACTATGGATCATGTATATTTTACCACAACTAAACACGAAAAAGGGAAACATCTTTCTTATGATGAACGAGTTTTGATTCAGATTCGCTTGACAAAACCGCCAAAGAAATCGGCTGTGCTCCAAACACCATTCGCAATGATATACGTAGAGGTACTGTCTCCTTGTATAGAGGCAATGTTAAGCGTTACAAGGCAAAGGTAGGACAAGCTACATACCAGCAGAATCGTCTTGCCTGCGGCAGACGCCTTGATAACCTAGAAAAGGCAGCTTTCCTTGCCTATGTAGACTCACATATCAGAGGGGATAAGTGGTCTTTAGATGCTTGTGTCGGAAGAGCCCTGCAAAGAGGCGAATTTGACCGTTGTGAGCTTGTATGCACCAAAACACTGTATCGTTACGTTGACCTTGGTCCAATGGATACACGTAAGCATAATCTTCCAGAGAAACTAAAAAGAAATACCAAAGCTCATCGCATACGCAAAAACAAGAAAAAGCTTGGTCGTAGTATTGAAGAACGTACAAAAGAAGCTGAAAATCGTCAAGAGTTTGGGCACTGGGAGGCAGATTTAATGGTTGGACAAAAATCTGGAAATGACCAAGTGCTTCTCACCCTTGTTGAACGTAAAAGCCGCGAATACTGGATCTTACTAATCAAGAATCGTCATGTAGACTCTGTGATGGAAGCCTTTCACACACTTCAGGGAATATTTAGCGAGCATTTCAGTCAAGTGTTCAAGACAATCACGATAGACAATGGTTCTGAGTTTTTAAGGTTATCTGAACTTGAAAAATTGGCCGAGACGCTTGTTTTCTATACACATCCATATACGTCATGCGAAAAAGGAACTAATGAACGTCATAATGGTATTATACGAAGATTTATACCGAAGGGTAAGCGTATCAGTGACTTTGATATAGACTATATTGCTGATATAGAAGTATGGTGTAACAGCTTGCCACGTAAAATACTAAATTTGCCACGTAAAATACTAAATTATCGTACACCGGATGAAGTCTTCGAAGATGAGCTTGACCTTATATATCGACAGACAGCTTCGTGATATGAATTTTTAGTTATCAATTTTCAACTTATTATTGCAATTTACGATAAAAGATTATTCAAAAAACTCTTAGGTTTAGATATGACAAATAATGAATTGATGGAAAAGGCAAAAGTAAGTAAAAGTACATTTTATAAAATGAAGAATTGAAAGAATGTAACTACGGATGTTTTACTTAGGATTTGTAATACTTAGGATTGCGATATTGAAGAAATTGTGGAATGTAGAAAGTTGTAAATATAATAAGTATATAGAAAGGAGATATTTCAACGGAGAATAAGTTGAAATCATAATTAGGATGGTATTACTTGAATCGATAAGTGCAATTACATCTTGGGAAGATTACGAATACCAGGGACATATGGCGTTGTATATTGCATTAAAGGAAATATATGATTTGATGGTTGAGTTTGGAAATGTTGAAGGATATGATTTGCAAATTGAGGGGGAGGAAGATTTTTCCATAAGAAAAGATACAC
>ERZ773196.1432-NODE-1432-length-13309-cov-4.217972_pt1 | contig 13309 bp, 16 predicted proteins | sample MGYA00581009_ERZ773196 | MGnify/ENA primary metagenome ERZ773196 (study PRJEB29015, sample SAMEA2738162) | human oral metagenome | biome: human oral; feature: human-associated habitat; material: saliva | place: China | collected 2243 ... | reverse complement strand
AAATTTTTAATATTTTAAGAAAATACAAATTCCTATGGTATGCCGAATATGAAATCCAAGCAGGCTTTGAAACTATGGCTTATAATATTTGTCATAGATTTAAATGCCGGTAGATTTTTATTACTGACTTTTTGTAGAACATATACTGCCAAACTCCATATTATGAATAATTATTTAAAATCAGGCCTGTTGGCTGCTGCCTTGTTCAGTATGCCCGTTGCCGCCTTTGCCCAGCAACATACCGTTTATTTCAATCAAAACGGTAAACTGACGGCGACCATGCCTTCGGTTGCTTATGTCCGCCAATACAAGATTGAGGCAGGTAAGGCGCAGGTGCAGGATTTTTACTATCCATCGATGAAAAAATATTCTGATCCTTATGAAGTACCTGCCGGTCAGATTAAGGTTTTTGTGCCGGCGTTGGATAATGGCACATTAACCCTGTGGCATTTCAACGGTCAGAAAAAGATGGTTGGCAGCTATCGCAACGGCAAACCGCATGGCGAGTGGGTCAACTGGTATCCAAACGGCAAAAAATCCGCAGTAATGCCTTATCAAAATGGCTTGAGTGAGGGCGTGGGTTCGCGCTATTACCGAAATGGCGTGAAAGAAAGCGAAATTCAGTTTAAGCACGATAAAGCCAATGGCCATTGGAAACAATGGTATTCAGACGGCAGTCCGAAAACTGAAATGATGATGAGCAATGACAAACCGACGGAGATCATTAGTTGGGATGAAAATGGCCGCATCGTGTCTGAATTGAGTATTCGCAACGGTAAACGCAGTGGCATTATTTTGGATTGGTATGATGATGGTGCGAAGAAATCTGAGCTAGTTTATAAAGACGACCAGTTGGTGAAAAAAACTTTCTGGGATACGGACGGATACGTTCTCGAATAATTTTGATCATAAAAAACCGCAGGCTGATTAGCTTGCGGTTTTTTATTACATACAGCCTTTGTTTTGGCACAGGGTAAATAACGGCACGCCGCTTTCACGGATTTTTTTGCCGCCGTCCAAGTCGGTAAATTCCAGAATGGCAGCCGTTTCGATTACTTCGCCACCTAATTTGCGGATCAGCTCGACACCTGCCAGCATTGTGCCGCCAGTTGCCACCAAATCATCTACCAACAAAACGCGTGCGCCCGGCTTGATGGCGTCGGTATGGATTTCTACCGTTGCTTCGCCATATTCCAAAGCGTAACTTTGAGAAACCGTATCAAACGGCAGTTTGCCTTTTTTGCGGATGGGGACAAAGCCGACGTTCAGCTGATAGGCCAAAGCTGCGCCAATGATGAAGCCGCGCGCATCCAAGCCCGCAACGACATCAACTTTTTGCCCCATATAGCGGTAAACCAGTAAATCGACCAGCAGGCGGAAATATTCTGCGCTTTGCAAAACGGGAGTAATGTCATGAAACAAAATCCCTTTTTGCGGCCAGTTTTCAATTTTACGGATTTTGTCCGCCAAAGCCTCTACGCCCATTACTTCAGGATGAATCAACATCTTGACATTCCGAAATCAAAAAGTTTTTAACACGATATTGTAGCGGTCATATGCGGACTTGCCAAATTAATCGATACAATAGCCAAATTTTGCAACATGCCGTCTGAAATTCCGAGAAACATTGTGTTGTGTTATAATTTACAGGTACATACCATCGGCTGAACTACCATGCAAAATCATAAAAAAGGCAATATTTACATCATTTCTGCCGCTTCCGGCACAGGTAAAACGACCTTGGTGTCGCGCCTGTTGAAAAATCATGACGACATCCGTGTTTCCATTTCTCATACCACGCGCCAGCCACGTGAGGGTGAGACACATGGCGTGCATTACCACTTTGTTCCCAAAGAAGAATTTGAATCACTGATTGATCAAAGAGCCTTTTTGGAACACGCCAATGTGTTCGGCAACTATTACGGCACCAGCATTGCCGGCGTGAATTCGTTGAGCGAAGAGGGCTATGATGTAATTTTGGAAATTGATGTGCAAGGTGCGGCGCAAGTGCGTAAATCATTGCCTGAAGCCAGCAGTATTTTTATCCTGCCGCCTTCCTTTGAAGTATTGGCACAACGTTTGATCGGCCGTGGTACAGACAGCGAAGAAGTTATTCAAACACGTCTTTCAAAAGCCCGACATGAGATTGAGCAATCCGTTTTGTTCGATTACGTCGTCGTGAATGACGATTTGGATCGTGCCGAAGCCGATTTGTTCCACATTATTAAAGCAGGCCGTCTGAAAAAATCCTCTCAACAGGGATTTATTTCAAACCTGTTGGAAAATTCGTAAAAAACAGCGAAAATAACCGTTTATTTGAAACATAGAAAGAAAGCAAGCAAACATGGCCCGTATTACTACTGAAGACTGCACAGGTAAAATCCCTAACCACTTTGACCTTACCCTCGTTGCCGCCCGTCGCGCACGCCAGCTCGAAAACGGCAATACGCCATTGGTTGACGACATCCGCAACAACAAACCAACCGTAACCGCCCTGCGCGAAATCGCAGCCGGACAAATCGGAACCGAGCTGCTGACCCGCAACAAATAAACCAACCGGCAAACCGATAAAACCGCCGTGCGGACTGTATCGGTGCAATATAACAACCGATACAGTCTGACGGCTTCAAAATAGCCATAAAAGGCCGTCTGAAAATGCCAGCCCCACTGCCTACCGCCCCCTATGATCCGTTGACAGCAGAAGCGCGCGAGCTTCTGTTTCGCACCGCATCCTATCTCAATACCAATGAGCAGGCCGAGCTTGAAAGAGCCGTTGCCTACGCTTTCCATGCCCATGACGGACAGACCCGTAAAAGCGGCGAACCTTACATCACCCATCCCCTTGCCGTTGCCACGCAGCTTGCGATTTGGCACATGGATGTTCAAGGCCTCTGCGCAGGCGTTATGCACGATGTATTGGAAGATACGGGTGTAACCAAAGTCGAAATGGCGGCAGAATTCGGCGATACCATTGCCGAAATGGTAGACGGCCTCTCCAAACTGGAAAAACTCAAATTTGAAGATCATGCCGAGCATCAGGCGGAAAGTTTCCGTAAGCTTATCCTCGCCATGACTAAAGACGTGCGCGTCATCGTTGTCAAACTTGCCGACCGATTGCACAATATGCGCACCCTTGGCTCTATGCGTCCGGAAAAACGCCGCCGCATCGCCAAAGAAACCCTCGAAATCTATGCTCAAATCGCCAACCGCATTGGTCTGAACAATGCGTATCAAGAGCTTCAAGACTTATCGTTCCAAAATCTCCACCCAAGACGCTACGAAACCCTGAAAAAAGCCATGGACAACAGCCGCAAAAATCGCCGCGATGTTGTCGGCAAAGTGTTGCGTGCATTCAGTCAGCGTTTGGTCGGTGTCAATATTGAAGCCAAAATCAAAGGCCGCGAGAAAAACTTATACAGCATCCATCAAAAAATGCTGGCTAAAAAGCTGCGTTTTGCCGAAGTAATGGATATCTACGGCTTTCGGGTCATTGTAAACAATATTCCTGCCTGTTATGCCGCGTTGGGTGCATTGCATAATTTATACCACCCCAAGCCCGGCCGTTTTAAAGACTATATCGCCATTCCGAAAAGCAACGGCTACCAAAGCCTGCACACGACCTTGGTCGGCCCTTACGGTTTGCCGATCGAAGTGCAAATCCGTACGCGTGAAATGGATGCAGTGGCTGAGGGCGGTATCGCCGGTCATTGGATTTATAAATCCGGTAAAAACACTCCGGACCAAGCCGTCCTCCATATGAACCGATGGATGAAAAATATTCTTGACCTGCAAGCCAGCAGCTCAAATGCCATCGAGTTTTTGGAGCATGTCAAAGTCGATTTGTTTCCCAACGAAGTCTATATCGTTACTCCGAAAGGCGATATCCTTACCTTGCCTAAGGGTGCAACGCCGATTGACTTTGCCTATGCCGTTCACACCAACATCGGCCATAAAACCGTTGCCGCACGCATTAATAATGTCATGATGCCGTTGCGCACCAAGCTGAAAACCGGCGATACGGTAGAAATCATTACTTCCGAACACGCTAAGCCTAATGTGGCATGGCTGAACTTTACCGTTTCCAGCCGTGCGCGCAGCGCCATCCGCCAATACATTAAAAATCTGAATCGTCACGATGCCGTTGTTTTGGGTGAGAACCTGTTGCAAAAAGCTTTATCCAGCCTGTTGCCTAAAGACATCCTGCTTTCAGACGACCTCAAAGAAAAATACCTTGCCGATTTGAATACCAAACAAACCTCGTTTGAAGAGGTTCTCTACAATGTCGGTATGGGGCATACTTTGCCGGTACACGTTGCCATGCACATTGCCGAGTTGGCAGGCCAACATTTTGGCAGCGAGGTCAAACTCAGCCCGATCAAAGTCAACAATCAGGAAACCGGCCGGATTCATTTTGCCGAATGTTGTCATCCGATTCCCGGCGATGCGATCCGCGCATTATTGGTCAAAGACAAGGGTATGATTATCCACCGTGATACCTGTCAAACTTTGGTCAAAGCTGATCCGGAAGAGCAACTGGATGCGGGTTGGGACAGTTTGCGCAATCAAACGTACCGCACCATCCTCAACGTTAAATCCGAAGATGCGCATGGTTTGTTGGCCTCAATGGCGCAAGCGATTTCCAATTCCGGTGCGGATATCGAATCTGTCGATACGCCAACCAAAGCGCAAGCAGGAACGGAAGGTTTTGTAGAATTTAAATTCACAATTAAAGTCAAAGATTTGGATCAGGTTAATCAGATTATTCATGCAATGCATGCCAATCCGAATATCCGCAAAGTGATTCGAGGATAATCTGTGATTAGCATGATAAGAAAAGGCCATCTGAAAGTGTGTTCAGACGGCCTTTTGAGTATGTACAAACAAACTCTGTTAGTTTGTTTTGAAGAAAAATAATGCTTCAGGTTGGATTTAACTTAACCAAAAACGGAAAACCAAGAAGAAAACCAAGGCCAAAACGCCGGCCCAAACCAGCAACATGAATCCGGCTACTGCCTGACCCAAGCGGTAAACAGGATTTTTGCGTTCGTCTTCGAGTAGGGGATTAGGTGTATCGTGTGGTTTGTCGGACATGATGAAGCTCTGATAATTATCGAATAAAAGCGTAAGGGTACGCCGATAGAAGCAAAGATTCAAGTGGGAATGATTATTGATAGAAGTCTTCGTCTTCATTCCACGCGGTTTTTAAGGCCGTCTGAATGGTGTCGGCACCAAAGCCGCGATAAGCAAGGAAACGTGCTTGTTTTTGTTTTTCTTTGAAATCTTGAGCTTCTTGCTTGAATTTTTTACGTAAGACGGAAATAGCGGTTTGCAGCTCGTCCTCCCTATCGGGTAGGAACTCCCGACAGTCGTCTGCATCGATACCTTGTTGCGCCAAGGCTTGCTTGAGGCGGAGCGTGCCGTAACGGTTGCTTTTACTGTGAATATAGGCTTCTGAGTAACGTTGGTCGGATTGCCAATTCCGTTCGGCAAATTCGTCCAAAACCTTTTCCAATTCTTCTTCGCTTTCAGCGTGGGGAGCCAGTTTGCGTTTCAAGCCGACACGACTGACTTCCTGACGGGAAAGAATATCCAAGGCGCGGGCGCGTAAGGTTTTGGGAGGTTTCATGGGAATATGGAAGGGGAGGGATTTAACTACATTGAACTACATTTTCAGACGGCCTGATTGGGTGAAAGCACCGAAAAGGCCGTCTGAAAATAAAGCCGAATTATTCTTCGTCTTTGTTTTTTTGCGGTTGCAGATTTTCGTAGATTTCAGGCAGGGTGCGAATCAACAAATCAGGTTTGGTTGCTTTGTCTTGAGAGAGCAAGGTCATGTCGCCGTAGCCGAATGTTACGCCGACGCTGAAGCAACCGGCCGCTTTGGCAGCAATAATGTCATTTTTGGAGTCGCCCACCATCAGCATATTGGCAACGTCGATGCCCAGAACTTCGGCCGCATGTTGAAGCGGCAATGGGCTGGGTTTTTTCTCAGTCAGGCTGTCGCCGCCGAGAACCAGGCTGAAGTAGCCGTCGAGATTAAGTTGTTTCAGCAATTCAGCAGCCAGAATTTCATTTTTATTAGTAATGACAACCAATGGAATACCCAAGGACTTGAGCAGGCCGAGACCGGCTTCGGTTTCAGGGTAGGGGCGGGTAAAGTCGCTCAAGTGCTCGCGATAATATTTCATAAAGAACACAAAACCTTTTTCCCAGATTTCAGGATCGGCTTCTTTTTCACGATCATTGGTAATGACGCGATGAACCAACTTGCTGATGCCGTCGCCGACATAACTTTCAACCGTTTGGGTGGGTAAAACAGGTAAACCCAAGTGCGCACACATGGCTTGGGCTGCTGCGGCCAAATCGGGAACGGAATCACATAAGGTACCGTCTAAATCAAAGGCAACGGCTTGAACGTGTTCTAAAGCAGCAGTGGTCATTGAGTAGCTTTCTGTCATATTATTTAAGCGGTTATTTTAACATTGTTTGCCTGATTTGCCGATGTTTTGCTGATTCTTTAAAGGGATATTTGTTTAAATTGTTAACAATTTTTGCTGGTGTAAGTCTGTCCGTCTGTTGGTAATGTGGAAGGGATTTTGTCAACAAAAAGGGCGGTTTGGTAGGCATTAAAAAACAAAGGGTTTGTGTACTTTTTTGAATGGTTTGATGAGCATTTATACTAGGCCGTCTGAAAAATTTCCGGCTAGTGTGCTAATATTTTCAGACGGCCTCAAACTAAATTCATATATAAATGAATGGATTTGCTTTTTATCGACTACATGCTATTACATTTTTTCCTGTTTTTGTATATAGTAACAAGTATGGCTCTCGTCTAATCATGTGTATGAAAAGGAAAAATACATGTCCGCATCTGCTGTTAAAGAAACACTGAATCCGTTTGAAATTGCACAAAAACAAGTAAAAATTGCCTGCGATCGCCTGAATGCCGACCCGGCAGTATTTGAAATCTTGAAAAAGCCACAACGTGTTTTGGAAGTAAACTTCCCTGTCAAACTCGACAACGGTACAGTAGAAAACTTCACCGGCTATCGTTCCCAACACAATAACGCCGTCGGCCCTTACAAAGGCGGCGTGCGCTTCCATCCCAATGTAAATCTGGACGAAGTCAAAGCACTGTCTATTTGGATGACCATCAAATGCTGCGTGGCCGGTATTCCTTACGGCGGCGGTAAAGGCGGCATCACTTTGGATCCGCGCAATTATTCCGAAGCAGAATTAGAACGCATCGCCCGCGCTTATTCTGAAGCTATTTCTCCGCTGATTGGCGAGAAAATCGACATTCCCGCCCCCGATGTGAACACCAACGGCAAAATCATGTCTTGGATGGTTGATGCCTATGAAAACGTGGTGAAACATTCCGCACCGGGCGTATTTACCGGCAAACCAGTTGAGTTTGGCGGCTCCTTGGCACGTACTGAAGCCACCGGTTACGGCGTAAACTTCGCCGCCGTCCAAGCTTTGGAAAAACTGGGCAAAGACGTGAAGGGTGCCACTTACGCCATTCAAGGTTTCGGTAATGTGGGCTACCACACCGGTTACTATGCACACAAAGCCGGTGCGAAAATCGTTGCCGTATCTACTGTTGACGTTGCCATCTACAACGAAAACGGCTTGGATATGGAAGCAATCATTAAAGAATTCCAAACCAAAGGTTTCATCACCAACGAAGCCGGCTACGGCAAAGAAATCAGCAACGCCGAACTTTTGGCTCTGGAAGTGGACGTACTCGCCCCTTGCGCGCTGGAAAACCAACTGACTTCTGAAAACGCCGGTAAAGTCCGCGCGAAAATCGTGGTTGAAGGTGCAAACGGCCCGACTACTCCAGAAGCCGACGTTATCCTGCGTCAAAACGGCGTACTGGTTGTTCCTGATATTTTGGCAAACTGTGGCGGCGTGGTTGTATCTTATTTTGAATGGGTACAAAACCTGCAAGGCTACTACTGGGAGTTTGACGAAGTTCAAGAGAAAGAAACCGTTGTCCTGCGCCGTGCGTTCCGCGATATTTGGAACTTGGCTCAAGAATACGATGTCGACCTGCGTACCGCTTCTTACATGATGAGTATCCGTCGTGTTGAAAAAGCAATGAAGCTGCGCGGCTGGTATTAATCGTTTGAGCGATAGCTAAAAGTAGGCCGTCTGAAACCTGTTTTCAGACGGCCTTAATGTTTTTGATAAGAGCCTTTACAAATTTTAATCCACCTTGATTCCATTTCAATCAAACTCAGCTATAATCCCCTTTTTTGACCTTTCCGGAAAAGACATAATCATGAACAAAACTTTCAAATTCAGCGCATTGGCTTTGTCTGCTTTGTTGGCACTGACTGCTTGCAACCAAAAAGACACTGCCGCTAAAGACGCCCCTGCTGCTTCCGCAGCTTCAAATGCGACTGCAGATGCTTCTGCCATCGGTTCTACTGCCCAACAAGCCAGCTACGCAATGGGTGTGGACATCGGCCGTTCATTGAAACAAATGAAAGATCAAGGCACAGAAATCGATTTGAAAGTCTTCACCGAAGCCATGGAAGCCATGTTTGAAGGCAAAGAAGTCAAAATGACTGAAGCCCAAGCTCAGGAAGTGATGATGAAATTCCTGCAAGAGCAACAAGAAAAAGCGGCTGCCAAACGTGCTGAAGATGCCAAAGTAAACTTGGAAAAAGGCGAAGCGTTCTTGAAAGAAAACGCGACTAAAGAAGGCGTGAAAACCAGCGCTTCCGGTCTGCAATACAAAATCACCAAAGAAGGCGAAGGTAAAAAACCGACTAAAGACGATATGGTTACCGTTGAATACGAAGGCCGTCTGATTGATGGTACCGTATTTGACAGCAGCAAAGCCAACGGCGGCCCAGTCAGCTTCCCTGTAAGCCAAGTAATCCCTGGTTGGACTGAAGGTATCCAACTCTTGAAAGAAGGCGGCGAAGCAACATTCTACATCCCGGCTAAATTGGCTTACCGCGAAGTGGGTGCCGGCGATAAAATCGGACCAAACGCCACTTTGGTATTCGACGTGAAACTGGTTAAAGTTGGCGCGCCTGATGCTGCCGCACAACAACCAGTACAAGTTGACGTACAAAAAGTTCAATAATCCGAATCAAGGCTTACGCCCTTAAACAACGGATAAAAGGCCGTCTGAAAAAATTCCGTTTCAGACGGCCTTTGTTCCAAACCAACAAGGAATTATGATGAAAAATATCGTCATCCTTATTTCCGGACGCGGCAGCAATATGCAGGCGATTGTGAATGCCGATATTCCCAATGCCAACATTGCAGCCGTATTGAGTAACAACGAGACCGCAGCCGGATTGGCCTGGGCGGCAGAGCGCGGTATAGCCACCGACAGTTTGAACCATAAAAACTTCGACTCGCGTCTGGCATTTGATCAGGCCATGATGGAAAAAATCGATGCCTATCAACCCGATTTGGTTGTATTGGCGGGCTTCATGCGCATTTTGACTCCGGAGTTCTGCGCCCATTATGAAAACCGCCTGATCAATATCCATCCGTCCATCCTGCCTTCCTTTACCGGTTTGCATACCCATGAGCGCGCATTGGAAGCAGGTTGCCGAGTGGCAGGCTGCACCATCCATTTCGTAACCCCTGAGCTGGATTGCGGCCCGATTATTTCGCAAGGCATTGTGCCTATTTTGGACGGCGATACCGCTGACGATGTTGCCGCACGAGTACTGACGGTTGAACACCAGCTTTTCCCGCAAGCCGTTGCCGACTTTGTTGCAGGCCGTCTGAAAATCGAAGGCAATCGCGTTTTGAATGCACAACGCAATGCCGCCGGTCAAAGCCTGCTGGCTTGATTGAAACACCATACACACAAGGAAAACATCATGAATCCGATTAAAACAACCTTATTGACACTTTTCCTGCTCACTGCCTCTATCGGCGCACAAGCCGCTGAATTGCCGCAATCTGCCGTTTTACAATACTCAGGCAGCTACGGTATTCCTGCGACCATGACCTTCACACGCAGCGGCAACCAATACAAAATCGTCTCTACCATCAAAGTACCGCTTTACAATATCCGCTTTGAATCCGGCGGCAGCATTAACGGCACGACCTTGAATCCGTCTTACTACAAAGATGTACGCGGCGGCAAAGTGTATGCCGAGGCCAAATTCTCCGGCGGCAACATCACTTACGGCAAAGCAGGTGATTTGAAAACAGAAAAATCCGGCCCGGCCATGGACTTGTTCACTTTGGCATGGCAACTGGCCGCCAATGACGTACGCCTGCCGTCAGGTTTGAAAATTACCAACGGTAAAAAACTGTACACCGTCGGCAGCATGAACAAAATCGGCAACGAAAGCTATAAACTGAACGGCGGTACAACGCCTGTGAGCAAATATCGCGTCCGCCGCGGCGACGATACCGTTACTTACTCGTTTGCTTCCGATATCGACAATATCCCTGCGCAAATCAGCTATACCGATGACGGCAAAACCTACAACCTGAAACTGACTTCCGTCAAAATCAACGGTAAAGTAGTGAAACCGTAATCTTTATTTACTCAAACAAGAAGGCCGTCTGAAAAGTTTTCAGACGGCCTTATCTTTATAGCAACACAATATCGTATTGTTCCTGCGTGTAGGCGGTTTCGACTGCCAGCGAAATCGGCTTGCCGATAAAGTCTATCAACATCGCCAGCGATTGCGATTCTTCGTCTAAGAACAAGTCGATGACATTCGGAGCGGCCAAAATGCGGAAGGCTTGGACATCATAGCGGCGCGCTTCGCGGACGATTTCGCGTTGGATTTCGTAGCACACGGTTTGCGGCGTTTTCAGACGGCCTCGGCCTTGGCAGGAAGGGCAGGGTTCGCAGAGAATTTGGCTTAAGTTTTCACGCGAACGTTTGCGGGTCAGCTCGACCAAACCCAAACTGGTGAAACCGTTGAGGGTAACACGGGTGCGGTCGAAAGCAAGGGCTTTAGCAAGCTCTTGCAGGACGGCTTCACGGTGGGCTTCCTGCGCCATATCGATGAAGTCGATGATGATGATGCCGCCAAGATTGCGCAGGCGAAGTTCGCGGGCGATGGTGTGGCAGGCTTCGAGGTTGGTGCGGAAGATGGTTTCATCAAAATTGCGCGCGCCGACAAAGCCGCCGGTGTTGACGTCGATGGTGGTCATGGCTTCGGTGGACTCGATGATGAGGTAGCTGCCGAAGTTGAGGTTGACGCGCGGTTGCAGGGCGCGGGCGATTTCCTGCTCGATGTTGTGGGTTTCAAATAGGGGGCGTTCGCCCTTGAACAACTCGATTTTGCCCAATGCGCCTTGAACGTATTGTTCGGCAAACTGGGTCATGCGGCGGTGGTTTTCGGTGGAATCGACCAGGATTTTGTGCGTATCGAGGCTGAACATATCGCGCAAAACGCGCAGGCTCAAAGGCAAATCTTGATAGAGCAGGGTTTCGGGCGGCTGGATTTTTGCCTGTTTTTGAATGTGTTCCCACACTTTGGTCAGATAGTTGATGTCTGATTGCAGTTGGTCATCGGAGGCGTTTTCGGCGTTGGTGCGGATGATGTAGCCGTGGCAGGCGTTTTCTGGCAGTAGGTTGTTGAGGCGCTCCCTCAGGCTGCTGCGTTCGGCATCGTCCTCGATGCGTTGGGAAATGCCGATGTGGTCTTCTTGCGGAAGATGGACGAGGAAACGGCCGGCCAGTGAGATTTGGGTGGAAAGCCGCGCGCCTTTGGTATTGATGGGGTCTTTGATAACCTGAACCAAGACGGACTGTCCTTCAAAGAGCATGTGTTCGATGCGTTGGGTTTCGTCCGGATTGCGGCGTTGTTCGAGGACGTCGACGATGTGCAAAAACGCGGCGCGCTCCAAGCCGATATCGATAAACGCGCTTTGCATGCCGGGGAGGACGCGTTTGACGACACCCAAATAAATATTGCCGACCAAGCTATGGCCGCTGTTACGCTCGATGTGTAGCTCGCAGATATTGTTCTCTTCCAAAACAGCCACACGCGTTTCTTGTGGCGTGATGTTGACGAGGACGGTTTCGGGCGGACGCACGGCGTCCTTGGGGATGGGGATTCCTGAAAGCATGGGGATACCTGATTTTGAATAGAAAAACTTTTGCGAAGTGTTCTTCTTCAAAAAAACAAATGGCAAAAGTCATTCGGCGAAAGCGCTTATCATACTTTAATTATGGGTTTTCCGCATCTGCGCAGATGTTTATAGTCAAGAGGCCGTCTGAATGTTTTTTACAACCGTACGGCGGGAACACTTGTAAAATAACGCTTATGCCCATATAGTCATGAACATTGGTATTTTGGAAGAAATCATGCAAACCGTTACTGTTTATACCGGTCCATATTGCCCGTACTGCACCATGGCGAAAAGGCTGTTGCAGGCGGTGGGTGTGAAAGAAATCAACGAAATCCGCATCGACGGCAATCCGGAAGTTTTTGCCGAAATGCAGCAGCTTTCCGGCCAGCGCAGCGTGCCGCAGATTTTTATCGGCGACACCCATGTCGGTGGCTTTACCGATTTGTACCGCTTGCAGCAGGAAGGCAAGTTGGACGAATTACTGAATCCTTAACCCTTAACTTAGGAAAATAAAATGAGCGAAGAATTGCAACCCGTATTCAGTGTTGAGCGTCTGTATGTAAAAGACTTGTCTTTGGAAGTGCCTCATGCACCACAAATCTTCTTGGAACAAGGCGAGCCTGAAGTCGATATGCGTGTTTCTACCGGCAACACCAAACTGGAAGACGGCTTCTACAGCGTTGACGTTACCGTGACCGTGACTGCCAAACTGAACGAAGAGCGCACCATGTTCTTGAACGAAGTTACCCAAAGCGGCATCTTCCGTTTGGAAAACATTCCTGAAGAAGACGTACAACTGCTGTTGGGCGTTGCTTGTCCGAATATCCTGTTCCCTTACGCACGCGAAGCCATTTCCAACAGCGTAACCCGCGCCGGCTTCCCACCTGTATTGCTCGCTCCGATCAACTTCGAAGCCATCTACCAACAACAACAGGAAGCTAACGCTTAATCGCGTTATACCTAAATTGAGGCCGTCTGAAACATTGCGTTCAGACGGCCTTTTTGTTTTCGGATAAAATACAGCAAACTTTAAATCAGCTGCCTTTTAAGATGACGCCCGAAACCCAAAAACAGCTCAAAATTACCGATGTTTCCGCCAAGAAGCTTGAAAAACTCAACCTCCATACCGCATGGGATTTGGTGTTGCACCTGCCTTTGCGTTACGAGGACGAGACGCACATCATGCCGATTAAGGACGCGCCGATCGGCGTGCCGTGTCAGGTCGAGGGCG
>ERZ773196.1430-NODE-1430-length-13333-cov-2.917533_pt1 | contig 13333 bp, 15 predicted proteins | sample MGYA00581009_ERZ773196 | MGnify/ENA primary metagenome ERZ773196 (study PRJEB29015, sample SAMEA2738162) | human oral metagenome | biome: human oral; feature: human-associated habitat; material: saliva | place: China | collected 2243 ... | reverse complement strand
GCTTTCTTAATTCATTAGTGAATTTGTCTAAGCCTTGAATTTTTTCTAAATCGTGGTAGCTATACCACCCGCCACTTTTTGAGATAACTCCTGATACAACTCCAACTAACACCATATCTTTAAATACATCATAGTTTAAAGCAGGTACTCCTGCGGAATTATTTTCATCAAAGTAAAAATCTACTTCTCCACTACGATATGGAATACCTAACTTATTCTTATCAATCTTGTACTTTGTAATCTGCCCTACAATGTTATCTTTTTCTTTTATCCAATCACCTTTTCTTAAACGTAATCGAACAGAGTAAGCAAATTCCTTGGCTCTGCCACCAGGAGTGTAATCAGGGTCACCATACGAATTTATCTTGCTCCGTAGCTGATTAATACAAATAAACGTAAAAGGTCTTTTACCTTCCCGTGATAATTTATTATTAGCCATTTGATATTTAATGAAAAATTCTCCTAACTCTTGTTGAGCAGTACCCATTCTTCTACTTTCGCCAATTTCAGCGTCAAGAATTGTTTGTGTAGCTAAACTTGAAGCAATACTATCAAACATACAAACTTGTATTTCACCGCTTTTTTGCCACATTTCAGCAATCGCCAAAGCTTCTTCTAAACTTGCAGGGTTGCTAATTAATAAATTACTAGAATCAATACCACAAGCGTTCATATATTCAATATCATCAGAAGTACCTTCTACATCAATTAAGCCACACATAAGACCTTTCTTTTGTGCTTCAGCCATAATATGTAATGCTAATGTACTTTTGCCTGTATGATTTTCCCCGCTAATTTCTGTAACACGACCTACAGGAATTCCCCCGTTTAAATCTGCGTCAAGTTGAAGAATACCTGTAGAGATAAATTCTCTTTTTTGTTTGTCTTTAGCTATACCTACTCTAACTGCATTTTCCCCGAATTTTTTATTCATGCTTTCAATTAATTTTTGCATTTCAGGAGATATGGAAGGAGTGGTATTAACTCCAACCCCTTTTTTAACTTTAGCCATTAATCAATATCCCTTTCTTCAGTAATATCAACCTCATCAATAAGACTATCTTCAATACTAGCTTCTTTATAAAAATTATCTTCTGCATATTGGATAGCTTCATCTTTAGTTTCAGCTTCTACAGTAATATTTACAAGACCACTAAACAGTACTTGAACATTAAATTCTTTCATTTTATCACCTATTTTGCGTCATTGTACGAGGGTCCTGAATCCGAATCAGATTTTAATTCTACTTTCAAAGATACATTCTCCCCGAAAGGTTTTGCCATAATAGCCTTAATTCTTTCTTCAGCTTCCTCTACATACTCTTCAGGACATTCATACACAACCTCATCGTGGACTTGAACTAACATGAAGCAACGATGTTCTTCAAACCACGGGTCATTTTCTAATCGTACTTGTGCAGATGATACAATATCTGAAGCAGTACCTTGTACTCGTGCGTTTGTTGCTAAACGTTCACAATAGGAGCGAATTTTATTATCACTACTATTAATACCTTCCAAGCGTCTTTTTCTTTTTATAATGGTATAAACAAAGCCATGTTTTCGCGCGAATTTTTTATTTTCACGAATCATTTGTGCTACACCTTTATAACTATCAAAGTACTTATCAATGTATACTTGCGCTACATCAACCCCATTTTTTACCCCGAATTTTTTGTATTTTGCTAAATGTTCTTTATCACCTAAATCAATAGGGGCGCTTCTATCATATTTCAATGAATCATATAAAGCACTAGCACTTCCGCCATATATTAACCTAATCGTGTTTACATTTCTGTAACATCATTTAATGTACGATTTAGAGTACACCTTGTACATACATCGTATGTACTCCCCCATTCAATACACTACTAAATTTATCTAATAGGATACTTCGTGTATTCCTATTATCAGGCTTATTTATAAGTCTAATAATAAACTCGTTACACCTTCGTCTTTTATTACTAAAAGGTTTTGGCTCGGTATTACCATATCTTTCGACTTAGGCTCTCTTCAATATACCATAACACTAATAAATTATTTGATGTGCTTTTATTAGCTATTGGAACCGATATGAGAGGGATTTATACTTCCCATTTTTAGTAGGCTAGGAAGTTAAGCACCTTCGCCGCTTGTCTTAGGTCAGGGTGTTTTTGCTTAACTGTTTTATCATCACAATCAGTCAATTCAAACATATTAATAGCAGTAGTACCATGAATATCTTTCCCGTGAGCAAACATATCTAATAACAGAGGGTCACCACTTAAATGAGCAGTACATCTAATTTCAAGGTTTGAATAATCGACTGCAATAATTTTCTTGCGCTTTTTTGTTACAGGGTCAATACTACCGATAAATAATTTACGGATAGCATAATTGTCTTCATCACCATGCGCCTTTGGTAACTGTTGCAAATTCGGAGAAGAACAGTTATGAACACATATTTCAGAAGCTATAAAATTATGGAATTCTTCAACCTCTAAATCGTATACGTGTTTAACTCCTACTTCTTCAAAATCTACTACTTTATGGTTGATACATAAATCTAAATTTTTAATATACTTATTTACTTTAAATCTGCCAATACCTAACTTGTTAGCTATAGCATTTACTGAACCCTTACATTCAAAAAATGTTTTTACAAATAAATCTTCTTCTACTTCTTTATATCTTTTTTGATACTCACTAGCGACCTTTTTGTAGTCGAAGTTTAAACCTTTACATTTTCTTTTAAAAGTGTCAAAGTCCATTTTTATTTCTGTTACTTTGCCTTTTGCTTCCCGCAACATTTTTTCTAGGTCTTCTACTGTAACATGGATATAATTTCCACATTCAGCCCCTTTTAAAATTCTTCTTGGTGAGTGACAGAAAGTGTATGTATCAATTTTACCTTCTTTTAAAAGAATGTCGGTATGAAGTTTAGTATGTTCAGAACGTGTCATTAACTCTAAATTACCTAATTTATTGTTACTTTTATTATGGTCTTTATGATGAATAACAAGGTCAAAGCCTTCAGAGTTAAATACCTCTTTCTTTATGATTAACTGCTCTTGCGTACATAAACTATTAACCCCATAAAGTCTAGGTCTTGTTTCCTCACTTCGTCTTAAATGAGATATTTGTTGCTTAGGTTTTAAATCTTTAGCTTCAACCCATTCTCCCGCCAATGTTCTAATTTTATGGTCAGGTGTACAGATTAAAGAACCTTTCTTATGTGTTCCCGTACTTCTATAATTTAAAGAAATACATTCTCTAAACCCATTATCTATAACTCTTAAAACTTTGCGGACTTTTAAATTGCCGTTATCATCATAACAATAAACTAAATCTCCAACCTTCATATCTTTAATAGGTTTATCTTCTCCAACACATTTAATAAGTTGCGACGATTCTATGCACGAAATCCTACCACTAGTTGTACCTATCTGATTAAAGCTACAATGTGCTTTCCCATCATCATATAATTGACTTTCTAACCCGTCAATAAATGCAGATTTTAATTTTGCTAATCGTTTGTACTCTAATAATAAACTACAAAATTCTACACCTTCCCGCTTTCTTTTTACTTTGTACTCTTTATGAGATAAAGTCCAAAGACTAGCACTATCTGTACTAGGTGCGCCTGCACTTGTGGTAGAAGTAGGTTTAAAGTCAAAGCCATTTTCTCCAAAGACTTTCCACTCACCCATAGTTTCATCATACTTCGCCCATAAGTCAGCGATTTTTTTCTGAATTTTTTCTTCAGTCCAATTTTTCTTGCCTTCGTATTTTTCTCTAATTTCTTGAATTGGAGAAATACCCTTCTTAGGGTTTACTTCATCAGGCTTTTTAATATCTTTTACATACCCAAACAAGATAGCTTGTAATTGTTGGTTACTATTAGGGTTAAATTCTACACCTAAAATTTCAGTCATATCATAGAGAAGGTTTTCCATATCTTTAGTAATGTTTACATTCATTTCATCTAAAGCTTCTCTATCTACTGTTATCCCGCGTTCTTCCATATTGAATAATACAATCATGAATGGAATCATCTTTTTAAAATAGATTTTATCCATACCGTCTTTTTCTAATTCATCAAGAAGAAAAAGATAGTTGTAGTATGTATAGAACGGGTCATCTAAAGCATAAAAAGCTGATTCATCAATCAATGTTAAATCAAACGTTGCTTTATTTGTAGCTTTTAGACCGAATTCTTTTTTAACTTCAGCAGGTACATTATTAATAACCTCTGCAAAATGTGTTTGTGGAATATTTAAGTTATCACTTGTAATCTGCTTCAACCCATTAGGTGTATTTTCATCTAATAGCCAACTTGCTAACATCGTATCAAAGAAATCTTTTGTAGCAATAGAAATACCAATTCTCTTTAAAACGTGCATATCATACTTTAAGTTATGACCTATGATTCGTACATCTTCACGATTAAAAATCGGTTGTAAATACTCTTGGACTACTTCAATACTTAAATTTCTTTTATAGTCTTCAACTCGTCTATGACCCATAGGGATATAATAATTGTTAAATCTTCCCCATGAAATAGAAATACCTACACAGATAAATTCTTTATTCTCTCCCGCAACTTGTAAAGTATTGGTTTCTGTATCAATTGCGAATTCTTGAACATATTTCAATTTCTCCGCCAATTTTTTTAGTTTAGATACAGTATCTACAATAATAGAATGTTCCCGTGTAGGCTTATTATACAGATTATACATTTTTTCAACTCCTTAGATGTGAGGTATAACACTCACCTATGGCTACGATACTTGCTACAAATTGGTACATACTTATTATAGCATATACCTTATTTTAATAAAAATAGCCACTAAACAAATAGTGGCTATTTAATTACCCTTACATTTTTATGTGCGTATTTAAAATTAAAGGCTCTTCTTATTATGCTTTTACTAATTCTTTAAATTCTTTGCCTACTTTAAAGTTTACTGCTTTAGTAGCAGGAATAGTCATTTCAGCACCTGTTTGAGGGTTGCGACCTTTACGTTCTGCGCGTTCTTTTACTTCAAATTTACCAAAGCCTACGAAAGATACACCGCCTTTTTGAGCAGTTACATCTTTGATAGTTTGAAGTACATCACTCAAAGCTTTTTCAGCTTGTACTTTTGTCGTACCCATTTTTACTGCTAATTGTGCAACGAATTCTTGTTTGTTTACTACTGCCATTTTTCTTTTCTCCTTTAATCAGTAATTTAAACGTTTATTTATAATAACTATTATCGTCTTTTCTTGATAACAGATACTACCGATTTTTTATGCCCGCTGATTTTTTTCTTTGGTTTTTCATCTTCTTCATCTTCAACGTTTACCAAAGATTCATCGTCTTCCTCGTCTTCATCATCTTCAGAAGTAGAAGTTTCATGTTTAGGTGGGTTTTCCGTGAATTGCATTAATTGGTCTTCTAGTAATGCTTCAAAATCATCACCGAATTCTTCAGCTAAAGCTTTAGGTAATTCAGCTACAAAATCTTTATCAGCATAATCAGAATCTTCTAATTTTTCCCCGCGGTCAAAACTATAAGATACGGCTTTGCCTGCACCTGTACGGGAGATTTCCCAAACATAATCGCCTAAACCCCATTTAGATTCACAACGTTCAAGTTTAGGTAAATTTGTAATACCTGTGATATACAATCTAACTTGCCCGTCTTTACTTACTTCTTTCCCGTCTTGTGTAGTGTAATTTACAGGGCGAGTATCATAAATCAAGAAAGCACCTTTAAAGGAAGGTTTAGAACCATACTTATCGTTTTGCTTTGCTTCATTTGTGCATACAACCATATCAAAATATTCTTTGCCAGAATTTGATACTTTTTTAATGTTGTACGCTTTAAAGGTAATAGGTTCAGTAGTTAAGAATACCACAGAAGCTTCATCATCTTTTGCCGTCAAGAAAAATTGATTTAAGCGTCTACCTAATGCTTCTTTAATTTGCTCTTGTCTTTCTTGCTCTTTTGCTACTGCTTTGTAACCTTTGTTAAATAGTGACATTTTCTGTCTTCTCCTTTTCTTGGATAATAAGGGTATAAATAGTGAGCTTTTCTGCTCGAAAATACTATAACATATTATGTATCGTATGTAAAATACTTATATTTCTTGGTTTTAACCTTCCCCGCATTTTTTATACATTCTAACGTTGCTTCTTTTCCCCATTCTATCGGGTCTTTTCCATGTGTTGGGTAGGTAAAAGGTAACATTCGACATTTATTTTTGAACATTTTTTTAGCTAAATTCATTAAAATTTTTCCGCCTTTGTCATTATCAGCTAACAATAGGACTTTTGAACCTAGCTTAAAAATTATGTCTACTTGCTTTCTACTAATTGTGCCACCCATTAAGGCTACAACGTTATGTACTCCCCATTTATGTAACATCATACAGTCTGTTTGAGATTCAACAACTATAACTGTGTCCTGTGAGTGGACATATGTATCTAACCCATATACAGTATCACCTTTTCTGAAGTTATCATAAATATGGAAGCGATGATTATGTGGCATTTTCTTTACAAATCGACCTATAATTCCGACTAATTCTTTATTATGATTAAATACAGGCATAGTATAAGTCTTATTATCTAAATCTCGACCTATCATATACTTCTTTACATCATCTTTAGAAAAGCCTTTATCATAGAACGCTTTAAATGTTTCTTTCCCGCTTTTAAATGGCGCTAGTTTTACTTTGGATATAACAGGTACTTCAGTTTCCGATTTTTCTTCTACTTGCTCGCCATATCGTTTTACTCTAACTTTCTTTCTTTCACGTTCTTCTGAACCGAAATTTACATTATAGCGTTTATTAAAGTAGTGAATAGCTTCGCCATATGATTTAAACTTATCTTCTTGTGCTTTAAATAAAAGCCACGGAAGAGAACCGCTAAAGCCACAACTAAAACAATGACATACTTGCTTCCCATCTAGGTCAGCATTAATACCCATTGAGGGGTTAGATTCATTATGGACAGGGCAACAAAATTGTATCTTGTCACCCTTCCATGAATTCATTTTAGGTACTTCTAAAACGTTTTCTAAAAGGTCTTCAATCTGTTCATGTGTTAAGTTAGTTGTAGTAGGTATATAACCTTTATTAAATGGCTTACTCAATTTCTACTAAACCTTCACTTTCATTTACTTCTTGAATTGCTTCTTCATTTCCGTCTTCTACTACTTCCCCACTATCTTTTTCAAAATAAATTTGTTTGAATTGCATATCGGAGAAGTCCCAAGATATTAATAACTTGCCTGTTGTGCCTTCGCGATTTTTTAACACTTTCAGACCCATTTCTTTGTCAGTATACATCATTTCTGTTCTATATACTGCCATAACAATATCACTATCCCGCCCGATTGATTGAGCATAAGAGATATTCTCTAATTCAGGTCCTGTTTTTGTGCTTGTACTTTTATCTGCCTGCGAATTTATTACAATAGGTATTTTATAGTTTTTCGCGATTCTTTTCAAATCAGCAGTGATGTGATAGACCTTCTCTGTATCTGTATTAGATTTTCTATCATCATTCATTAAGTATACCCCGTCTATAAAAACTATATCAGGTTTATACTTCTCTATCTCTCCCGCAATTTGCATAGGAGATTCCCCTGTAATGAGTTGGAAGTTATCGTAATCTTGTAAATCTTCTTCAAGGAATTTAAAATACCTTGCTTCAGCTTTTTCATCTAAAGTTCTACTCTTAAATTTTGAGTAGTCCATAGCGCCTACAGTCATAGCATAGATAGCCATTTCATATCTATCTCTCATAGCTTCTACACCCATTTCTGTTACAAAGTGTAATACTTTATAGCCTTCTACAACTGCATTTGCTCCGAATAAAACTTCAGCCCAAGTCTTTCCTATGCCAGTTCTACCGATAATAGTAACTAAAGATTCTTTTTCAAAGCCTTTTAGTAGATAATCTAATAAAGGGAAGCCTGTAGGAATTCCAACAACCCCTTTATTCATCTTGCCTTCTAAATAGCGTTTTTTACGCGCTTCTATATTATCAGCTAACCCTACATTCTCTGTAAATTCTACTTCAGTTTTTATCCATGTAATATCTTTTGATATTTGAGATAAAGCTTCTTCTACATTCCCTTCTGAAATTAAATCGGAACACTTTTCTATACTATCAGCCATTGAATCTTGTCTTTTACGATTTCTTAATTCTTCTAGCCAATACTTTAAGCCTTCTTCAGTCCCGACTTTTCCTTCAATTTTTTCTAATTCATAATTAGGGAATTTAGATTTAAAAGCACGCTCTGTAGGTACTTCACCTGTTTTGAGCATACTTTCACAAATAAATCTATATGCGCTTTTTGTTTCGCCATATAGGAATTTTTCATCTATGCGGTTTTCTCGAACCATAGCTAGGTCTTTTGTTTCTAGCAATTTTGAGATAAACAGATTATCTAAATTCATTTAATACCGCCTTAATATATCACTAATGCCACTTATGCTGTATGCGTTTCCATAAATAGCATTTCTGCGCTCTTTATTTTCATCTACATACATTTCTAAATCACCTGTTCGTAAAAGAATATCTACATCTTTTTCAAAACTGATGATATGTATTTCATTGTACATTACACCTATCTCATCAAGCAAACTATTTAAGTTATTTTTATAGTACTTATCTACCCATTTTTTATCTACAACTAAATCACAAGTATAAGGTGTTCTATTGAATATAAAACGGGATAACTTTACCCCGCTTTTTTCTATTTTAGGTTTATTATAGTCAGCTTTAAAGATATTTTTATTTGGTGGTAAAAGTATCGTGTCTTCTATACGAATACCTATTGAACTATAGTTAGTTATATTTGAAATATCTCCATGTAACATATCTAACCTCTAAAATCTTCCCCGACAATTTTTATTGGAACAGTTGCACCTTTTATTAAGGAACATACACTTTCCCCGTACAATTCTTTTACCCCGTCTAATTTCATATTGGTACAAATAATTGTAATAAGGTTTTTATCTTCCCTATAACGTAATAGGTCTTCTAAAATTGGTGCAGAAATAGTAGAATCAATATTCTTCCCGATTTCTTCTAACACAAGAATTTCACAACCCTTATACTGATATAGTTTTTCTTCTAATTCAGATTTTTCATCTAAACTTCTCCCACTCCAAACTCTAGTATATAAATCAGAATAATTCGCGAAAGTGATTCGATAACAAGTATACCTACAAATATAAGCGTGTTTTAGAATAATTGAAGATAAATATGTTTTGCCTACCCCGTTACTCCCGAAAAAGAAAATGCCTTTTTCTAATTGCCAATTCTCTAAATCTTGTATGTACTTACTTACAAAATCTTTCAAATCTTTCCGCGATTTTGTTTTTTCTGATACATCACTCAATTTAGCATTATGGAATTTTTTAGGGATACCTATAAGATTTAGAGATTCAGAACTAATAGATTTTCTTTTAGGACGCATTAATTCCAACCTCCGCCAATTTCTACATTATCTTCATCATCTTCACGCTTAAATTCTCTAACCTTCTTAATCATTTTCTTCTTAGAAGTTTTAGATTTAGTGGGGTCAAATTCTCCATTCAACCACTTCTTCGCGTCATTTTTTAATGTATTTATCCAACTGCTTGCTAATACATTAATAGTAAGGTCTTTAACATAAGTCTGACCTGAAAAGAATAGAAATTCAATCATCACTAAAATTTCTTCATTTGAAAAGTCTTTTTGTAAACGTTTCATAATCTTAGAATCTTTAGCCATGTTAGCTACAATATAAGGTTTATTAGCTTCCTGCGATTTTGTTTCAAAGTAGTACACTAAATCATTAGAGTTAAATTCCTCTATTGTATTTTCAAGGTCTTCATACTTCTTTAAAAAGCTTTGTCTTTTAGTTAAAGTTGCTTTCTTAGCACCTTCCCGCCGATTATGTTTCTGCTCTTCATAGAATTCTGTAACCTGATTTCTACTTTCACGGAATGAATCTAGTAATTCTTTACTAACTTTCATTACTCTTCACCTAAAATCTCTTCTACTGTTTCTTCTAACTTTTCAACTACCCAATTTTTTGCTTCTTTAAATGTGACTTCTTTGTCTTCAAATTCACCTGTAAAAGCTACATCAACACGCAAACTTTCATAGTTTCCCATGTTTTTTGTAACACCTACTGCAACAGTAATAAGGTTATTTGAAGTAGTAGCAGTTTTTTCTTCAAAGTCTATAATAGGGTGTTCCCCCTCGCTATTTTTTACAATAGCATTAATGGTTTTAGACTTTGTAATTTTCTTTCTTAAAGGGTTCTTTGTTGCCATGTTCTTTTCTCCTTATCTTCCTGTAGTGGACATTTGTATTTATGTAGTGTACTTCAAATTAAGTTTAGCTAACCCTTCTTTTACAAGTTTACTAAATTTAATTTTTGAGTACTGTCTTCCTGTCATTAGCTTAGATTCTTCTGCGACTTTTCCAATCAACATGATTTGCTCTCTTGTATAAAGTCGGTAGCCTCTTTTATCTCTAAAGAGGGAGTTAGGTAAAACTCCACTCAACTCCCATTTACGGACAGTTTGTGTAGTTCTACCTAAATACTCAGCTAACTCACTAATAGGGAAGAGTTCTACAGTGACACCATTCTTCAGCGTCATTTTTTTACCTTCTCTATGTTTTTGTAACATTATTCGCGACCTTTTTTCTTACTTGCTACTTGTTTAATATCAGCCATTTCTTCTTCAACAATAGCTTTAACAAAAATACGAGGAGTACCTTCTTTTACATTAAACAATGATTGAACATATTCTCCCGTTACTTTTCCTTCTTCATATAATTTTTGAAGCGCGTTTTCATCAACTTCTTGTACTACTCTTTCTGTTACTACATCAGCGTGACCGTCTGCAATCAAAATTTCAGGTGCTTCTTCTTTAATTTTTACAGATTTAGGAATAGTAGCACCATATTGGAATTTACTATTTTCACAAATAAAGCCTGTATCTGTTGTAGTACCATTATTCATAGCGTAGTCTTTAATAATTCCCGCCAATTCTTTTTTGCGCGCTTCATACTTTTTCATCATAGAAGTTACATCGTTGTATTCTTCTACCATTTTTTCAATTTGAGATTCTGAAAAAGTATCTTTCTTGAAGTTACCTTTTGTTACGTTTGTTTTCTTTTTGAATAATGCCATTTTAATACCTCTTTCTTTCTATCAAAGATACATAGTAACTGTAAACATATTATAGCAAATAAAAAGCAAAGGGTAAAATCAAAACCCTTTGCTAAATATTGAATTCAACCTATGTGCATTAGGACTAACTTTCCCGCGAATTGTTAGCTTTCCTTTTTTAGGTTTGTCTACTGTGAGTGGACATTGTCTTCTGTGAGTGGACATAGAGTGATTATGAATTGTAAAATCAAGCTTTCTATATCTTGCTAACCTGTTACTTAAATGGTTACAAAAGACTGCTGTATGACTAAAATGATAATCATATACTTTTGCTCGCGGACTTTTTCCTTCTTCAGTTCTTCGTACACGACCTACTGCTTGCTCTACAACTTTCCCGTCTTTCATACTGCTACATAAGAAAGCTACGCTCCAACGCTTACAGTTAGTACCTTCACTACACTTACTATAGGTAGTTAGAGTAATCACTACTTCCCCGTTTTCTGCTTTAGTTAAAACTTCATCGTTTAACTCATCAGAATTATTGCCATTATATATCCCGATTTTTTCTTCAGGAATTTTATAACGCTTCATAAGTAATTCCTTATACTCATTACAAAATTGTTTTTGTTTAAAGAATACTACGCAACTTTCCCCGTTTTTATATTCTTTGTAAATATCATCACAAATCTTTCTTTGTGTTTCTGTAGAGGACAAAATTTCCGAATCAAGATTGGCTAAAGAGTAATCTATCTTTTTAGGTGCGCCTGCAATAGAAGAGTATCTTCTCTGACCTGAATGTGTAGGAACATTATCACTTGTTACATAATGACAAATTAACCCTTCTTGTGCAATTACATTACCTTCATAATCGTACTGTTCAGGTATCACCTTAACATTAAAAATCGGGTCTAAATGGGTAGGTACTTCTCTAATGTACACATCAACAGGCAAGATATTTGTATCATCTGCTTTTGCTTCATACTTATAACATACTTCCCCGAAATATAATTTTATAACATGTGATAACCCGTCACTACGTTCTAATGTAGCAGTCAAACCTAATTTATACTTAGCGTTAAATTTATCTACTACACTAAACATAGGCGCGGAACTTCTATGACATTCATCGCCGACTACTAACCCAAATTGTGATGTAAATTCAGATAATTCTTCTTCACTCATTCTATATAAAGTTTGTACAGTAGCTAAAGTAACATACTTCCCGATTTTTCTATTTTTGCCTTGAATAAGACCAATAGGTTCATCTGTATCAAATACATCATTGTAGTCTTTAGTCCATGAACGAATTAAATCATTTTTGTGTAATAAAACTAAAGAGCGTTGACCTAATTTACTTGCAATACTTAATGCAGTAATTGTTTTGCCAACCCCTGTGTTCATTACCACAAGACATTTTCTTTTATCGAAACCATTGTTGTTGGATAAATATACATTTTCAGCTTCCTGTTGTGCTTCTCTCAAAGTGAATTTGAACCTAGGGAATTCAACTTCAGTATGTTCAGGGTAGCAATCTTCAAACTCAAATTCATCATAAAACGATGATACATCAAACCCATAAGGGAGCAAAATACCTTCTTCAGTTAAAGTGTAGTATTTGAGTGTCTTCGGTATACGGACATTTTGCCACCGACTGTATTTCACCGCTTGCAAATACTTTGGGTTATCAAAGGTCAAGCGCTCCTTAATCTCGGCGCGCGTGCAATTATCAGGTTCAATTAAAAGGAATCTATTTCCTGTTTGTATTCTACATTTCATGGTTAAATCTCCCGCAAAATTTATTGAGTTAAATTAAATACTCCCCTGATGGGGACGGAAACTAAAATACTTAGCCAATCCTATAGCATCTTCGGCTTCACCTGTTAAATTAAATAATCCCCTAATGGGGACGGAAACTGTTTGTTTTGTACTAGCATGTTTCATCTCCTTTTCTCTACTTGTTAAATTAAATAATCCCCATTAGGGGGCGGAAACAGTTCCAAGTTTGGTTTGCGTTTAAATTTTTTAGTGTGTACATGTTAAATTAAATAATCCCCTGATGGGGACGGAAACATCAAGTTCACTAAATGGAACATTATCTACACAATGTTGAATTTGTTAAATTAAATAATCCCCTAATGGGGACGGAAACTCAAATTTATCTACATGCACTAGTGTCTGCTGCGGC
>ERZ773196.1419-NODE-1419-length-13370-cov-16.120391_pt1 | contig 13370 bp, 10 predicted proteins | sample MGYA00581009_ERZ773196 | MGnify/ENA primary metagenome ERZ773196 (study PRJEB29015, sample SAMEA2738162) | human oral metagenome | biome: human oral; feature: human-associated habitat; material: saliva | place: China | collected 2243 ... | reverse complement strand
TCACAGAGATTTCAGGGTTGTTTGTACTGTCTGATCTTTGATTTTCAAGGTTCTTGCCGACCGAGTCGGCGACGCAGAAGGAGGGATTTGAACCCTCGCGCCGCTATTAACGACCTACTCCCTTTCCAGGGGAGCCCCTTCAACCACTTGGGTACTTCTGCAAAAAGTACTGTGCCTGAATCAAAACTTTCTTCAGTTGTCGCGGCGCTCTCGCTTGCCGCTCGATACAGCTTAGTTAGTATAGCCACTGTACCGACAAATGTCAACGATTTTTTTCAATTCTTTTTGACTTTGTCCTCTCATCCCTTCGTTCCGAAGCGTCGCTCTCGGAAGTGATTCGAAGAACCTATCTATTATAGTATAGCATAAATCCCAGGATCTTTCCAAGCCCGGATTTACGAAAATTCACATTGCCTACAGGTGTACCGCGTAAAGCCGAGACCGTTTCCTCGAATCAAAGCTACGCCCTGCCTAACAGCGCAACAAAAGTATCGCTTACAATCGTCATTCCGCCTACCGAAGAGCAGGGTTCCGGCGATCACGCACGCATCCGGCGGGGCTTCGCCTTGGCTTAGAGATAGTGCGGCAGGAGTATCCCCCAAAGTATGAGCATGAAACTAAGTGTAATGCCGAAACTATAGACAACGCCGAGCGCAGCGGTGCGGTGCGGGTAAATGCGGAATGAAAATTGCGCATAGTCGACAGGGTATCTGCTGAGAACCTTACCGATGCCGGACAGCATCCTGTCCCCGAGATTTGCCTCATCGGTCCGTTGCAAAGTATAGTTGCCCGCCTCCGCATGAAAGGTGTAGAGCTCCATCCGCGCGGTTCCGAAGCCCTTCACGGTGGTTCGCATCAGCGATCTCGAGAGCGGAATCATCTCCCCCGTCTCTTTGATTGAGAGTTGCAAACCGAATTCTCCGTACGGCGACTTGCCGAACTGCTTTCCGTTTAACCAGATGCCGTAGTTGCCTGCCTCCGTGACGGTAAAACTACCGCTGTCTTCTATATAGGGCTGCTCATAGAGAAGCTTCGCCTTCACGACTCCTATCACTCCGCGTATGCTGAAAATCAGCATGGCCGCGCCGAGCGGCACCAAGAGATAAAACAACTGTTTCATGCACGGCCTCCCCGACCTCACATTCCTGTCATTGTGTCGAATGATTTCCTTCATTGTAGCACATTATGTTATCACGCAGTAGAAGCCGCACGCTTACTTTGTGTGCCTCTTCTCCTATCGAAACACTGCTGTCGAAACAGGGCTGTTTCCGCTCCTGCAGACTTCGCGGCAGCCACATTTCGTTTTTCGATTATTTCTCTTCGCACAAGACTTACACCGCGCCCCAATGATTCATAGTCGGACGTTCCGCTCTTTTCCGCAGCGCACAGAGCCTCTTCCGCGAACCGACAATCCGTAACCGGCTGTTCCGATTTCTCCTCTCACGAGACTCATGTCAAATTCGAGACGTTTTCCGCTACGATAGAGCCACCTTCACAGGGCGCTTCTGCCTTCCTTCGCACCGTTTTACCTCTCCCTCTCGGACAGGTTGCCCGCTTGTCTTTTTCCCGTCCTGCTTCCGCAAAAAAAGCGCGCCCGCCTCGGCACCCGTTTCCGGATGTCTCGGCGGACACGCTCTTATGTTTTTTTTGCTTGTATGTCTTGAAAAAGGCGACGGTTTTACTCGGTCGGTTCGGTGCTCACCGCTTCCGTCTCGTCTTTGAGACTTGCGCCCGGTTCCTTCCGGAGGTCGATGCCGCGGATAGTCTTTCGAAGCGGCAGAACCGAAACCGGATTCACCGACAGCTCATCGACGCCCATACGAAGGAAGGTCTCCGTGAGCGCGAGATCCGCGCCGAGCTCGCCGCAGATACCGACCCAGGTGCCGTGACGATGTCCCGCATCAATGGTCATCTTGATCTGCCGAAGCACGGCCGGATGATGCTTTGCGAGGAACGGATCCAGCGCCGCATTCTGCCGGTCAATGGCCAGCGTGTACTGTGTGAGGTCGTTGGTGCCGATGGAGAAGAAGTCGCACTCTTCCGCGAGCTCATCGGCAATCAGCACGGCCGCCGGCGTCTCAATCATGATGCCGACCGCATACTTGCCGATCTTCACGCCCTGCTTTTTCAGCTCTTCGGCGCACTCGGCGAGCAGCTCCTTGCACTCTCTCAGTTCCCGCATCGAGATAATCATCGGGAACATGATGCCGAGATTGCCGTAGGCGGAAGCGCGAAGTAAGGCGCGCAACTGGGTCTTAAAGAAAGCCTTCCGTGTCAGACAGATGCGGATTGCGCGGAGTCCGAGTGCCGGATTCTCCTCTTTCTCCATGCCCATATACTCAACCTGCTTGTCCGCGCCGATGTCACAGGTGCGGATGATGACCTGCTTCGGTGCGAGCGTCTCGATTGCGAGGCGGTAGGCGTTAAACTGCTCCTCTTCGCTCGGATAATCTCTCGCATTGAGATAGACAAACTCCGAGCGGAACAGGCCCACGCCGCCCGCATCGTTCTGCTGGACGAGGCCGATGTCGGAGGGGCCGCCGATATTCGCATAGACCTGAATGGTCTTGCCGTCGATTGTCGTATTGCTCTTGCCCTTCAGCTCCTGCAAGAGCGCCCTCTGCTTCGCATCCTTTTCCTTCCGCTTCCGGAGCGTTTTCTCAAGATCGTCGGTCGGCTCAATGTAGGCGCAAGAGTTGTAGCCGTCAATGATTGCCGGCTTCCCCTCCCAGTCCTCGTTGACATCCTTGCACTGTACAAGGGCCGGAATGCCCATGGAGCGCGCAAGGATGGCCGTATGACTGTTGAGCGAGCCCTCCCGCGTGATGATGCCGAGCAAGAGCGATTTATTGAGGCGCACCGTCTCGGACGGCGTCAGATCGTTTGCGACCAAAATACAGGGTTCCGTGCCCTGCAGAATGTCCCCGCTGATGCCGAAAAGATAGCCGAGCACCGCGTGCTCGATGTCGTAGATGTCCGCCGCTCTCTCCTTCATATACGGGTCATCCATCTCGGCGAAGACCTTCGCCTGGTTGTCAAACGCAACCTTGACCGCATATTCCGCCGTGTGCTTCTGTGTTTTGATAATCTCATTGGTCGCATCAATCAGATCATCATCCTCGAGCATCATCGCGTGCACCGAGAACACCTCCGCACTGTCCTCGCCGGCGTCAATGACAGCCTTTTCGTAGAGCGCATTCTGCTGCTCGATGGCGCGCTCCCTTGCGTTGTCAAAGCGAGCAAGCTCGTCCTCGACGTCATCGAGCAGACTGTCATCAATTTCAAGTTTCGGCGCCTTATACACCTTGATCTTTCCGATCGAAATGCCGTTTAAGACGCTCTTTCCGGTAGCTACCTGCATTCTGTGCCTCCTAGAATCAGAACGTCTCCTTCAGGAACTTCTCGAGTGCCGCTGCGCAGGCTTCCTCGTCCTCTCCCTCGACCTTAATTGTCACTGCATCACCCTGCTTCACACCAAGTCCCATCAGCGCAAGAAGCTTCTTCATATCCACGTTCTTATCGCCCTTAAAGATGGTCACAGTACTCTTGAAGGCCTTAAGCTGCTTGACCAAGAGGCCGGCCGGGCGCGCGTGAATTCCGTTCGGGTCAGTGATGGTGTAGGTGAATTCTTTCATGGTGTTTGCTCCTTCTCTTGTTGTAGTTTACGGGTTCTGTCAACGAACTTCAACGTTGGTGTAGTCATCCGAGTTGGTGAGTAGCACGACGACCAGGTCCGGATGCCCCGCTGCCTTGATCTTCTCGCGGGAGAAGCGGAGTATCGGCTGTCCCAGCTTTACGCTGTCGCCCTCGGAAACCAACGGCTCAAAGCCGTCTCCATTCATTGCCACGGTGTCAACGCCCACATGAATCAGCAGTTCCATATCACCGGCGCCGCTGATGCCGATTGCGTGCTTTGACTCTGCCACAGAGGAAATCGTGCCGTCAAACGGCGCATACACCACGCCCTCCTCCGGCTGAATTCCGAGCCCCGCGCCGAGTATGCCCTGCGCAAAAGTCTCGTCCGGAATATCTTCCTGCTTGACAAACTGTCCCTTCACCGGCGCCGCAATCGTGCCCGCCTCGCAGCGGATGACTGTCTCGCCGACAAAGCTCTCTTCCTTCTCTTCTTTCTTCTCCTCCGGCTTTGCCGCCGCTGCCGGCTGCTCTTCCTTGAAGAGGAACCAGGTCAGGACAAAGGCAATACCGCCGGAAATTGCGAGCATCACCGTATAGAGCAACGGCTTATTGACGGTGAGATAGCCCGGGAGACCCGTCACGCCGTAAGCCGTCGCGCCGAGTCCCATCAGCGCACCGGCCAGGGCACCGACCGCGCCGCCCGCCATGCCTGCCGCAAAGGGCTTAAAGAAGCGCATGTTTACACCGAAGATTGCCGGCTCGGTAATACCGAGAGAAGCCGAGAGTGCGGAGGGAACCGCAATGCTCTTGGTCTTCTGGCTCCGGGTCTTGATGCCGACCGCGAGGCAGGCACCGAACTGTGCGAAGTTTGCCGCACTTGCAATCGGCATCCAGGTGTTTAAGCCCACAGAGCCGAGCATACCTGCCTCAATCACATTGTACATGTGGTGGAGACCCATGACGACAGTCGCCGGGTAAATCGCGCCCATGACCATCGCACCGAGCGGGTTATGCACCAGCATTTCCGCCGCACGTAAGACCACCGTCTCGAGGCCGGAGAAAATCGGTCCGATAATCATAAAGGTGAGGAGCGCCGTAATGATAACGGTGCAGAGCGGCGTGATAAAGAGATCCAGCATCTCCGGCACATGGTCGTGGAACCACTTCTCGATTTTGCTCATGCAGAAGACCGAAAGGATGACCGGAATGACATGGCCCTGATAGCCGAGCTGGTTAATCTGGCCGAGCGCATAGTTCGGGAAAATCTCGATGTGACCGAACAGATACCAGACATCATATCCCTGTGACGCGTTCCAGCCGTTCGTCAGCGAGGAGTGAATCATCAGAAGACCGATGACGGCACCGAGGAAGATGTTGCCGCCGAACACGCGCGCCGCCGAGATTGCGACAATGACCGGCAGATAGGCAAAGGCCGTATTCGCGACCATGTCGAGAAACGCAAACCAGTCGGAACCCGCAAAGCCGAGTCCCGGAATCTTGGCGAGCGCCTCTACCAGTCCCATCATGAGACCCGAAGCGACAATCGCCGGTAAAATCGGCACAAAGACATCGCCAATCGGCTTTAAAAGTCTCTTCCAAAGCGGCTGCCGTGCGGCCGCCGCGGCCTTTACATCGTCCTTCGTCGCCGCCGTCATGCCCGTGATGCTCAGGAACTCGTCATAGACCTTGTTGACCGTTCCCGTGCCGATGATGAGCTGCAACTGCCCGTTCGACTCAAACATGCCCTTGACGCCCTCGACATTGTCGAGGTAGGTCTTGTCGACTTTGCTGTTATCCTTGATAACGAGCCGAAGCCGCGTTGCGCAGTGCGCCGCCTGTGCGACATTGTCCCGCCCACCGATGTGGTCGACGATTTCCTGTGCGCACTTCCTGTAATCCAGTGCCATAAGCCTTCCCCCTTTTCGGAGACTCTCCCGCGACAGGCGGGAGCGCTCGCTGTATCATTCGTTTCTGCCTTCGGCAGGAAACTTCGAGAAATGATTGCGCACGCTCATGACACATATGGTACCCTGATTCCGCATATCCATTTGTATCCGACACCCGTTTCTTTCGAACAGTGTGATCAGCGCCCGCTGTTCTATTCTTACAACAACCGCAGTTACAATAAATTCAGTTTTTCAAAAGCCCGATAGATACCGTCATCCGTGACCGCCGGGCAGACCCAGTCCGCGCGCTCCTTGAGTGCCGGCGAGCCGTTTTCCATGCAGACCGCATAGCCGACGGTCTCCATCATCTCAAGGTCGTTCATGCTGTCGCCGAAACCGACGGTGTCGCTAATCTTCGCGCCGAAGTAGTCGACAATGCGGCGCACGCCCTTGCCCTTGTTAAAGTCATGGCTCACAATTTCACCGTTCACGCAGCCGTGCGCCGGGACATCCTGGATGATAAAGTGAAAGTCCTTCTCGAGCAGGCGCTTGCACTCTTCGAGCTGAGAGGCCTCCCGCGCCATGATCACGATTTTATGAATCGGCTGTCCCGCATATTCTTCCATCGGGCGAATACCGAGGCTCTCGGAGAGCGCCTTGCGCCATCTCTCGATTTCGGAATTGCCGCCCTCGGTGCTGTCGAGAAAATCCTTTAAATTCGCATCGCCGAAAGATCCCTCCGTGCCCTCAATGGTGCAGAACACACCGTTCCGGTGCAGGGCGTCCAGTGCGATTTTGAGCGTCTCCGGCGCAATCGGATGGTCGTAGAGCACCTTGTCGCCGGCCTTCACATAGCCGCCGGAACTCGCGACCATGCCGTCGAAGGGGTAGCGGAGCAGGGGCTTTAACATATCCGGATTTCTGCCGGTACAGAGAAACAGTTTGTGCCCCTTCTCCCGCGCCCTTGCCATGGCGCGCACTGCTGAGTCCGGGGGCGTATTGATCCCCGCCTCCGTCAAGGTTCCGTCAATGTCCAGAAAAATCAGCTTGCTCATTTCTTTGACCCTTTTTTCTTTGCTGTGCGCTTTGTCTTTGCGCCTGTCCCGCTTTTCTTCGCGGCCCGCTCTGTCTTCATAATCGCTTCGACTGTCTTGCGCGCTGCCTCTTCGGCCGCCGCTCTTGCCGCTGCTTCCTCGGCCGCTGCCTTTGCCGCAGCTTCTTCGGCTTCCGCCTTTGCCGCCGCTTCCTCGGCCGCTGCCTTTGCCGCAGCTTCCTCGGCTTCCGCCTTTGCCGCTGCTTCCTCGGCCGCTGCCTTTGCCGCCGCTTCCTCAGCCGCCTGCTTTGCCGCCTTCTTTTCTTCCGCGGCCTTCTTTCGCGCGGTAGCTTTTCTCTCTTTTTCCGCCTGCTTCTCCGCCGCTTCGCGCGCTGCCTCCGCCTGCTTTGCCGCTTCGATTTCCTCTTCCTTGCTCCAGTAGAGCCACACGAAACCGAAGGCCGGAAGGCCGTAGGCCGTAGCGCGGCAGCGATCACCGTTCAAGAGATTCCGATACTCCTCCGGCTCGTTAATCCAGGCTGTGCCGTCCTGCACATCGAAGTTAAAGAGTGCCACCAGTTTCTCACCGTTATAGTAGCGGCCTATGCCGAGAATGTGGTCGTTATAGGTTTCCATAATCCAGGTGTCGGCCTCGGCGCGGAACACCTCATGTGTGGCGCGTATCGTCTCGAGCTCCCGGAGTGCCGTAAAGATTCTTCCCTCCCGGGTTGTCGGGTCTTTCCGCTTTTTTGCATCTTCCCAGGAGAAGTTCCCGCGGTGCAGGTAGCGCGAATCATCCCACTTGTAGGGATCTTCGTGATAGCTGTAGTCGTTTCGCTGTCCGATTTCGTCGCCCGAATAGATGACCGGAATGCCGGATAGGGTGAACAGGAAAGCGTGAAGCATGATATCGAGGCGGATTGCGCGATCCAGCTTCCACTGATTGCCCTCATATTCCGCCGCCTCAATGCCACAGAGTGAGGCTGTCGTGCCGCAAAGTCTTGCATCGCCGATGCGGGGATCGTCATTGTAGAGCTCGCCCCGCGCGTCGGAGCCGTAGAAATAGCCCCGGAAAAAGTCGTTTAAGAAGCGCTTGTGGCCGACTTCATCGTCGCCGAACTGCTTTAAGAAGCCGTAGTCAAGGCCCCAGCCGATGTCATCGTGGCAGCGCAGATAGTTGAGAAATAAATACTGTTTCGGCAGCGCGAAGATCTGTCCGAGCTGGTGTTTCATGAGCCGCACGTCCCGGGTCGCGACCGTGTGCCAGGTTGTCGCCATCGTCGTGACATTGTAGAGCATACTGCACTCCGGCTTCTCGAGCGTGCCGAAATACGGGACGACTTTCGAGGGCCCCATGACCACTTCGCCGAGCAGCTGTGTTGCGGGGCACACAATTTCAACGGCCATCCGCATGATGCGAACCAGCGTGTGTACCTGCGGCAAATTTCGGCAGGTAGTGCCGAGCGCCTTCCAGATATAGGGCACCGCATCGAGACGGATAATATCCGCGCCCTGGTTGCAGAGGAAGAACAAATTCTCGGTCATGTCATTGAAGACCGTCGGATTCGCATAGTTCAAATCCCACTGATAGGGATAGAAGGTCGTCATGACCACCTTCTGCACCGCATCGCACCAGCTGAAGTTTCCCGGCGCGGTCGTCGGGAACACCTGCGGCACCGTGCGGTCAAAATCGTTCGGAATGTTCCAGTTGTCGAAAAAGAAGTAACGGTCCTGAAACTCCTTTTCTCCGGCCTTTGCGCGTCTCGCCCACTCGTGATCCTCCGAGGTGTGATTCAGCGCAAAGTCGAGACAAACGCTCATGCCGTTCTTGTGGCACTCGGCCGCCAATGCCGCAAAGTCCTCCATGGTGCCGAGCTCCGGCTCCACCGTGCGGAAGTCCGCAACCGCATAGCCGCCGTCGGACCGCCCCTTCGGGCTGGCAAGCAACGGCATCAGGTGAATGTAGGTCGCACCCGACTCCTTCAGGTAAGAGAGATGTTCCCGCACCCCGCGAAGCGTCCCGCCGAAACAGTTTGTATACAGCATCACGCCAAGGACTTCATTGCTCTTGCACCAGTCCGGATTCGCCTCTCGCTCGCGGTCCAGTTTTTTCATCGGTTCCGGTCTGGTCTCATACATCCGATAGAGCATCGAGAGAAAGTACTGAAAAGCATTTTCGTCATTGTGATACAATTCCGAGTACAGCCACTTCAGTTCATCCAGCCTTTTACCAAGGCGCACTCTAAATTCCTCTGCCTGCCCCTCTATTTTTCCCATAAAAATGCCCTCTCGTTTTTTCTTAACATTATAATGAGTTTTCGGAATTCTAGCAATAAAATGCACTCCCAAATTCTCCGGAGATTGACAAATCTCTTTCGTTTCATGTATACTCTGCTTGCTACACTGGAGAGGTGTCGGAGCGGTCATAACGAGGCGGTCTTGAAAACCGTTAGTCCTACGGGGCACATGGGTTCGAATCCCATCCTCTCCGCGAAAGCAAAAGCACGCAAATAGGCCAAAAACGGCTTAGATGCGTGCTTTTTCTATGTTCTCTGTGCCAAAAAATCGGCTGCAACCGATGGGAAAACAGCCAGAATCAGGAACACATGCAACACGAATGCAACACAAAAAATGCCCTATATTGCAACGCGGTTCCCACACCGCAATTTTCGCAGCACACGCGGTCTCCCCGGTGACCTACGTACACAATCCCATCTTCTCCGCGGCAAAAAGCGCGTATCCGAGCCAAAAAAACGGCTCGGATACGCGCTTTTTTCGATTGTTTTCATCCAATCTCATAGGAAATTTTCTTGCGCATCACATGTACTTCCCAGGGAGAAGCCTTTTCAGGCTCTTTTATTATTTCAAATCCCTCTTCTCCCTCCGAGAAACGGAATACGAGAAGCCCCGTGATATCATCTACCCGGGCTCCGTATTGATAGGTCACAGTACAATCGGTATTTGACACATACTTACAGTAGACCATCAAGCCTCTCTCTTTTCGGCTTCTGTGCCGTTCGACCGCTGCCGCGGGCGATGCTACTCCGCCATCAGGACAAAATCACAGTGGCTCCGAATCTCACAGTGCTTGAAATAGTATTCTTCTCTGGGAATCCACATATCTTTAAATGCCTCAAAGCTCTCCGGATTTCGACGGAGCAGCCGCTCGCGCTGATACTCGGGCGTAATATCCAGAAACACACAGCAGTCATAAAGTGCCCGCAGTGCGGGATGGCAGCTGTAGGAGCCTTCCACAAGGGTCGGCAGCGCGGGGTCCGGTTTTCGCGGCGGCAAAAAACGGTCGGCATGGCAGTCATAGGGGAGATAGCTGATTTTCCTTCCCGCGCGAAGCGGCTCCAGTACTTCACTCCGAAGACGCTCAACCCAGATATGTCCGCCGGGCTCCGCCATCCGCTCCGCTGCTCTCTGCGAAAAAGGCAGGTAAAAATCGTCCATGTGAATCACATTGCAAGGCAAAACACGCTGCAGTCTCTCTGCCATCGTTGTCTTTCCGGAAGCACAGCGCCCGTCGAGCGCAAGCAGAAATCCGCCCCCGGGATGCGCGGACAGCAAGTCAAAAAGACGCGTAAAATTATCCATTGGCAGCGCGCACACCGGCGTCGGCGCCAAACAAACCGCTTATCCCCGTTCGATGCAACGCAAGCATCACACTCGGAATCAGGATGAGCTGGAGGAGAATGCCCGGAACTGCATTCAAGAACGCCCCTGCGAGGAACATCTGCCAGGTAAAGGTCTTCCCCGCCATGCCGAGCAGAGCAACTTCCGCAATTCCCCAGACTGCGCGCCCCGCGAACATCGCGAGAAGCAGGGCGCGGTACAGTGCCCGCAGGCACTTCCACGGCGAGCGCCGATAGAGTGCCCCCGCCACGGCGCCGTAGGTTGCGAGCTCAAAGGTCATCGCGAGTGCGACCGGATAGAGCGGCGGCATTCCAAAGAGGAGGGACCGCATCAGCGGCAAAACAGCGCCGAGGAGCAGTCCGTACTGCCAGCCGAGCAGCAGCCCGCCGAGGAATACCGGCAGGTGCATCGGGAGCAACAGGTTGCCGACGCGCGGAATGTTGCCTGTCACCATGGGCAGAACGAGCCCCAGTGCCAGTAACATCGCCGCCAGTGTCAAATTTCTGATTTGTCTCTGCATTTTATTTCTCTCATTCTCTGAATCTTAAACCGTGACCTCATTCACTGCCGGTCAAATACCGCCGCTATCTTCGCGAGGAGCTCCCTGATTTCGAGGTGCTGGGGACATACCTTCTCACATTTGCCGCAACGAATGCAGTCGGCCGCCCGACCGTGATCCCCGGCAATCATGAAGTTCCGATAGTCATTGATTGTATTCGGATTATGGAACGACTCGTACGCATTCGAAGCGCCTAAAATTTCGGGAATCCGGAGGTTCTTCGGACAGGTATTCTCCTCGACGCAGTAATGACAGGCCGTACAGGGAATCAGATCCAGACGGTCGAATACCGCGCAGACCTTGCGGAGCGCCTCCGTCTCGGTTTCCGAAAGCGGCTGAAAGTCACACATTGCGGCGAGATTGTCCTCCATCTGTTCCATATTGCTCATGCCGGAGAGCACTACCGCAATCTGCGGAAAGCTCGCCGCAAAGCGGATTGCATAGCTCGCATTGCTGCCCCCGTTTAAATCCCGGAGAATCCGGTCCGCCTCTTCCGGCAGCTTCACGAGGCTACCGCCCTTCACGGGCTCCATGACCATCACGGGTTTCTGATGTTTCTCGCAGACCTCATAGACCTTGCGCCCCTCGACCTCATCGCTCTCATAGTCCAGATAGTTGAACTGAATCTGTACGAATTCGATTTCCGGGTGCTCGTTTAAAATCATATCCAGCACTTCTGCCTTATCGTGGAAGGAAAGTCCGAGGTGGCGAATGTAGCCTTCCTGCTTTAACTCCCAAGCCGTCTCATAGGCGCGACAGCGCTTGAACTTCTGATAGTTCTTTTTGTTCTGCGCGTGCATCAGGTAAAAATCAAAGTAATCAACCTTACAAAGCGCAAGCTGTTGCATGAAAAACGGGCGGATGTCCTCCTGCTTCTCGAAATACGGCTCGGTCAGCTTATTCGTCAGGAGAAAGCGTTCGCGCGGATAGCGGGATGACACGCACGCTGCGATTGCCGTCTCCGATTTGCCTTTGATATAGCCGTGTGCCGTGTCGAAATAATTAAAGCCCGCCGCGATAAAGGCATCGGCCATCCGACAGAATTCCGCATGATCGACCTCCTCGCCGTTCATCGGAAGCCGCATGCAACCGAAGCCGAAATTTCCGCGAATCTCCGGGAAAAACCGATTCTGTTTCATTCTTCTGTCTCCTTCCTCTGCAGCCTCTGCCGATCCCGCAGCCACTGCTCTGCCCTCGCCATGTCCGCCGGCGTTGTGAGCTTTTGATTTTGTTCTTCGCCCTCCACCAGCTTCACGGGGCAGTCGCCGAAGCGTTCCATAACCTGCGCGTCATCGGTCGCGAGCAGGGCGCGCGCATCCTGCGCTTTGCGCGCCCTGTCATAGGCTTCATAGGCAGCGCAAATCGCTGTATAAGAAAAGACCTGCGGGGTCTGCGCCGCAAAGAGCAAGGCGCGCGGCGGCGTATCTGCGACAAAGCCCTCCGGATTGCCGAGCTTTATCGTGTCCTTGACCGGAATCGCCGGAATCGCCGCGCCGTAGCGCTCTCCCGCCTCCCGCATGCGCTTTAAAAGTTCCTGCGATACAAACGGGCGCGCGGCATCGTGGATAAAAACCAGCTCTGTCCCGCGTTCCCGAAGCGCAGCGAGTCCCGCGACAACCGAGTCACAGCGCTCTATGCCGCCCTCTACCGCAGCAACCAATTTGCGAAAGCCGTACTCCTCCCGGTAAGTCCGATAGAGTGTTTCCGCCTCTCCCTGCGGCGTAACCAGCACGATTTCATCGATACTGCTCTCGGAAAGCGCCTGCAGCGCGTGCCAGAGCACGGTATGCCCGTCGAGCAGTAAAAACTGCTTCGGAATTTTGCTCTGCATGCGCGACCCGTGTCCGCCCGCAAGCAGGATAGCCGCTGTCTTTTTCCCCGCCATTTCAGCGCTCCCCGAGCTTCAGATTCGGAACGGCATTCAGATCCCAGCCGCTTCTTCTGCCCGCACAATACTCATAGTAGGCCGCGGAACCGATCATCGCCGCATTGTCTGTGCAGAGCCCAAGCTCCGGATATGTGAGGGTATAGCCGGCCGCCTCACAGGCAAGCCGCATGGCCTCGCGGAGCGCGGAGTTCGCAGCGACGCCGCCCGCCATTGCAATCGTCTTGCAACCGAAATCCCGCGCGGCCTCCATCGTGTGGGAGACCAGAACCTCGACAACCGCCTTCTGGAACGAGGCGACGAGATCCGCAACCGGAATCTCCTCCCCCGTCATCTTTGCGTGATTCTGATAATTTAACACGGCACTCTTTAAGCCGCTGAAGCTGAAGTCATAGGGCGAGTCCGCGACCTTGGCGCGCGGAAAGCTGATGGCATCGGGATTCCCCTCCCGCGCCTTTTTGTCGATTTTCGGCCCGCCCGGGTACCCGAGTCCCACCGATCTCGCCACCTTGTCAAAAGCCTCGCCCGCCGCGTCGTCTCGGGTCTGCCCGAGGATGCGGAACTTGCCGTAGTCCTCGACCATCACGAGATTTGTGTGTCCGCCGGACACAATGAGACAGAGGAAGGGCGGCTTTAAATCCGGATTCGCAATAAAATTCGCCGAGACATGCCCTTCGATGTGGTTTACACCGATTAAGGGCTTGCCCGCCGCCCAGGCCATGGCCTTTGCCG
>ERZ773196.1411-NODE-1411-length-13390-cov-3.374653_pt1 | contig 13390 bp, 17 predicted proteins | sample MGYA00581009_ERZ773196 | MGnify/ENA primary metagenome ERZ773196 (study PRJEB29015, sample SAMEA2738162) | human oral metagenome | biome: human oral; feature: human-associated habitat; material: saliva | place: China | collected 2243 ... | reverse complement strand
ATACTCTCCGAACTCTCCTACCGTCATAAACGGATAGGCATGAGATTCTGTCGGAAGATAAGCTACCAGAGCTCTGCTCTTCACACAAATCGCTTCTCCGTCTAAAGTAACTTCCCCTTCACTCTCTCTTGTCAGACCGGAAATAATCTTCATAAAAGTAGTTTTTCCTGAACCGTTCGGACCCAATAAGGCATAAATTTTACCGTTCAAAAGCTCTGTGTCAACATGGTCCAAGGCGATTTTTCCGTTGTATTTTTTACTTAGCATTGTAGACTGAAGCATCGATTTCCTCCTTTATATATTCCTGAATCACTTCCCTTGAAATAGAAAGACCCTTCATACGTATAATGTATTCTTTCGTATATTCCTTTGCACGCCTTTCTCTTTCCATCTTTAATTTTCTTTCATCCTCGGTGACGAAAGTCCCCATTCCTCTTTTTGTAAAGCAAAGCCCCTTCAGTTCCAAGTCCTGATAGACACGTGATGCCGTATTGGGATTGATTTTATAGCTTACAGCCAGGTCTCTTCCTGAAGGCAGCTTTTCTCCTGAAGGAAGCTTTCCGTTTAACATATCCTTGATAATATCCGCTTCCACTTGCAGATAGATGGGAAGAGAAGGATTATATTGCATTTTTCCTCCTTTCTAAATACAGCGCGTTTTATACACGATATCCGTTAGAAAAAAGATTTCACAAGTTTCTCCCGCACCGGGTGTTAACGAGATACCGCACGCTTTGCGAGCGATACTCGTTATGAATAAAAATTTTGCATTAGTGTACTACTGATATAGTACACTAATGCATTAAGTCTGTCAAGACACAAAAAAAGATATTGCCATTCGACAATATCTTTTCAATCTTTTCTTATTCTGCAGCGCCTGCAACAGCACGCTCAACTTTACCGGAACGCAGGCAGGAAGTACAGACGTACATCTTCTTTGTACCGCCATCTACCTTCACTCTAACTGACTTCACATTCGCTTTCCACATCTTGTTTGATCTTCTATGTGAATGGCTTACTTGATTCCCGAAATGTACTGCCTTGTCGCCAATAGCACACTTAGCCATGATTGCACCTCCCTCTTTTAAAAAATCCACTGCTTTACAGCGACTATAGTACTATAGCAAAAATGATTTTAGATTGCAAGCAGAAATTTAAAATCCAAAAGAGAGCCAAAAGAGACCTCTGCATCCACTTTCTACTATTCACTTTCCTCTGAATAATCGCTTTTTACTCTTCAAAATCACTCAAATCGATATCGATGACATCCGGAGTCGAGTCGGTATAATCGGTAGCATCTTCCCCGCCAGGAAGAACTGTATATTTTTTTTCTTCCTTTTGCTGTTTTTTTTCAGCCTGAACCATAGAGTCCAAAGCCTCCTGCCCCTTACTTTCCGCTTCTTCACTGACCTTATTTCCCCCGGTAATTTTATCAATAGCATCCGGAATCATGTCTATAATCTTGGAAAAAGCATCCTCATTTTTCACCCGAATCAACTTCGTTCTTCCATTTTGAATCACAAGCATCGCTGCAGGGCTGATTTTTGAACTCATAGCGCCTGCACCGCCGTCTCCTTTTTTGTTGTTTTCTTTAACAAAAGCACCGCTGGCCATTCCGCAACTAAGCTCCATAAGAGGAATGAGAACAGTATCCCCCAGTTTAATCGGCTCTCCGACAACGGTTTTGGACTGCACAAAACCGTCCATCCCTTGAAATAGCTCTTGAATAAGCTCTTTTGTATTGTTATTTGCCATGTTTCCCTCCCTTGAGGACTAATTTTCGGAACTGTTTATTTTTTAAAAGGTGAACCAACAGAATCAGCAAATGAATCAGCCGTATTCTTCCCTCTATACGAATCTTTCCATAATAATAACTGTCTCCGAACTCCGGAACAAGTCTGATTTTATCCTGTACAAGCGGATAAAAGAGCGCCAGACCTTCTAAAACCTGCCCCATAGTATACGGATCCTCTATTGCAAAATAGAGTTCTCCTTTCGCCTTCCGAATCCGACAAGTCTTTAAGAAACGGAGCGTTTCGCGTAAAACCAGGGCTATCATTTCCCTTGATTCTTCCTTGCTAAGTTCTTTGACGGTCTCAAGAACTTCTTGGAAGCTTCTCAGTTTCTCCCGAAGAATCTTCTTCCCTTTTCCGATTATTCCTTTCATTCTTTTCCTCCCTCAAAAATCGTGACGAAAAGAATCTTTCCGGAGTAACTCAGTTTTTCCTCTTGATAGCTTGCCTGAAAGTGCATGAGAGGAAAACGCAGGGAGAACTCCCCTCTCGGATGCTCTTCCTCCCTTTCCTTCTTCCCGTCCAATTTATAACGGAAGGGGAAAAATAAAAGAAAAAACAGAAGGAAGAGAAGAAGCAGAAGCAAAAAAAGAAGAATCAATAAGAGATATTTGAGAATCGTTAAAACGATGAGCATTTCTCCTCTCCTCTCAGCTTCTTAAGACTCATCATCGATACCAATTGAAGCGCATCCTTATACCCGTAAGCTATCCCGAGAATCTCATCATCTTTTCTGGGAAAGTTTTTCATCTTCAGCATGGAAGAAGAATAAAACTCGAATAAATTGCTTCCGTATCCGCTATAAACCAGATAAGCCATGGGCACAATATGCCCTTCTCTCAAATTTTCCATGAGATAGGGAATATATTTTTGGGCTCTATTCCCGAAGCATAAATCCTTAGATAAACGCATTATTTCTTTTCCGTAAGATAGGTTCTGACCATTTGTAAAGCCGCATTGCAGGCTTGTTCCCGAACTTCTTTTCTATTTCCCGTAAAATGGAACTCCAGAACCTTGGTTTTTCCTCCGGCACAAACCGCAATATAGACTAAGCCTACCTCTTTATCTTCCAATGCAGTAGGTCCGGCATTTCCGGTGAGTGCAACAGCTAAATCCGCCTCAGACTCCATCATGGCGCCAATTGCCATTTCTTTCGCCGTAGAGGCCGATACCGCACCTTCCTTTCGCAAGAGCTCCTTTTTCACGGAAAGTATTTTACGCTTCGATTTATTGGAATAGGTTACATATCCAACCTTAAAACAATCCGAAGCTCCTTCCACCGAGGTGATAGCGGCGGAAACCAGCCCTCCTGTAATACTCTCCGCCGTAGTGATTGTTTTCTTTGCATTTTTCAGAAGAAAGACAACCTGCTCTTCAAGGGTCGCATCAATAGGGTAATGAAGCTCCTTTTCCTTTTTCTTCTCTCCCATTAAAAACCTCCTTCTTGCAGCACTTTCCGATTCTTATATACATAATCAATAAGCGAAACAATGGTTAAAATCAAAGACAGATAAATAAAAAGCAAATTGACGAAATGTAGGGCAGGAAGCTGTAATATAAGGAGAATAATCATCACCATCTGGCTGACTGTCTTCAGCTTTCCGAAATAGGATGCGGCTATTACCACATTTTGCTCCACGGCAATCAAGCGAAAACCGGAAATGATGAATTCTCTGGAAATGAGGATGATCACATACCATGCCGGAAGCCTTGATAAAGGAATCATACAGATTAATGCGGAACAAACCAGCAATTTATCCGCCAAGGGGTCCATAAATTTACCGAAATTGGTAACCAGATTTCTTTTTCTTGCGATATGTCCATCCAGATAGTCCGTAAAAGAGGCTGTGCAGAACAAGAATAACGCAATCAGACGGAAAAGCATTTCCTGTTCCGCCGGATACAAGATAAAAAATACAAACACAGGAACCATTAAGGCCCTTAAAATGGTCAATTTATTGGGAAGATTCACAATACTCTCCTATTAAATCATAGCCTTCCGTATCCACTACTTTCACTTGGACAAACTCTCCGCTAACTCTCTCCGGTCCTTTTACGAAGATAAAGCTGTCAATCTCCGGGCTGTCCATATACGATCGAAGGATAACTCTGCCTTCCTCCTCGTCATAGCCCGTAATAAGTGCCTTTAAAATCCTGCCCCTTTGTTCCTCAGCCTTTTGGAACGCAATTTCCTGCTGCAATTCCATAATACGGGAAAGTCTCTTGTTCTTCACACTTTCCGGAATCTGATTCTCCATACTTGCCGCAGGGGTTCCTTCCTCTTGAGAGTATGGGAAGACACCCAGCCTGTCGAAACGTTCTTCCGTAATAAAGGAAAGGACATCTTGAAAATCTTCTTCCGTTTCTCCGGGAAAGCCGGTAATCAAAGTTGTTCTTAGGCAAATATCGGGAATTTCTCGCCGAAGAAGCGCTATCTTTTCTTTTAACTCTTCTCTCCGTGTTTTCCGGTTCATGGCTTTCAAAATTCTATCGGAAGAATGCTGAATCGGCAAATCCAGATAATGACAGACTTTCGGATTGTCACGAAGCTCTTCCATGAGTGGAAGTTCTATTTCCTCCGGGTAGCAGTATAAAACCCGAATCCAAACCAATCCTTCTATCTCGGAAAGGGCATGCAGTAAAAGATGCAGACTCTTTTTCCCGTAAAGATCGGTTCCGTAAAGAGTTGTCTCCTGTGCCACCAAAATCAGTTCTTTCGCACCGTCTTTTACAAGTTCTCTTGCTTCTTCCAAAACCATTTCCATAGGAATGGAACGAAAATGCCCCCTAAGACGGGGAATAATACAATAACTGCAGTACTTATCACAACCTTCAGCAATTTTCAAATAGCGGGTATATCGCTCTCCGCTCTCTACTCTCTTCATTTGAGAATCGAGACGACGAACGTAGTCTTTTACAGAGGCAATCTCATCTATCTCGGGAAGTTCCTTCCGTATTTCATCCTTATATCGTTCCACCAGACAGCCGGCAACAATCAGTTTCTTAAGACTTCCGCTTTTCTTATACTCCGCTAAATCCAATATGGTATTAATGCTTTCTTCTTTAGCCGGTCCGATAAACGAGCAGGTATTCACAATCGCAATATCCGCTTCGGACGGATCCAGTGTCACCTCGGCTCCATCATATTTTCCCAATAACTCCGATAAGAGCTTCTCCGAATCCACTCGGTTTTTATCGCATCCGAGGCTTTCCAAATACAGCTTCATTACTCCTCACCGTCGGAAGAATAATCTCCGTCGGAATAGTCGTCTTCTTCCCCGCTTCCTTCCGCATACTCTTCTTCACTTTCGGAATCCGCTTCTTCCTCGTCGGCTCCTTCTTCCTCTTCTACATCTTCATCCTCATACTCCTCATCTTGTGCGAAACGAGGATAAGACTCTGCAGTGTCCTGACTGTGAATAGGCTCTTCTTCATAATCCAAGCCTTTTTCTACATTAACCAGATTCTTGGAAATCTCTTCAATAGCAACGGAAAGTGGCTTTCTGCCTTCCTCCGCCTTCACAAGCGGCGCATCTCCGTCAATAATTTGTCTTGCCCGCTTTGCGCTGGCAATGACTACGGAATAGCGAGACTGCACTTCCAATTCTCCCTCTTCTCTATTCTTATTCATAGAATCTATTAAGTCGTTATATGTTGGACGTAGCATCTTCTATCCTCCTTAAATCCTTTCTGATTTTTTCTATCAAATCCAAATGCGCTTCCACTCTATCGTGAGACGCACGAATTAGATTATGCAGTTTTTCCGTACAAGTGTCAATATCCGCATTCACCAAGACGTAATCATAAGCCTCCACGCCCTCCGACTCTACTATCGCTCGGCTCAGACGCTTATTTATCGTCGCTTCATCCTCGGTATTTCTCCCTATTAGCCTTTTTCGAAGTTCTTCCGCAGAAGGCGGTGTCATAAAAATCAGAAGACTTTCAGGAAATTTCTTCTTGATTTTTAGAGCTCCTTGAATTTCAATCTCCAAAATCACATCTTTGCCTTGATTTAGACAGTCCTCTACAAATTTTCGGGGAGTTCCGTAATAATTATCCACATATTTTGCATACTCCACAAGTTCATCGCGGTCTATCATTTCTTCAAAACGCGCTTTACTCACGAAAAAATAGGATTTTCCCTCTGCTTCGCCTTCTCTTGGACTTCTTGTAGTCGCTGAAATAGACAAGGCATAATTATCATACTTCTCCGTAATTTTTTTCATAATGGTTCCCTTTCCCGCACCGGAAAAACCTGAAACCACAACCAAAATCCCCTTTTCCATTTTTCCCTCTTCTATTCTATATTTTGTATCTGCTCTCTCATCTTCTCAATACAATTCTTCGCTTTTAAAGCAATATTGCTAATTTCCAAATCCGTTGCCTTCGATAAAATAGTGTTACTCTCTCTGTTCATCTCCTGCATAAGGAAGTCCAAATCTCTACCCACAGCTTCTTCTTCCTTAACTAAAACTCCGGCACGTTTTACATGACTGTCCAGTCTGGTAATTTCCTCATCCGTACTCACCTTATCGGAAAAAATGGCAACTTCCTCTAAAAGCCTTCCTTCATCGATATTATGTCCTTCAAGACAATCCTCTATTTTTCTCCGCAGGCGTTTTTCATATTGCAGACGAATTTCGGGTTCTCTTTCCTTAAAAAAAGCAATATAGCCTTCCATTTCGGCAAGCTTTTTTTCCAAGTCCGCCTTAAGCTTCTCCCCTTCCTCTGAGCGGGAATGCACAAACTCCTCTACAGCCTTCTTTACAACGGCAATTAATGCTTCCTCATCCTCCTCCATTTCTTCCTCTGCAAGACGAAAAACTTCAGGATAAAAGAAAATTCTTTCCGCATTTAAGGAGCAGGGAAGCCCCAAGTTTTTCGAAAGCTCCGTGATTTCCGCTTTATATCTTTCCGCTAAAACTTTGTTCACAAGGAGTTTCTTTTCTCTCTCCGCACCATCTTCCACAGAAAGAAATACCTCTACCTTACCTCTCGAAATACTTTCCTTTACTATCTGTCTAATTTTTAATTCCATCGCCTGGAAAGTTCTCGGAAGACGAAAACTTAAATCCAAAAATCGGGAATTCACCGACTTAATTTCCACCGTGACATCACGCCCGTTTTCACTGGAACTGGCTCTGCCAAAACCGGTCATGCTTTTCATTCTTTACCCTCTCCTTTTCCCTTGTGTTTTTTCCCTCTTTATCCTATCCTTAGAAATACACAAGTTGGATTCATTCCTTTAATTTTTAATGATAACAAGGGCAAGTTTCTTTTTCAAGAATAAAAGGTGGTTTTATGGCATTTGACGGTTTATTTTTATCAGCTTTAGTTTCCGAGTTCAAGACTACAATTTCAGGGGGGAAAATCAGTAAAATTGTACAAAGTGAAAAAGATGAAATACAACTCACAATTAAAAAGGAAAAGCAGCAGTTCTTTCTCCACCTTTCCGCCAATCCTTCAATTCCCTTAGTTTACTTAAGTGACAAGGGAAAGACGGCTCCTCTTACTGCACCGAACTTTTGTATGGCACTAAGAAAGCATATCGGAAACGGATTTATTCAAGATATCACACAGGCCTCCAGAAACTTACCGGAACAAGGTTTAGAGCGAGTACTGCTTCTCCATATATCCCATAGAGACGAACTTGGCGACATAGGTATAAAATATCTTTCGATAGAAATCATGGGAAAATATTCAAATATCATTCTATTAAAAGAAGATTTTACCATTCTCGATGCCATAAAGCGAATTTCCTCTGTACAATCCTCTGTTCGAGAGGTTTTACCCGGAAGGAAATATTTTATTCCCGACCAATTCAAAAAAGAAAATCTATTATGCTTTCCCTTGGAAAGTTTACAAACTTTTCTGGAAAATAAAAAAAATCCAAATACCGAAAGAGATTCCGGTATGGAAAATCTTTCCGAGCTTCTTTTCCAAAGCTTTTCCGGCTTAAGTCCACTGTCGGCAAGAGAAATCTCCTTAGATGCCGGTCTTCCCCAAGATCAGAAATTAGACTGCATGTCTTCATTGGACTATGAGAAGCTTTCCGATGCTATTTTTCGGCTTAGGAAGCGGATTCGTGAAGGAGATTTTACTCCGCAGATTCTCTACGAAAACGGAAAATCCTTTGATTTTTCCGCGATTCCCGTTCGACAGTATAGCGGGAATCCCGCCTTTCACGTTGAAATCTTTCACTCTCCCTCCGAACTTCTCACGTTTTACTACGGAGGAAAGGAGAAAGAAGATCGTGTCCGCCAAAAATCCGCAGACTTGAAAAAACAATGCAGCACTCTTTTAGAGCGCGTCAGTAAAAAGCTCAGCTTGCAGGAAAAGCAGTTAAAGGATACGGAGAAAAAAGAGCGTTTTCGAATCTTTGGCGAGTTACTCACCACCTACGGATACAGTCTTAAAGGCGGAGAAAAAGAACTGATCTGTGAAAACTATTATAACGGACAAGAGGAACATATTCCCTTAGAGGAAAGTTTAAGCCCAATTGAAAATGCAAAAAAATATTTTGATAAGTACGATAAGGCAAAACGCACGGAAAGGAATCTTTCTACGCAGGTAAAGGAAAGCAAAAACACACTGGAGCACCTGCAATCCATAGTAAACAGTCTTGCCACCGCAGAAAATGCAGAAGACTTAGATGATATTCGAAGAGAAATGGGAGAATACGGCTATATGAAGCCGATTTCCCCAAAAAAGAAAAAGGAGCGAAAGGAGGACAAATCCTCTCCCAGAATCTTCCGTTCTTCCGATGGCTACCTTCTTTATGTAGGAAAGAACAATTACCAAAACGAAATAGTCAGTTTTCAGATTGCGGAAGGAAAAGATTTTTGGTTTCATGTAAAGGGTTCTGCCGGCTCCCACGTCATTGCCAAAACAGAAGGAAAAAGTCTGGAAGAACTCCCCGACCGTCTCTTTGAAGAAGCCGCAGAACTTGCCGCCTATTTCTCTTCAGAAAAAGAAAGTGCCAAGGTGGAAGTCGACTATACGGAAAGAAAAAATCTGAAAAAGGTCGTGGGTGGCGCTCCGGGCTTTGTCATCTACCACCAAAACTATTCTATCCTGGTTACACCGAAAAAAATCCCGGAAGAGCTTTAAGCTCCTCCGGGACTTTTTATTCTTCTTCCCAATTTGTATAAACACTCTGCACATCATCGGATGCATCCAATAAGTCAAGTGTTCTTCTTAAACTCTTTACCGCTTCTTCCTCTGTCACGGAAACGGTATTTCCGGGAATCATCACGACCTCAGCTTCAACCATAGGAATATTTTCTTTTTCCAAATTCTCCCGCACCGCAGAAAAATCAGCCGGGCTCGTGATAATTTCATAGCTGTCATCACGATCAATGAGGTCTTCCGCTCCTGCCATAATCGCGATATCCATCAGGGCGTCAAAGTCCTTATCGAGATCCTCCATCACTTCCTTATCCAGGATAATCTGTCCCTTTTCTTCAAAAAGGAAGGATACGGACCCCTGTGCTCCAAGGCTTCCTTTTCCCTTTGTGAAAGCGGAACGAACATCCGCCGCGGAACGATTCTTATTATCCGTTAATACCTTTACGATAATGGCTACACCGTTTACACCGTAACCTTCATACTGCATTTCCTCGAAATTTACTGCATCCAGCGCTCCCGCAGCCTTTTTAATTCCGTTTTGAATGGTATCGTTCGGCATATTGTTTGCTTTAGCTTTGGCAATGACATCACGAAGCTTTGAGTTACTGTTCGGATCCGCTCCCCCCTGCTTTACTGCAAGGGCAAGTTCATGACCGATAATCGTGAAAATCTTTCCCTTTGCCGCATCATTCTTTTCTTTTTTTGCTCTAATGTTGGAAAACTTTGAATGGCCTGACATACTCTCTCCTCTAATTTTCTTCTTAGTGTACCTATTTTCTCTTTTCTTAGCAAGTTTTTTTCAGAATACCTGTACTTAGATTCATCTTTGATAAAATAAATATAAGATAGAAATCCCTGTCATTTCTGTAAAGAAAATACAAAGCACTTCTGTGTTATCCCGATTATGATAAGCTAAGAAATCTCATCAACATGCAAGTTAGACTGCGGATCAAATGTGCCTATCCACTTTTTTCCACTATAATACACGCGAGGAACACGATTTCCAAGGCCACATAAGAACTCATAAGGAAAGACACCGAATTTTTCCCAATCATAAAGGCTGATTGCTTCTTCTCCTTCTTCACCAAGAAGTGTCACCTCCTGAAAAAGATTCGCATCCGCAGCACTGACATCTACCATGAACTGGTCCATACAGATTCTGCCTAAAACAGGACATTTCTTTCCGCTGATAATGACCTCCGCCTTTCCGGAAAGTATCCTGGGATAACCGTCTCCATAGCCCACCGGAATCGTAGCAATCCGCATTTCCTTATCCGTCACAAAAGCGGAGCCGTAGGAAATCCCCTCTCCCTTCGGGACAGTCTTTATATGAGAAATTTTTGCCTTCCAGGAAAGTGCCATCTTGATGGGCAGGTCCTTTCGCACTTCCGAAGAGGGGTAAATCCCGTAAAGCGCGATGCCGTCCCGCACCATATTGTACTCCGTACCGATGTCTTCCAATATCCCCGCTGAATTCGAAATATGACACAGAGGAATCGTATAGCCCTCTTTCTTCAAACTTTCCAAAAAATTGTGGAAGCGTTTTTGTTGTTTCAAGGTATAAGCCTTATCCACCTCATCACAGGACGCAAAGTGGGAAAAAATCCCCTCCACATCGATAAAGGGACTTCGTAAAATAGAAAGAGCAATCTCCAAAGCCTCTTCTTCCTCTACCTGTATGCCTATTCTTCCCATTCCGGTGTCCAGTGCAATATGTCCCGCTAATTTTGTTTTTCTCTTCTTCGCTATTTTTTCGATTTTTTCGACTTGCCTCATGGTAAAGAGACTTGGCATTACCCGGTAATCAAATAAAGATTCATATTGACTTTCGGGGACAACACCGAGAACCAGGATATTTTTTTCTATACCGGCCTTTCTTAAGGTAATCGCCTCCTCTATGGTTGCCACGCCGAAGAGAGCGCATTCTTCCTCTATCGCTTTCGCTACTTCCACCATGCCGTGCCCGTAAGCATCCATTTTTATTACTGCACAAAATGCTGTGCCGATGCGTAACCTCTCCTTACAAAGGCGAAGATTTTCCCGAATCCTATCCAAATCCACAATGGCATAGGTCCTGTCGTAGCTTTTTTTATCTGTCATCTTCCCTGTCTTCCTTTTCTATAAATTCTTCCATAGCAAGGGCAAAGTATTGAGGAAGGTCCCTTGCCATAACAGCATGTTCTCCCTCATCTTCCGCTGCCAGCTTTCCTCCCCTCACTTGAATAAGCACGGAAAGGCAGGACGCTTGAAAAGCAAGTGCATGAGCCGGCAGATCCTTATATCTTTCTTTCAACACACATAAAAGCCCTGCCAAAAATCCTGCAAAAATATCCCCCGATCCCCCCTTACTTAAGGAAGGGCAGGACTCCAGATTATGAAAAAAATTTTTTCCTTCTTCCTGAACCTCTTTCTTGGCGGAAAATGGCGCAAAAACCATTGTATCACAGGATTTCAAAATTAAAATACAATGATGCTCATTTGCATATTTTCTTCCCAACTCTTCTCTCTTTTCCATGACGTCTTCCAGAGAAGAGTGACAAAGCCTGGAAAACTCCTTTAGATGCGGAGTCAAAATAACCGGGAAATCATAAGCAATAGCAGAAAGTTCTTCCTCCAGTACTGCATCTTCTGCAATCATATTGAGAGCATCCGCATCCAAAATAAGATATTCCGGAGGAGAAGCCTTACAATTTTTTAAAAGACGAAGAAGAAGCGACGCCCTATCCTTCCCGGTTCCGATTCCGGGTCCAAACAAAAGAACTTCTTTCTTATGTACTTTTTCCTTCAAATCTATGGTCGAAATATCCTTAACAATGGCTTCAGGAACCCTGATTTGTAAAACAGTTCTATTCTCTTCCTCTGTCACTACATACACAAGGCCCGCCCCTGCGCGATATGCCGCCAGTGCGGAAAAAACAGCAGCTCCTGCCATTCCTTTTTTACCTGAAAAAATCTCTACCGTTCCGTAAGAACCTTTATGAGAAAAAGGATTTCTTTTGGGGAGTGGCAAAAATGAATTTGACCTTATCATTTCTGCCTTTGACTGATCAACGAGATACCGCACGCTTTGCGAGCGATACTCGTTATGAATCAGTATTGCTGTGGCAAGGACAAGTGTTTTGGTATTGGAAATACTGACTTCAACTTTCTCTCCCCCAAGCTCTCGAAAGATTTTTAATGCATTTCCATAAAGTTTTACATAGGGCTTCCCCAATTTATCCCTTAGAACCTCTATGTCCAAAAGAGAAAAATCTCTTACTCCTGTGCCAAAGGTCTTAGCAACAGCTTCTTTCACACTAAAATCACCGGCTAGGCGAGAAGCTCTTCCCTCACTTTGCCGGCGTTCTTCTTCTGTGAATATTCTATCCAATCCGGATTTTTCTTGCAAACGCTCTACACGAGCGATTTCCAGAATATCGGAGCCCACAGATATTTTCATCATTAATCCTCAAAAACACGATATGATAGTCGCATCAAGCTTTCTGAAAGATGCACATTTTCCACGACGATATGCTTCGGCACTTCAAGATCCACATGAGCGAAGTTCCAAAAGCCGTCCACACCATAGGAAATAAGTTCATCAACAATCTTCACCGCCGCCGCCTTCGGAATACAGAGCGCAGCAAGACGAATCCCTTCTCTTTGAACCACTGCTCCCATTTCACTCATGGGATAGACCTTTACTCCACAGACCTCTCGTCCGATTATTTCCGGATTCTTATCAAAAATGCCCTTAATGTAAAAACCTCTCTTCCGGAAATTCGTATAATTAGCCAGAGCCAATCCCAAATGACCGGCTCCAACGATTATCATGGGATGACCCTTATCAATCTTTAATATTTTGGCAATCTCATCATGTAAGTTTCTCACATTGTATCCATAGCCCTGCTGACCGAAGCCCCCAAAATTATTGAGATCCTGTCGAATCTGCGAAGCCGTCAAATGCATCCTGCGAGATAGTTCTCCCGAGGAGATACGTTCTATATTCTGATCCATCAGGTCTTCCAGATATCGATAATATCTTGGCAAACGCTGAATAACCGCTTGCGAAATTTCTTTTCTTTCCATTTTTTATCTCTCATTCATGTAGAATTACACTCTTTTCACTATACTTTCTTGTGAAAAGAGTGTCAATGCTAAAGAAAAAGATTCTCTCTTGTTTTTACAACTTATTTTCAACTTAAACAGGAAATGCCTTCTTATAATCCGCAATGAATTTTTCTATTCCAATATCCGTCAAAGGATGATGTATCATCTGTTTTAGTACCTTAAACGGAACTGTAGCAATATCCGCACCGGTCTTGGCACACTCCTGCACATGAATGGGATGACGTACGGATGCACAGATAACTTCAGTTTCAATCTCAGGATACATAGAGAAAATCTCCATAATATCTTCTATTAAAATGAGACCGTCCGAAGAAATATCATCCAGTCTTCCCAGGAAAGGGGAAACATAGCTCGCTCCC
>ERZ773196.1406-NODE-1406-length-13407-cov-2.496854_pt1 | contig 13407 bp, 13 predicted proteins | sample MGYA00581009_ERZ773196 | MGnify/ENA primary metagenome ERZ773196 (study PRJEB29015, sample SAMEA2738162) | human oral metagenome | biome: human oral; feature: human-associated habitat; material: saliva | place: China | collected 2243 ... | reverse complement strand
ACCCGATCTCCGACGATCCGCACGAGTTCGTAGTCGTGCGTCACGACGAGGACGAATATACCGGTGCCGGCCAATTCCCTCAACAACTCCGCCGTCTGCGCCATGTGGGCGTAATCAAGCCCGCTCGTCGGCTCGTCGAACGCGATCACCCTCTTTCCGCAGAACACGGCGGCTGCTATGGCGCAGCGCTGCTTCTGCCCGCCCGACAACGTCAGAGGATGGCGGTCCCTCACGTCCCGAAGATCCATCCGGTCGAGCACCGACTCTAAAGCGGAGGCATCGGGCCGGGCCGCCCCGAGGACGACCTCGTCCTCGACGCTGTCGCAGAACAGCTGATGGTTGACTTCCTGCATCACCTCGTAGCTGATCGGCAGCCGCTTTCTCGCTTTGATCGACGTACCGCCAATCACTATGGTCCCGCGGTTCTCCTTGGCAAGCCCGCATATCACCGAGACGAGGGTCGACTTTCCCGCCCCGTTGTCTCCCACGATCATCTCGATGCGACCCGCACCGAACCGCGCGTCGTCGACGAAAAGAGAGCGCTCGGAGCGCCGGGAATACGAGAACGCGATATCGCGAAGATGAAGCTCGCAAGAACGAGAGAGCTCTGTCGGCGCGCTTGTCCTCGGGACGTCGAACGCATCCAGCCTCGCAGGCCGTATGCCCGTCTCAAGGCGCTGCTCGCAGGTAAGGCCGACAAGTTCCTCCATGGCGTAGATGCCGGCGACCCTCCCGCCGTCAAGGTAGACCGCGCGATCGGCGATACCTTCGAGGTACCAGGTGCGATGCTCGGCAACAAGAATCGTCTTGCCCTTCGCCTTCAGCAGGTTCAGAATGCGCCGCAATTCGCGAATCGCAGGAAAATCGAGGTTCGCCGACGGCTCGTCCAGAAGGAACACCTCAGGGTCCGAGGCATAGACGCTCGCGACGGCAAGACGCTGCTTCTCACCGCCCGAGAGCTGAAAGATGCTGCGGTTCATGAGGCTTTCTATTCCCAGCTCTTCTGCCGCGTTGCCGACTCTTCGGGCAATCTCTGCGCGCTTCAGTCCTTGATTCTCGCAACCGAAGGCCACCTCGCTCGTAGTATTGAGGGTATAGAACTGCGTGCGCGGGTTCTGGAAAACGGTTCCCACGCTGCGGGCGATCTCGTACTGCGGGCATGATGCGGGGTCCATGCCGGCGACTTCCACCCTCCCGCTCGCCTCGCCATCGTAGAACTCGGGAATCATGCCGTTCAGCAGGCGAAGAACGGTAGATTTCCCACAGCCGCTCTTGCCGCACAGAAGAACGCATTCGCCTGCCGCCACATCGAGCGACAGCGACGAGAGGCTCGGAGCGCCGGCGCCTCTATACGAGAACGTGACATCGGCTAACGAGACCGCAGGCTTCTCCATCGGACTCAAAACCCCTTTCCGGCGAGGGCGAATGCCGTCACGACCAGCACGCCTGCGGCCACGAGCGCAAGGACGATCCGGTCCTGGGCATGAAAGCCTATCTCGGACAGGCTGGTGTGCGGTCCCGGATCATCCAGGCCGCGGCACAGGGCCGCAGCCGCAAGCTCGTCGCTTATCGTCGCCACCGAGGCGAAGAGCGGCACGTAGAGGCAAACCAACGTACGGATGGGATGAACGATCCAGGCGGACGGCCCCGTCCCGATACCCCTCATCTTCATGGCCGACCGTATCGCACGCCACTCCTCGCCGATCGTCGGAAAGCAGCGGAATATCACCGATGTCGTGACGATAGCGTTCCGCGGCACCTTGCTCTTCCACAGCGCCGCTGAAAACTCGCCGACACCGGTCGTCTCCACGACCCAATACGCAACGAGGACGCATGGCAGGACTTTGCGAACCGCCACCGCTAAAAACTGCGCAAGGGACAGCGCCAAGCTCTGGCCCATCACGGGCCCGATCACGTGCTGCAAGGCCACGAGCAGGGCGAATGCCACACAGGAGCGAAACGAGACGCCGGCCATGCCGCCGACGGCCACGAGCAGGGCGCATATGAGAAAGACCGCGCATTCGTACGGCAGCGATCGCCCGAGGAACACGGCTATGTCGAGCAGCACGAGCAGGGCCAGCTTCGTTCGCGGGTCGAACCTGAGCCCTTGATGCTCGCGCCGCTCGCCGTACATCCTGTCAAGAACGCTCACAGGATTCCGGCGCTCTCGAGCCTGCCCGCCAGCAGCTTGCGCGCGATCAGCGACCCTGCCAGCGAGAAGACGACGATGGCAAGCATCATCGCAAGAAACACCCAATCGGGGGTGAGCGCATAGAGGGTATCGCAGAAGTCGGCGCTCATGCCACGCTCGAACGTGTCTTGGAAGAAGTAGTCGCGCATGAACCAGATGGGCACGAAGCCGCCAAGCAGGTTCCACGAAAAGACGGCATGGCTTGCAGCGTTCCATTTGAAGCTCTTGTACTGCCCCTTGCGGGCGATGAGCACGGCCGCGATGCCGACGGGAACCGAGACGAGGGGTGCGATGGGAATGTGGCCCGAGGCGATGAGAATGAGGCTCGGCAAGATGGCGGCGATGAAGATGGGCGTGCCCGAAGGCGACTTGGAGAGCATCGTATGGTAGACAGGTGCCGCGACCAGTGCGACGAGCTCCGGCATGAGCAGGAACAGGATCGGAACCGGCATGCATGCGACGCCGATGATGACGTAGACCGCCAGGTAGAGGGCAATGAACACGCCGGCCGATATAGCTCCCCTCGATGAGCTGCGCTTCTTCTGAGAATCCATGTCGATTTCCTTTCTTTAGGCTGTCAATTGGAACGTTGCAGTCGGTTAATCTGTAGAATCCGTCCTCGCTGCACCGCATATATGCGTCGCTCGTAAGCTCCTTCCTGCCGTCCAGAACGAATTCGTTCCGATTTCCCGTTAAACGCGCCGGCGGGAGCATCCTCTCCAATGCTCCCGCCGTGGAATGATCGGTCTCTCTCGCCGCTCGCGACGTTTGTTTTCTGCTCGCTTACATCAATGAAACAGCTCCTGCGCTATCTCGAAAGCCTCTTCGGGGGGATGCTGCCTGCACTCCGGCGCGAAACGCCCGTTGTACATGACGCCCCAAAGCCCATAGAGCACGAACAGCGCACACGCCTCGGCGCTATCCTCGTTCACGCCGAGACGGTTCTTTATCTTTTCGGTTCGCACGCCTTCGAGCATGAGCTTGGCGTAAGGGCCTGCCATGCGATCGAGCATTTGGACCATGTCCCAAAGCTTGTACGAGGCATCGGGAACCGATTCCCCCGGTTCAGGGTTGAATGACCTGACATACTCGTCGACATCGTCCTCGACAAGGCTGCGCAGCGCGGAGATTCTCTCGTCGAACGACCGTTCGTCATCCTCCATGACCTCGCACTTGCGGCTCATGCGTTCGGAGATGAAATCTTCCATGACGGCGATGTAGATATCCTGCTTCGACTTGAAGTAGTAGTAGAACATGCCCGGAGCGCCCCCGACGGCATCCAAGATGTCGCGGACCGACGTGTTCTCATAACCCTTCTCCGCGAAGAGATACGCGGCCGCGTCCACAAGCTCCTTGCGCCGTTCGGCCGGTTTCTTGCTGTTCCTCTTCACGTGTGACCCTTCCGATTCTTCGCTCGATGCAGATAGCTTTGCATTAAAAACAGAACGAATATCGGTCTAAGATTACCCTAGACTAACTAGCGCTGTCAACGACGGCGCATGCTGCATGGATGCAAGATCGGACGAACGCCTGATTACCGCCATTGGCGGTATAATAATGGCGGTAAAGAAAGGACAGGCCACGCCATTCGAACGCAATGACGCAACAGATACGCTCTGCATGGAGATCGCGGAGCTCGTAGGCATGATCTCCCCGAAGCGGGCCGTTTCCGCAGCGGCAATGTCGGCGTGTTCGACGGCGATGCTCTTATCCACGCAGGCACTCCTGCGGCCTACGTCCCCGAAGTGATGGCCGATATCTTCGGCTGGCTGGAAAAGACGAGCATGCATCCCCTGGTCGCATCCTGCATCTTCCATTTCGAGTTCGAATTCTGCCACCCCTTCTCCGACGGAAATGGAAGGACAGGAAGGCTATGGCACACGCTGCTTCTATCGAAATGGAGACCTGCGCTTGCATGGCTTCCCATAGAAAGCACGATCAGGCGGCGGCAGGCGGGCTATTACGAGGCTTTGGCGAAATCCGACGCCATCGGATCGAGCGAACGATTCGTCGAGTTCATGCTGGATGTGATCAGGAGTTCGATCCTGCCGTTCTCCAAGCCTGCAAACGAGAAGGAGCCGACGCGAGCGAGGGCGCTCGACTTCTTCAGAGAGCGCGGAGATGGAAGCATCTCCCGGCTCGCAGAACACCTCGGATGCTCGAAGCGAAGCGCCGAACGCATAGTCGCGGGATTGAAAGAAGAAGGCTCCCTGGCAAGGCAGGGAAGCGCCAGGTCCGGAATTTGGATCGTCCACGAGAATTGACGGCTCGTTCCGCCAGATCATGCATCACTCGCCGGCAGAGGGCAGCCAGAAATCCGCTCTAGGTAGCGGTTTGCGCATTCTTGCATGACGGTCTGGTAGAGATCGTTCTTGGATGAAAAGCTACAACCCGAGAACCTTCTTCAGCGCGGAGACGCGGCGGCGGGAGACGGGAATCTTCTCTTCGGTGCCGTTGAGCGTCAAAAGGAGCGTGCCGCCCTGCACGGGCTCGACTTCCTCGACCATATCGAGATTGACCAGGTAGCCGCGGTGCACACGGAAGAATCCATGGCCCTCGAGGCGCTTCTCGAGCTGCGCGAGGGAGACCGTGGAGAAATACCGGTCGGCGTCGGTCTGCAGGTAGGCGTAGTCGTCGCGCGCCATGACGAAGCGGATGGTATCGATCGGGATGAGAATCTTCTTGCCGCCCTTTTCGACCGGGATACGCTCGGCCTGGCTCGCCTTCACGTGCAGCGTGACGTATTCCGTCGCGCGCTTGACGGCTTGGCGCAGACGATCGGTCTCGACGGGTTTGACCAGATAATCCACAGCATTGACCTTGAATCCCTCGAGCGCGTGCTCGCCGTAGGCGGTCACGAACACGACCGCGGGCGGATTTTTCAGGCGCTGCAGGGCCTCGGCGAACTGCAGGCCGGTCACGCCAGGCATGCTCACGTCGAGGAAAAGCACGTCGACGGGGTGGGATTGCATCTTCTCGATGGCTTCGCGCACGCCGGCGGCTTCCGCCACGACTTCGACATCGCCGATCTCATCGAGTAAAAAGCGCAGCTCCGAACGCGCTGGCGCCTCATCGTCTACGATTATGGTCTTCAGCAACGTCGACTCCTGACTCGCTTGAATCCAAGGGAATATGCGGCTTCATGATAGCGCACATTCTAAACGTCTCAAAGTTCGCTCAGCCGTCGCCGAAGCCAATCTGCCCGATATTCACGCAAACTCACGCTCTTCGAAGAAAATCGCGTCCCATAGGCGCGTACAATCAACGCTCGAAGGCCGCTATCCGTCGTTCAGCATGCCTTTGAGCACAAGGCGGACGACCGTTCCTTCGCCGATGCGCGACGAGACTTCCATGTACGATTCGGTCCCGAAAAAGACGCGCAGGCGCTCCGTGATGTTCTTCATGGCGATACCCGTGCCCCGGCTTTCCGGCGACTGCTCGAGCTTGCGCGACTGTTCGGGCTCCATGCCCACGCCGTCGTCGGACACCGAGATGATCGCGTCGTCGCCGTCGCTTTCCGCCCGCACGACGATATGCAGCATCCCTTGATCGGGCATCGCGTGCTTCACGGCGTTCTCCACGAGCGGCTGGATGAGGAATGCGGGCACCAGGAAGTCTTCCAGGCCCGGTTCGACTTCGACCTGGAGGTTCAGACGATCCCCTCCGAATCGGGCAAGCTCGAATGCGAAGTAGCGCTGGGTCTGGTCCATCTCGCGGTCGAGCTCGATCATGTCCTGCGCATCTTCGAGCGTGCGGCGATAGAACACGGCGAATTCGCGCAGAAGCACGCGGGCGCGGTCGGGATCGGTGCGCGTAAGCGAGGCGATGGTATTGATGGTGTTGAACAAGAAGTGAGGATTGATCTGCGATTGGAGCGCACGGAGCTCCATCGCGGTCGCAAGCTTCACCTGCTGATCCAGCTCCACGGCCGCGATCTGCGTGGACAGAAGCTCTCCGAGGCCTTCGGCCAGCGCGAGCTGCGTCTCGTTGATGTTGCGGGCGCGGCGGAAATAGAGCTTGAGGGTGCCGACGATCGCCTCGCCGCGGCGCAGCGGCACGATGATGCCGGCGCGAAGGTTCTTGACGGAACTCGGAAATCCGATGGCCTCGGGCGTCGAAAGCACCCGCGTCTTGCCGTCCTTGAGCGTGGCATGCGTCGCCTTGGTCCTGATGGGGCTGCCGCCTGGATTGGAAATCTCCTGGTCGCCCGAATATCCCAGGATGTGCTCGCGATCGGTGATGGCGACGGCGCGCGCGCTGGTGGCAGGCAAAAGCAACCGGCAGATCCTTTGGGCCGATTCTATGGTCACGCCGTTCTGCAGGCACTCGAGCGTCTGGGATGCGATGCGCAGGATGGTGTCCGACTGCTGCGCGCGGATAGTGTCGGGATTCGAGCGCATATACACGAGAATGAGCAGGCATAGCGTGAACGAAGTGCCCGCGATGGGCGTGAACGACCCGACCTGCGCGGGGCTGTAGATCGAATAGACCAGCGTTCCGCCTGAAAGCAGGAGCGTCGCAAGCAGCACGACGTCGAGCACGCGCTCGTAGGTATCCTTCTGAGGCATGCGAAAACCCCTAACCGACGACTTCGTTCAACACCAGTATGACGGCAACGACGAGCAAGAACGATGCGAAAAGCAGGCGAAGGGCGCTTTCCGGGATGCGTTTGACGAGGCTTGCGCCCAGAATGGACCCCGGCATGGATCCGACGGCGATCGCAAGGCCGACGGACACATGCACGTTGCCGAGGAGCGCCTGCTCGATGACGCCCGGAACGGCCAGGATGCACACAGCGACGAGCGACGTGCCCGACGCCTCGCGCATGGAGATGCCGAGCACGGATATGAATAGCGGCACCATAATGAAGCCGCCTCCGACGCCGACGTATCCGCCCATGAAGCCCGCGATCAGGCCGATCGCGATCATGGCCGCCACGGTGCGCGTCGTCATGGCGACATGCGCGGCCTCCGTCGACGAACGTGCGCCTTCTGCGTCCTTCACGCCTTCTGCGCATGCGCCAGCCGCTTTCGATGCCGTCGCGTCCGCACCCGCGCGTTCCGCGCCGATCGCCTTCGATAGAGATGCGGCCGCAGCTGCACGCTCCGCTCTTACGGCAGCGATGCCCCGACGCAGCATGGTGATGGAGGAATACCCGATGACGAGGGACGTGCCTCCCATGACGGCCCAATTCGGAGAATGCGTGGCCGCGAGCACGCCGAGAGGCGATGCGCAGGCGCCCGCACATCCGCAGATCAGACCGATACGAGGGATGCACGTCCCGTTTCGCAGGTGCTTCGACAGGCCGACGAGCGACGTCGGGATGATGGAGAACAGGGACGTCGCCGTGGCAGCGAGGGGGTCCAGCCCGAAAGCCAATCTGAACAGCGGCACCATGACCGTGCCGCCGCCGATGCCGAGCATGCCCGACAAGATGCCGATCGCAACCCCGATGATCGCGGCCGCCACGAACGACAGCATGGCGCGCCTACTCGTCTTCCGGAAGGTTCAAGCGAATCTCGCTTGTCAGCCCCGGATCGACGCTCGTGGACGAAAGGTGCGGACGTTCAAGGCTTTCGCCGTCGTCGCGCGGCTCGTCGTAACGCGGATGCGCGAGATCGCGCGCGCTTCCTTCCCGATGCGCATCGTCTTCGCACGCAGCCGCGGCGGCGCCACGCCGCCACGATGCGGTCTCCGACTGGGAGGCGAACATGCGCTGCACGTAGGTGTCGTTTTCCATGCGCGCGATGAGCGCGGGCCATCGGTATTGGAATCCGAAGTACTTCATGCAGTTCTCTTCAGCATACCGCGATGCCATCGGAACCGATCGCGCCGCCCGACGATATCCGCTCGAATCAGGACGCGCGATGGATCGCAGCCATGCGGTGCGCTTCGCGCGCTTCGTGATGCCGGGTTCGAGGAACGAACCCGGATACGGCATGAGCGATGCAGGCTTGATCTGCATGAGGTCGATCTGGGTGCGTGCGTATTCCACCTTGCGGTATTCATAGAGCCAGCGATAGATGTCCTGGCGGAACCGCAGTCCCTCTTCGTTCGAGGGCGTCGATTCCCGGGTCAGGCTCCATGTGTTGTCGAACCACATATCGCTGCCGTACATGCGCAGGCTCAGCATGTAGTCGAGGTCTTCGCCGCGCGGGATCCACGGGTCGAAGGCCACGCGTTTGAACGCCTCTTTATGAACGGCCATGCAGCCGCCGCAGACATGGTTCGACCGCGTGAGGCGAGGCCCCGCCATGACCTGGGTGATCCAGGCATCGAAGGCGTTGCCTTGATCCCAGAACGCGTTGTACCAGCGACGGGAGGCCGACGAGCGATAGCTCCCCTCTTCGTTCAGATAGAAGCCCGACTTCGCGAGAATGGGCACGCGGCGGCGCGTGAGCTTGCCAAGGCCGTACATGGCGCGTTCGAGGAATTCCTCGCCGCCGGCGGTCTCGTTGTCGTCCATGAAGACGACGGCATCGTGCCCGAGCGCATGCGCCAGCACGAACCCGAGGTTGCGGATCGCCGAATAGCCCGAAAGCCCGACTTCATGGGCGGCATCGATGCCGAGCTGCTCCATGCGGCGGCGCAGCGCGGCGAGTTCGGGAGCGCCCACGAGGACGATATCGATCTCGGGAAATCCTTCGAGGATATGCGCGACCTTGCCGTACGCCTGGTTCTCCACGGCGCCCTCGGCGACCACGAGCACGGCCACCCGTCCGAGCGAGCGCACGGTGCGCAGCGAGGAGAGGCAGCGCGCAAGGCTTCCCTGTTTGGTGAGCGGCGTCATGCGATCGTACGTCGCGATGACCGTGCTCATCTCCTTGACGCGTCGGGCCGATATATATGTCGGAATAACGACCAGCGGATTCACGAACACGGCTCCTTATCTACTACACGCGGAAAACCCGCAGGCATGCCGCAGGAATCCTCTTGCCGAGGAAAACGCCGCGACCATCCGCGACCTTCCCTCGCATCATGGCGGCGAGGCAAGCGTCCGCGTTACTTCTCGGATGCCTTCGCGTCGGCAGCGGCATCCGGCTTGTCGGCTTCCGTCGCGCGGCGGCGGGCGAACAGCGGTTTCCTATCCTGCTTGGCTTGCGCCTCGGCAGCCTGGGCAGCCGCGATGGCGGCGTCCGGCTTCTTGCCGTGCTTGCGGACCATGTCCGCCTGGTATGCGCGACGCAGCTTGCGGATCTTGCCCAGATCGAGCCAGACGGCAGCGATGATGCACGCATATGCGGGAATGATGAACGCCCAGGAAAGCTGCGCGTTGTCGAACTTAGCCGTCAGGAGTCCGCCGACGGCGGTGGCGATCAGGCCGACGCTGATGAGCGCGATCCAGATACGGCGCAGACGCTTGTATTCCCTCGTAGGAGGATTGTAATAGAGACGTTCGAGTTCGGCCGAGCGCTGGCGCTCGGCCTTGCGGTTCTCGCGGTTCTGCTTCGGCGTCTTCTTCGTCGACTTGACATGAACGCTCGAGGCGGCCTTGGTCTTGGGCTTCAAAGAGGCGGCGGATTTCTTCGTCTGCCCCTTGATCTCGGACTGGGACCTCTCGTTCATGGGATTGCGCTGCGTCACGATCGTTTTCCTTCGCTCTTGGCGTTCGTAAGGCGGAAAGCCGTCTGCCTATAATAGCGGATATCCGCCCCGAAAAGCGGATATCGCATGCAACCGCTGTTTCTTGAACGCGTCGGCGCCCTACCGCTCGAACGCGCGGCCCGTCAGCTTCTCGTAGGCCTGAATGTACTTCTCGGACGTCTTCTCGATGATGTCCTGGGGAAGATGCGGAGGCTCGTCCGTACGATCCCAGTTGGCGTTCAGCCAGTTGCGCACGAACTGCTTGTCGAAGCTCGGCTGCTCGCGCCCGACCTCGTAGTCGTCGACGGACCAGAAGCGCGAACTGTCGGGCGTCAGGACCTCGTCGCCCAGGACGACTGTGCCGTCGACGGTACCGAACTCGAACTTCGTGTCGGCGATGATGATGCCGCGTGCGCGGGCATGGTCGGCGGCGGTCTCGTACACCTTCAGCGAAAGGTCGCGCAGGGTCTGGGCCGCCTCTTCGCCGACGATGCCAACCGTGCGATCGTAGCTGATGTTCTCGTCGTGATCGCCGATCTCGGCCTTGGTTGAAGGCGTGTAGAGCGTCGTCGGGAGCTTGGCGGAATTCTCCAGGCCGCCCGCAAGCTCGATGCCGCAGACCGTGCCGGTCTTCAGATAATCCTTGAATCCGCTGCCCGTCAGATATCCGCGCACGATGCACTCGATCGGGAACATCTGCGCCTTCTTGACCAGCATGAAACGGCCGCGCAAGTATTCCGACCAAGGCTTGAATTCCTCAGGCAGGTCGGCGACGTCGGATGAGACGAGATGGTTTTCCACCACGCCGTCCAACAGCTCGAACCAAAAGCAGCTCAACTGCGTGAGGACCTGGCCTTTGTAGGGGATTTCGTCTTTCAGGACGTAATCGAACGCGGAAATGCGGTCGGTCGCCACGAGCAGAAGCCTGTCTCCCAGGTCATACAGGTCGCGCACCTTGCCCTGTGCGGTCGGCGCCATGGTAATGGGATTCATCCGATCAGTCCTTCCCTTTCGACCGAGGAGCGAGACGCGCCTTTCAGCGTCTCGGCCCCGATGGATTCCTTCTCGCGCATCGATTTGATGCGTTCGTAATCATAGAGCGGGATATGCAGGGTGAAGCACGCGCCCTCGCCCTTCGCGCCCTGAACGTCCACCCAGCCATGATAGCGGTCGACGATCTCCTTGACCACCGACAGGCCGATGCCGAGCCCGCCGCTGGCGCGCTCGCGGCTGCTGTCGGCGCGCCAGAAACGCCCGAAGACCATCGTGCACTCCTCGGGCGTGAGGCCGACGCCGGTATCCTGCACGGCGATCATGGCCTCGTCGTCGCTCTTCTTCACGCTGACCGTGATGGTGCCGGGTGCAGGCGTGTAGCGCACGGCATTGGAGATGAGGTTCGCGATCGCCTGGCGGATGAGGTCGCGATCGGCATAGACGACCACGTCGTCTTCGGCTTCATAGACCAGCTGCAGCCCGGCTTCGTTGATATAGGCCTCGTGCGACATCGCCAGCAGGCGGATCATCTCGCCGACATTGACGACCTCTTCGTTCAGGGGCGTCGTACGGTTCTCCAGACGGGAAAGCTTCAGCAAGGCATCGACCATGCGCGAGAGACGTTGGACCTCGGCATCGATCGTGCCGAGGCGTTCGGCGTCGGGCTCGAACACGCCGTCGACGATCGCCTCGACGGTGGATTGGATCGCCATGAGCGGCGTGCGCAGCTCATGGGCGACATCGGTGGTCAGGCGGCGTTCGAGCTCGCGATCCTTCTCCACGCTCGCCGCCATGGCATCGAACGTCTTGCCGAGTTCGGCGATCTCGTCATCGCCCTCGAGATTAGTGCGCGCGGAAAGATCGCCTTCCTTGATGGCGGCCGCGGTTTCCGTCATGCGGCTGATCGGGTGCACCAAGCTGCGCGCGAAAAGGAAGCCGAGAAGCGAAGCGAGCACGATGGACAGCACCGCGGCGAAGGCCATTGCCTGGTAGCTTCGGTTGCGGAATTCCTGGTCCGTTTTGGATAGAAGCACGTCGGAGCCGTATACCCACATGTTGACGCGACCTATGGCGGTGCCGTTGACCATGATGTCGGCGTGGGCCATCGTCGCATCCGAGCCGGGCGCCAAGGACTGGGTCTTGTTCGGCGCCAATGCGTCGCTGCCCGTCATCACGACCGTGGAATCGTACACGATCGCATTGTTGATGCCGACGACCTGGATGCCCATCGTCTGATTGAGCGTATGAGCGGCGGAAGCGGGCGAGACATCGGACATCGTGAGCGGGGGATAGGTGCCCTTCCCCGTCGTGTTCACGATATCGAGCGCATGCCCGTTCGACTTCTCGTATTTGTCGGCGATGGCCGACGCGGTGCGGTCGGCCAATGCCTGGATGTTCTCGTGCGTATAGTTCTGGAAATGCTGCTCCCACACGAATGAGAGCACGCCCATCGCGACGATGGCCGTCAGCCCGGCGATCAGCGCGAACGTCACCGTGACGCGCGCGGTGTACGAATGCCCAAAGACCCATGCCTTGATGGCCGCGATCGGGCCGCGTATGCGGGTATTGATGCGATCGACCACGATGGATTGATGAAGGAGCCGGCGCAGCCGGGATTACTGCTGCGAAGGCTGCTTGGTCGGATCCTCGAAACGGTATCCGACGCCGTGAACCGTGTGCAGCCACTTCGGATTGCGCGGATTGTCGCCGATCTTGGCGCGAAGGTTCTTCACGTGGCTGTCGATCGTGCGCTCATAGCCTTCGAAGTCGTAGCCCAAGACCTTCTCGACCAGCTCCATGCGCGAATACACGCGGCCAGGATAGCGGGAAAGGGTGGTCAGGAGCTTGAATTCGCTGGCCGTGAGGTCGACTTCCTTGTCGTTGACGAGGACCTTGTGGCCCGAGACGTCGATCGTGAGCTCGCCGAACTCGAGAACCTCGCGCTGAGGCTCGCTGTCCGCATGGACGCGGCGAAGCAGCGCGCGGACGCGGGCGACCAGCTCGCGCGGCGAGAACGGCTTGACCAGATAGTCGTCGGCGCCCAGCTCGAGACCGATGATGCGGTCTTCGACCTCGCCTTTGGCGGTCAGCATGATGATGGGCACGTCGGAATTGTCGCGGATGACGCGGCAGACGCGCTCGCCCGGGACGCGGGGAAGCATGAGGTCGAGCACGACCAGATCGAAGTGATGCTTGCCGAATTCATCGAGGGCGTCCTGACCGTCACCGACGGCGGTGACCCAATAGTTCTCGCGCTCGAGATAGGCGGCCACGGCATCGCGAATGGCCTTTTCATCCTCAACAAGCAGAATTCGACGCGTATCGGTGGTGTTCATGATCCGGTGCTCCTCAGGTCGTACGGTACGTCAAGGCGCAAGGCCTCAAGATACGGTTTGACGTTATTGTAGCGATTTTTGACCCATCCATCTGCAGCGCTTTTGGAAAAATGACATAATGAGCGGCCATGTCTCAGCAATCCAGACATCCACGACCGCGCACGCGCTCGAACGCGACCGCGCGACGCATGCGTTCCGACTCGCGACGGACGCGATCCTCGTCGAGAACCGCCGGGGCGCGTCGTCATGCCCGGCCTCGCTCGCACGCGGCGAAACGCCCGTCCATCGCCGTTTCGAGGCGGC
>ERZ773196.1404-NODE-1404-length-13410-cov-7.888881_pt1 | contig 13410 bp, 17 predicted proteins | sample MGYA00581009_ERZ773196 | MGnify/ENA primary metagenome ERZ773196 (study PRJEB29015, sample SAMEA2738162) | human oral metagenome | biome: human oral; feature: human-associated habitat; material: saliva | place: China | collected 2243 ... | reverse complement strand
AAAGAGCAAACTAGGAAACTAGCCGCAGGTTGCTCAAAACACTGTTTTGAGGTTGCAGATAGAACTGACGAAGTCAGTAACATCTACACGGCAAGGCGACGTTGACGTGGTTTGAATTTGATTTTCGAAGAGTATAAACTCATCTGATAACAACTATCTTACCCCAATCCCCAAACAAAAACTGGACTTCCTTCCCAAATGCGCCTATCTACCTCCCAACTGCACTTTTGGGATAAAAAAATAGGCAGAACAAATGTCCTGCCTACTAAAAATATGGTATGAAAGGAAAGTGATTTTTTACTGACACCCTAGGCAAGCTTGGGACAAATAAATCATTGGTAGTAACATTTACAACATCCTATTCATTACTTCAATTACTAATGTCCCTGCTATTTCTAAGCCACCTCTGGTATAATCTATTCCTAGTCAGAATAGATAACACCGTTCTAAATTACGATTCATAGTTACTCCTTTTTTTTGATTCGTTACTATAAGACACCTATTCCCTATAGAGCGTCTACCGCTTCAAATCTATCTATTCTTTTTTTCTTTACTTCTGTATAAAAGAATGAAGACCATCATAAATAATGCAACCGTGGGTATATTAAAATTATCAAACCAAGTAGGTAAAGATACTTTATTTATGTCAGCCACTAATCTGATGATGATATAAGACATTGAACTAAGTAATACCATGATTTCAGGCAAAACTTTCAATACTGATTTAACGAATTTCATATTAAACTCCAATGTGGTGCATTCTTAGATTCTACTCTAACCATTTTCAGCGAAGACTAACAAGTCATTCTTAACTGCTCACTCTACTTGCTTTTTATTGGCCTTATATCCTAGATAAAAGAGCCCAAATAAAACAGGGTAAATTTCTGGATAAAATAGGGTATTGGTTGGATTTCTCAAAATCAAATACGTTGCGATGTAGATTATGAGCGATACGATAAAATACCCCTCAGCAAAACCTAATAAAAATGTTTTCATGTTAGACTCCTATTTACCTGACAAAAATGGCGGAAAAACGCTGCCATTCACATGCACCAAATCCTTTTGATTCATGTTCGTCATTACTCCTTTGTATTATATTTTATTGCTATGTAAATGATTAAAATGAGTATTGGATAAGTAAATACTTCTGAAATATCCATAAAATTTACACTATACTGTCCAGATAATATTTTATAATCAATTAAAATTTGAACGATAGTAAAAATAATACGTAGCGATAACAATACCCCTAATAATATTACTTCTTTTTTTAAAAACATAGAAATGCCTCTCTGACTACAATCAGATTATGGTCTATTCGCATAATACCCCAAAGCTGCTCCTCCAGCAGGAAGTAATAATCCTTCGATAACAATCAATAAACCTACTTCAACTTATTCACTTTGCTCTACGATTTCAAATTGATTCAAATTTTGCATGTTATACCCCTCTTTAAATAATACTAGCTAAGCCAATAGTGAGTCCCACTAATAAACCTACCATCCCTGAAGCTGATATAATAATAGCCGCAAATTCGTTTAAAAAATTCATTGATTTCTCCACAGTGTTTTATCTTATCTGAAGTAACCCCATGCAGCTAGCCCTACAGCGGATAAACCACCGACAACATACCCTGCAACCTTGATTCCTACTGGAACTGCTACTACCGCTGCAGGAAGTACTCCTCCATCAACTGTTGCTAGTTCTTTTTCTGTCATTGCTGTAAACTGATGATCATTTACTAAAATATTCATTTTAAGTTCTCCTTGTTCTTATTTACTTTTAATTTAAATATTTATTTTTTATTAATATAGTATGTCAATGCTACTAACAAAATACAGCTCTCCAACGATACCTTTTCTAAATTAAGTAGAGAATAAATTAATAATATGCTGTAAGCTGTTAAAGCAAATCCTACATCTATTTTTTTTAACATTCTATTCATAAAACTTACCCAAAGTTTTATTTTAGATTTTTTCCAACTTGATAAAGACCTGCTCCTAGTATAATAGCCCCTCCTGTTACAGAAAAACCTTTAAACGCCGCTACTCCAAACGCAACTACTAGTGGTGCAATTCCCCCATCTACATTCATCAACTCTTCTTCTGTAAGAGCTACAAAGTTCTGTTCCATTTTGTCAAAATTTGTCATCTTTTTCTCCTCTTATTCTATTTTTTCTAAATCTTATCCTCTAAAAAATGGAGTTCCAATAAATACACTACGTAACAATAGACCTGTAATTAAACCCCGTTGATAACTTTCCTTGCTACCACCCACCAGCAAGGCTAAGTCGCTTTCCTTTAATACTTCAATAGTACACTTATCATTCATTTCATTCATCGCTTATTCCCTAAAAACCTAAACCTCTACGAAATCCAACGTACCAATCTGCAAGTGTCTTCGTCCAATTTTCTCCACCTTGAATATCGGTCAATTCTTCCGAAGTCAGCTCAACAAATCCATAATAATGTTCTTTCATTATTTTATTCCTTTCTTTTTTCCCTCTCACTTATCTATTCGAAAAACAATCCGAAAATGAACAACTAAATTAAATTTTATTTAAAAAATAATTTAATGAACCACGGATACAAGATTGGTAGATACATAAACCAGGCTCCTTTCCTTTTCCTCTTACTTATCTATTCGAAAAAGAATTCGAAAACGTACAACCAAATTAAATTTTATTTGAAAAATAATTTAGTAAACCATGGATAGAAAATTGGTAGATACATGAATTAGGCTCCTTTCTTTTTCCTCTCACTTATCTATTCGAAAAAAATTTCGAAAATGTACAACTAAATTAAATTTATTTAAAAAATAATTTAGTAAACCATGGATAGAAAATTGGTAGATACATAAACCAGACTCCTTCCTTTTTCCTCTTACTTATCTATTCGAGAAAGAAGTCAAAAAAATAAGAATATCAGAAAATTTTCCGACATTCTTATTGATAAACTCATCCAAGTCTAACAGATATTAGACATTGAGATGTTTTTTAAGGGTTCTTCTGGCTGTTCGTGATACGGGGAAATGCAAACCTTCTAACAAGGTCACTTCTGTGGCAGTCATCTCTTCAATGGCCTGTAAACTGACTAACGTATTGCGATTGGCATAGACAAAGTAATCTTTTTCAGCCTTGGCAGCGATATCCTTGAGACTGCCATAAATGGTCTTGATAGAATGATTGGCATAATAAACCTTGATACGGTGGGATTCCACTGAGGTTTCAAAGGCTAAAATCTCATGGTAGGGCAGAGTAAAGCCACGTCTTCCCTCAAAACTATAGGTAAAGAGACGCATATTTTCCCTCTTGTCCACTGCCAGTACATAGTCCAGACAGCGCTCCAACTGATGACGATAATCTTCCTCTGGCTGATCCTTGGAAATAAAATCCAAGGCAGACAAGTGATAGCGAAAAGCTAGAGGCAAGGCCTCCGAGTGCGTGGACACAAAGACAATGCTTGTAAAGGGATCTCGCTCCCGAACCTGCTGAGCAACTTGAAAGCCCCGTTCACGCTCTCCATCAATCTCTAAATCCAATAAATAGAGCTGATAATGGTCAAAATACTGTGAATACTTTTCAACGTCCCCATAGTTTTTAGCAATATCAATTTCCAATCTCAAATTGCGAGAGCGACCGATATCTAGCAAAGTCTGCTCTATCCGTCCCTGCTGGACTCTATCGTCCTCTAAAACTAAAATTCTCATTCCTCTCCCCCTTGTTTCTCATCCTTAAATGGCAATTCTAAATCTTGTCTAAAAGTCGTCTCTCCTAGCTGGGTATCTAAGTTTAAATCATAATGAAAAACCATATCCTCCAAGGTCGCTAAGCCCAGTCCACTGTGGTTACCCTTGGTCGAATACCCCTTTTGACTGAGAATGCTGGGATTCAGTTCTTCTTTCTTACGAGTGTTTTCAATGATAAAACGGACACTTCTATCACCTGCCAACAAAGCAACCCGAATCTGCGGATTTTCAGCCTCACTGGCTGCTTCCAAGGCATTTGTCGTAAGGATAGAGAGGATCCGAATAGCCTCCAACATCGGCAATGCCAGCTCTTCTACAACCCCCACCGTCTCCAAACTAAAATGAATTCCCTGATTATCTGCCACAATCATGGCTTTTGCCAAGGTATTACGAATGGCTATATCATGGATATTGTGGAGATTAAAGGCTGTGTAATCCGCCTTCCTCAGCTTTTCATTGGTCTTTAGAAAGACATCTTGATAAATGGTAGACACCTCAGCCATGTCTTGATTGGCTATGGCAGGCTCCATACTGGCGACAATCCCTGCAAAATCATGACGGAAGCCTCGAACTTCATCATAGAGATGACCCAACTTATCCACCATTCCTTGCAAGGAACGATTTTCTTCTTCCTGTCTCTGAATGGTCTGCTCATCACGATAAACCTGCTCCAAATGCTTGATGTAAAAGAGCCAAGAGAAAAAGAGAATGAAAATCAAGAGAGAAATGGTCGTATCAAAACGAACGTAGAAAGGATTACATCCTCCAGACATGATGGATGAAAACAGTCTGAAACCAAACAATAAGGATAAGATCCACATACTTTTCGTCACTAACGATTGAAATTTATCTAAAAATAATATATTGAAATCAATTCCCCATCGTCTTAAAATGACAACAGACAAAAACAACGAAATCAAACTAAATACAGAATCAAATCCACTATGCAAGAAATCAGATAGTTCAGAGTAGTCAAATATCAATCGTATTATAAATGTCAAAACCAAATATCGAATACTTTGATAAAACATAAATAGATAAAGGGCAAGAAAGAGAGCTTCCTTCTTCTTTTTCTTTAACACAATCCAAAATATTATATAAAAGAATAATAAATTGGCAACATGCAAGAAACTCGGAAAAACGAAGGTAGCAAATAGATGAAAAACTACCCAAAGAAATATAGAGCGTTTGTCATAAAATGCTTTAGAGAGTTGACTACCTAGATAAATCGGAGGAGCTAAAATATTGATTAAAATCAATATAAAAAATAAAAATTCAAGTAAAATAATCATAAATCCGTTTAATTAACCCATTAGTAGCAAAACACTAGCTTTGCTTTGGGAATAGATATCACCAACTGTAAATATCTTCAAATTGTTCCAATTCTACAAATGTATTTTTCATTTTCATGACAAACTCCTTTTCATAATTTTATATCCTCTCTATCCCCTTATAAATCCACAAAAGGCTTTAGTTTCTTTTAAAATACAAGAAATCTAAAGCCTCTTGAAAATGATTTGCACGTTTTATTTTTTATATTCGTTGTGAAGATTGTTTATCTATTTATTTTACCACAAGAACCTTGTAATATTCATACTTATTTGGCTGTGTAATCTTAATTTTTTGACCATAGAAACCATCGATTTCTTTGTCAAAATAATCTGAAAATCTTGATGGTAAGCGTTTCATCTTAAGAACCTCACCAGATTGGTCTGCATATACAAGGAAATGATAGTGGGGTGTAGACATACCGTCATCAATCAATACAAAGTAACCTGTTTTAAGCTTACCTTGTCCATTATCTAAATGGTATAGTTTATTGTTATTGATTGTGAAGTCAGTAGATGGAAGTCTAAGTCGTACACCTGGGTCTTCTAGATAAAGATCATTGCCAACTTTTTTGATTTCTGATCTAGTTGTCATCTCTGGAAGTGGTAATACTCTACGACCATCTGCTCCAAAGTAATATCGACCTGGTAGATTTTGGAAATTACGAATAACTGCCTTAGGATCAATTTCTTGTCCTTCTTCTTTATTATCTACTAAAGCTAAGGTTGTATTTGCAACCTCATCCCCGTATTTGTCGGAAAACTTCTTGAACTCAGGTTTGATATACCAAGTGTTTTTATCCACGATAACATCAGTAAAGTTATTTCCGTCAAATTTTGATGTAATCAGATATTCATATCCATCGCCTAAACGAACAATGTCACCATGTTTATAAGGGCTATTTTGTAAAGTGAACATATGGCCATCCTTGCTGAGAATATAGCCTGTGCCATCACTAGAATTTACAACTCTATCAGAGGCCATTGCACCTGATTGTTCAAAATAATACCAATTACCATCTATGAACACCCAACCTGTCATCATAGAACCACTAAAATGAAGATAGTACCAAGTAGACCCTTCTTTGTACCAACCTGTACGCATAGCGCCACTATCTGCTAGTGAGTACCATGTGTTACCTTCCTTGTACCAGCCAGTACGCATAGCGCCACTATCTGCTAGTGAATACCATGTATTGCCTTCTTTGAGCCAACCTGTCTGCATTTTACCAGCGCTATCGAAGTGGTACCAAGAACCAGCATTTTGTACCCATTTATCCTTAGCTAGACTGCCATCTTGTGAAAGATTCCAGTCAGCACCATTTTTAACCCAAGTATCTGCAGCCTGTGCTTGGTTGATAGATAAAAGTAGACCAGCACCTGCAAGTAAACCAAGTGTAAGTAGTTTAGATTTTTTCATAGCCATTTCCTCCTATTCTATAGTGAAATGAACATGACTTCCTAGTAAACAAAGCTGTTCGCTTTTTCGTTTTACTCTGTCAGATAGTTTATTTAACAACAGAAACATTTCCTGTCTTACTATCGATTTTAACAGTTTGACCGTAGAAACCGTCAATTTCTTTATTAAGATAATCTGAAATTCCTGTTGGCAATCGTTTCATTTTAAGAATTTCACCAGATTGGTCTGCATAAACAAGAATATGATAGTGATGATAGCTTGGTCTATCATCAATCAATGCAAAATAACCTGTTTTGAGTTTGCCATTAGCACCATCTAAATGGTATAGTTTATTATTATTGATTGTGAAGCTGGTAGCTCCAAGAAGAAGTCGTGCACCCGGATTTTCTAGATAGACATCATTTCCAACTTTTTTAATCTCTGAATAGGTGGTCATTTCTGGTAAATTTGTTACGCGACGACCATCTGCCCCAAAGTAATACCTGTTTGGTAAGTTTTGGAAATTTTTCACGACAGCTTTAGGATTAATTTCTTGTCCTTCTTCCGTATTATCTACTAAAGCCAACATCGTATTGGAAACTTTATCTCCATATTTATCAGAAAACTTCTTAAATTCAGGTTTTATGTACCAAGCATTTTTTTCAACAACGACTCCATCTTTTCTAGGAATAAGATGATAATCATACCCATCAGACAAAGTAACAATATTTGTGATAATTGTATCATCCGCTTGAGATTGTTCAACCTGACTTGGAAGTTTGGTTAACATATAACCATCCTTACCAATGACATAACTTTCTCCATCGCTGGCTGGAACAGCTCTGTCTGCGACCATTGCACCTGATTTTTCAAAGTAAGACCATTGACCATTTGCTGTAGCCCATCCTGTTGCCATAGCGCCACTTCCTTTTAGGTAGTACCAAGTAGATCCTTCTTTGTACCAACCAGTACGCATAGCGCCACTATCTGCTAGGGAATACCATGTATTGCCTTCCTTGTACCAGCCAGTGCGCATAGCACCACTATCTGCTAGGGAATACCATGTATTTCCGTCTTTGAGCCAGCCTGTCTGCATTTTACCAGAAGCGTCAAAGTGGTACCAAGAGCCAGCATTTTGCACCCATTTGTTTTTAGCGAGACTGCCATCTTGTGAAAGATTCCAGTCAGCACCATTTTTAATCCAAGTATCTGCAGCCTGTACTTGATTGATAGACAATAGTAGGCCAGCACCTGCAAGCAAACCAAGTGTGAGTAGTTTAGATTTTTTCATAGCCATTTCCTCCTTTATTGAATAGTTATCAAAAAATATTTTTCCATCATAAACATTCTACATAACTCCTAATAATCCTTAAGAGTCAACCAACACCTTCTTTCTATCATCATTGCCCACCCCACACCTTTATGATATACTAAATATAAATATTTTCCTAAAACTTCTACTTTTGGAACATTTTTGGAGGCAAAAATATGCGGTGGGATATTGGTTCAGTTTATAAATACATTCGTAAGTCAAAAGGGATTACACAAAATGAGGTCTGTGGTGACTACATTACTCATTCTAACTTATCTAAGTTTGAAAATAATCATTCTACTCCTAGGTATGATACTATGGAGTTGCTTTTGAGGCAAATTGATATGAGTTTCGATGAATTTCATTATATTTGTCAACATTACCAAATGGATTCTCGTAAGAAATTATTTTCAGAATATTATCAAGTTATTTCTTCACCTAATCTAGAAGAAATGAAAACACTGCTATCAAAATGTCAAATTTATCTAGATGAAGTGCAGAATGATATCCCAATAGAACATGCTGTGAAAGAACTAACCATTTTTATAGAAGTGATTGAAAATCAGTTTTCCGATAAAGCTCAAGCCTTGGCTGAGGAGTTATGGAAAGAATTGGAAAAAAGAGATCAGTGGTTCCTCTCAGATTTACGATTGCTAGTGATGATTATTTTCCATTTCCCTATTGATTCACTAGAAATGCTACGTCAAAGACTTGTAAAATCTCTAAATAAATACACAGATTATCGTCCAATTCAAAGTATTCATTACTCCATTCTAGCCAATATGACACGAATGTACCTTGAAGCAGGGAAGAAAGATGACTGTCTATGCTTAATTCAAGAATGTCTTGATTTAGCAAAAATATTGAAACGATACGATTTATTAGGTGTAGCTCAAGTACGTCTGGGAATTGTTAATGAAGATCATACTATGATTAATAAAGGATTATCCTTACTCGAATCAACAGATGAAAGTCGATTACTAAGGGAAATGAAAAGAGAAGTTAGTGATTATTATCAAGCAGATTTTTTTGAAACAGAGGACTAATAGTAACTATTACTTTATGAATAAAAGCGAACATGACTTCCTAGTATACAAAGCTGTTCGCTTTTTCGTTTTACTATGTGAAATAGTTTATTTCACAACAGAAACATTTCCTGTTGAACTGTCATATCGAACAGTTTCTCCATAAAAACCGGAAATTCCTTTTTCAATATAATCACGGAAATCATTAGGCAAAACTTTCATCTTCACGATTTCACCAGATTCATCTGCATAGCCCAAAATATGGTGATCTTTAGATAATAATCCGTCCATAAACAGTGTAAAATATCCAGTTACAAGTTTACCATTATGATCATTGGCAACTCTTAGATAAAGTTTATTGTCATTAATTGTTAATCCAGATGAATCTAGACTAATAACTGGACTTGAGTTTTTAAGATAAAGTTCAGCCCCAACTTTTTGAATAGGGAAGTGAGTAGTGAATTCTGGTAGATTCGCAACCTTACGTCCATCTGCTCCAAAGTAATACTTATTTGGTAAGTTTTGGAAATTCTTTATGACAGCTTTAGGATCAATTTCTTCCCCTGGTTTTTTATTATCAGTAATTGCATCTAAAGTATTTCGTTTTATATCGCCAATCTTTTGATAAGAAAAACGTTCATCAATAGGTTTGATATACCAGGCATTCTTTTCGATAACAACTCCATCTTTCTTATGAACAAGGTGATAGTCATAGCCATCAGACAAAGTAACGATATCTGTAATAACTGTATCATCAAAAGGATCTTGTTCAACCTGACTAGGGAGTTTGGTTAACATATAACCATCCTTACCAATGACATAACTTTCCCCATCGCTTGCCGGAACAGCTCTATCTGCTACCATAGCACCTGATTTTTCAAAGTAAGACCATTGACCATTTGCAGTCGCCCATCCTGTTGCCATAGCGCCACTGTCTTTGAGGTAATACCATGTAGACCCTTCTTTGTACCAACCTGTGCGCATAGCACCACTATTTGCGAGTGAGTACCAGGTGTTACCTTCCTTGTACCAGCCTGTGCGCATAGCACCACTATCTGCTAGTGAATACCAGGTGTTACCATCTTTGAGCCAGCCTGTCTGCATTTTACCAGAACCGTCAAAATAGTACCAAGAGCCAGCATTTTGTACCCATTTATTTTTAGCGAGACTGCCATCTTGAGAAAGATTCCAGTCAGCGCCATTTTTAACCCAAGTATCTGCAGCTTGTGCTTGATTGATTGACAAAAGCAGACCAGCACCTGCAAGTAGACCTAGAGTGAGTAGTTTAGATTTTTTCATAGCCGTTTCCTCCTAAAATAGATAAATCCAAAGCAAGAAAATCCAATAGAAACGAAGTCAAAATAGATGTCAGGTTCATAAACCTGAACCATAAGACCTCCTAACATTTCCAAGAATATAAGATAGAGACTAGTTTATCAAAAGTACATAGCCATCACCTTCCCCCAACTATAAAATAAATCCTTTTTTATATCTACATTATAGTCCTGTAAAAAAGGAAAGTCAATTAAAATTGTGACTATATTAACATTTTTGTTCTAGCAGAAATCAATTGATATTTTCATTTGATCTTCATTTCTTATCTCCTTTTTGGAGATTGATTTTTCTGACTCCATTATATCCTTTATTTATTTTCATATCTCTCCTGTCCCTAGAAAGACTAAATCTGTTCCTAAACGGTCACTTGAACCAAAGAAAAATTCCAAAGCAAATGCCTTGGAACTTCTTATCTTTATTTTGCTTGAATGATTTTAACCACATCTCCTACACTTTGGAGTTGGTCAATTTCCTCATCGCTGATTTCGATATTAAATTCATCTTCCAGTGTCAAGATAAACTCCATCAAGTCAACTGAGTCAGCATCCAAATCGTCTTTCAGACTCAAGGATTCTGTCACGACAAAGTCCTCTCCCTGTCGCTCTTGGATAATGGTCACAATACGGTCAAAAATTTCTTTTTCTGTCATCTCTTTTATTCTCCTGAAAATTCACGCGCAGTCTGGGCAACTACGTCTGTTTCTAGCATGGTACGAATCTGGCGGATTGTACTATAAACAGCCTTGGCATCGCTTGAGCCATGAGTCTTGACAACAGGTGCCTTGACACCAAACAAGACCGCTCCACCAACATCTGAGTAGTTGAGCTGTTTTTTCAAACCTCTGAGGCTGTCCTTTAGAAGAAGGGCACCTAGTTTCGCTCGAAGACCTCCACCTGTAATAGCGGTCTTGAGCAAGCCCATGATCCCCGTGGCTGTCCCCTCAATGGCTTTAAGAACAGCGTTTCCCGTGAAACCATCTGCCACGACAACATCCGCTACACCTTCCATCAAATCACGTGCTTCTACATTTCCGATAAAATTCAAACTTTCATCAGCCGCTAGTAATTCATACGTTTCCTTTCGCAAGGGATCACCCTTACTACTTTCTGTTCCGTTGTTAAGTAAGCCAACACGAGGATTTGCAATCCCTCGAACATTTTTAGCATAGAAAGATCCAAGAACAGCGTACTGGTGGAGATGCTGGGCTGTATTTTCAGCATTAGCACCGAGGTCTAGCATGTCAAAACCTTTCCCATCAACGGTCGGCAAGGTAGACATGAGTCCAGGACGGTCGATATTCTTGATACGACCCACGATGAAGAATCCTGCTGCCAACAAAGCACCTGTATTCCCAGCTGATAAAACAGCATCTGCCTCCCCATCCTTGACAGCCTTGGCCGCCAATACCATACTGGCATTTTTCTTCTTCCGAATAGCTCTCGTAGGTTCATCGTCTGAATCAATCTTTTCATCCGTATGGATAATGCTGACGCGCTCTGTCGCTGTCAGATATTGCTTGATTTTACTTTCATCTCCGTAGAGTTGAACCTCGATATCTGAAAAGTCAGCTAGGGCTTGATTGACACCCTCAACGATGGCCTGAGGTGCGTAATCGCCCCCCATAGCATCTACTGCGATTTTTTTCATTTGTCTTCCTCTTTTAGTAATTGTCCCCAGTCTGATAGGGAATCAATAAATTTCTTTGATTTTAGGTGAATCCCAACATACTCTTCATAGATCTGATTCATAAACTTACGAATATCTTGCTTGATATCAGGCTTGAGCGAAATGGTTTCCAAGGTCTCAAAGTCAATGGCTTGAAATTGATTGAGAAGATATGGAACGTTTGGATTCAAATGACAGCGTCTCTCATCTTCATGGTAATGATCTGGGCAGAGACAGGCTCCATATTTGAAAGAAAAGTCAAAGGCTTGTCCAACCCGATGGCAAAATGCACATTCGTTAAAATTAAGACTAATTCCAAAACGAGTCAGAATTTGAATTTCAAAAATATTTGTCAAAACCTGGTAATCCATGCCTTCTTCCATCAACTCCAAGGTCTTTTGTAGAAAAGCAAACAAGGGAGCATCTTGCTGATTGTCCTGCAAACTAGCATCGGCAAGAGCTGCCACATAGGTCGCATAAGCCATGACAAAAAGATCACTATTAATCTTTGGAAAGGTAATCACCTCGTGATAATCCTCGATGTAGCTAAGCCCATCATCATTGATTCGCAAGAGAAATCGTGCCAGCACCAAGGGCTGAATAACCGGCGCCAGCTTAGACTGGCCAGCATGTTTAACGAAAAACATGCGCTTGCCAGCCTTCTCTGTAAAAATCTTGACTAGCTTGTCATCCTCACGAAAGTTACGATTGTAGAGCACCAAGCCTTGACTCGTGATAGACTGAATCATGCTTCTCTCATGTACTCCTCAAGTCGTTTCATGGCTTCTTTGATCGTCTCCATGCTGGCTGCATAAGACAGGCGAACATAACCTTCTCCATAACGCCCAAAGGCAGCACCAGGGATAAAGGCAACAGCCTTCTTCTGAGCAAAATCCTTCAGAAAAGCAAAAGAATCTTGATTATATCCTGCTGGAATCTTAGCAAAGATATAGAAGGCACCGTCTGGTTTGATAATCTCAAAACCAAGAGCAGTCATTTTCTCGATAATATAATCTCGACGCTGGATGTATTCCTTCTTCATAGGTTCCGCATCATTTTTACCAGCCGTCAAGGCTTCTACCGCAGCATGTTGAGTCATAGTATTTGCGGCAGTCACCAAGTACTGGTGACTCTTAATCAACTGAGCTGTAAAGGCTGCAGGAGCAAAAATCAGACCCAAACGCCAACCTGTCATGGCATGTGATTTAGATAGACCATTGATAATAATAGCCTGATCTCTCAACATGGTTCCCAGAGACACATGGGCTTCGCCTGTGTAGGTCAATTCTGAGTAAACCTCATCACAGACAACAAAAATTTCGTACTTGCGTAAAACAGCTGCCAAGTCTTCCAACTGCTCCCGACTATAGGTAATTCCTGTCGGATTAGCCGGATAGTTGAGAATAACCGCCTTGAGCTTGTCTCCCTGCTCCAAAATAGCCTTCTCTAACATCTCAGGAGTCAAGACAAAACCATTTTCAGTTGTGTCAATCTCGACAACCTCTGCCCCAACTAGATTGACAATCGGTTCATAACCCGGATAAGCAGGAGCTGGCAAGAGCACCTTGTCTCCCTCTTCCAAAATAGCTGTCAAAGTAG
>ERZ773196.1391-NODE-1391-length-13489-cov-10.362364_pt1 | contig 13489 bp, 19 predicted proteins | sample MGYA00581009_ERZ773196 | MGnify/ENA primary metagenome ERZ773196 (study PRJEB29015, sample SAMEA2738162) | human oral metagenome | biome: human oral; feature: human-associated habitat; material: saliva | place: China | collected 2243 ... | reverse complement strand
GGGATAATAGACTAGTTTTATTGTAAAATACAACAATTCCCCACTCATGCATGCATGTTTAATGCATGTAAAATAAAAGCATGCACGCATATAATACACATGCACGCATACTTGTTAAATATTCTATAATATACACAACTGAAACATTATGTCAATATGTAAATACCAAAAAAAAACACTATTTCATCATAATAGTATATAATATGATAATAGGAGGTATAATATGCAAGAACGCGATAAATATGGAAGATTTAAAGCTAAACGCGGTAAGATCTATCACAGTACGCTCAATAAGTGGTCTGATGAAGGCGTAAAGGCAGAATATAACAGATTGAGAAGTATAGCACTAAAGAGAAACAAGCGTGCAGTTAAATCACGTAGTGTAGAACCTATTTCATTACCTACAGCGAAACAGTTGGGTGATGTTAATGTGATACGTGTAAGAGTAGAGCAGATGAGTGCAGAATATACAGCAGAGTATAAAACTGTATTAGGAAATAAGAAGATGATAAATAAGGCTGTTAAGACATTTCAAGACAAGGGGTTTAAATTTATCAACAAGAAAAATTATAATGATTTTGGTAATTTTATGAAACGCATGAGAGCGCAATATGACATCACAAAGGGTGATATGTCAGAACGTTTCGTGGAATTATTTAATATCAAGAAAGAATATAATCAAACTTATAAAGACATAGAGGAAAATTTTGATGTATTTATCAACAATACAAGTAAATTATCAAAGCAAATAGCACGTGGAGAAGATGCAAAATCAAATAAAGCATACTTAGATATGTTAATACAGGAAGGTACACAAAATGACGATTTTATCTATACGCTTACAAGAAAACCAAAATCTAATAGAAGAAATAAAAAGAAATAAAAAGATTGATAATATCATGCATGCATACCCTATTATGAAACGAAAGCAAGGTGTAAAAACCAAGTTTAAAGATGGCTCAAAATTTGAGTATCTTGATTGTATATGTGGGTTTGACATTGAAACATCACGATTAAAAGATATTGATAATTCCTTTATGTATATATGGCAGTTCAATATCAATGGTGATATTTTGATAACTGGCAGAACATGGAAACAATATAAAGACTTGTTAGAATATCTTAATACATGCATGCATGATATAAGCGATAACTTACGACTTGTTGTATTAGTCCACAATTTAAGTTATGAGTTCCAGTTTTTAAAAGGAATATTTTATTATCAAACTGATGAAGTATTTGCTATGGATAATCGGAAAGTATTAAGAGTAGTACATGATAATATCGAGTATAGATGTACATACATACATTCTAATCTATCACTAGATAGATATTATAAAAAGTTTAATATACCAGTTAAAAAATTAGATGGTAAAAAGTTTAACTATAATAAGGTAAGATATCCATGGACTAAACTAACCGATTATGAATATCAGTATTGTATAAATGATGTATTAGGCTTACCTATTGTGTACAGAAAAGAAATGCAGATGGAAAATGATGATTTATACAGCATACCTCTAACATCTACAGGATATGTCAGACGTGATGCACGCATGGCAATGAAGTCAATAAATCGTATGTGGTTAATGCGCCAGTTACCACCATTAGACGTACTATTACTGTTACAAAAGGCTTTCCGTGGTGGAGATACACATGCTAATAGATATTATGCTAATGCAGTATTGGAGATGATTGTAAGTTTTGATTATTCTAGCGATTATCCCGCATGCATAGTAACAGAGAAGTACCCTACTGGAGAATGGAAGAAGTGGAAAAATACAAGTGTTGAAGAATATATCAAACAAGTATATAAACGTAAAACAGCAGTTGTCATTCGTTGTACATTCACACATGTACGCTTGCATGATGAATTAGAGGGTAAACCATATCTAGCATACGCAAAATGTAACAACGTAGTAAATGAAACGCTTGATAATGGTAGAATTTTAAATGCTGACATTTTAGAAACATGCATTACTGAGATTGATTTTAAAATCATACATGAGATGTACGATTATGATAGCATGACAATACATGAGATGTATGTATGCAATAAAGACTATTTGCCTATAGAGTTTAGAAATCTAGTAATAAAGTACTATAGTGATAAGACATGGCTAAAACCTGCATCAGATGAAGTATTAAATGATGAAGATGCATACATGTATGGAAAATCAAAAGAGAAGATAAATGCACTCTATGGTATGATGGTTACTGATATTATAAAATCACCTTTTATATTTGATGGTATAGGTTTTAATGTTGATGATTCAATTTCTAAAGAAGATTTAATGAAAAAAGCATATCGTAACGCATTTATGTCGTATGCATGGGGAGTATATGTTACAGCATACGCAAGAGAACGCTTGCATAAAGCATGCAAGCATGTCGGTATTAAAAACTTTGTGTACGCTGATACTGATAGCGTAAAATGCTTTAATAATGATATAGATATTTCACCACTCAACGAAGAGATGAAATCACTTGCTATCAAAAATAAAGCATACGCAAAAGACAAAAAAGGTAATATTCATTATATGGGAGTATTAGAATTAGATGGAGAATATCAACAATTTAAAACACTAGGCGCTAAGAAGTACGCATATACAGTCAAAGAAAAGCAAAAGAATGGAAGATATAAAACATGCTTGCATGTTACGACATCTGGAGTAAATAAAAAGAAAGCGCCTATGGAATTAAAGAATATTGATAAATACGAGATTGGTTTTAAATTTGTAAAGGCAGGAGGTACAGAATCCGTGTATAATGATATTCCGTTTGGTGAAAGTAAACTGTATCAAGTAGGCAAGAGAACACTAGAAATAACCAGTAATGTTTGTATTAAAGATAGCATGTACACGCTAGGTGTTAGCCGTGATTATCAAGAGATATTAAACGATGTAAAATTTTGGAAACAGTCACGGAAAATATTTGACAATTAGTAAATATTTGATAAAATAGTCTTAGGTGGTGAATCCACTAATCACCACCTAATAAATTAAATAAGAAAGAGGAAAATAGAAAATGAAAAAAACAAAAAAAGTGGAATCAAAAGAGATTGAAACATTGGAAGTTACAGACTGGGAGGTATTGAATACCCGTGAAACAAAAAAAGGTTTCGTGTTCTTTAACTTGAAACTAAATGGAATTACAATTTATGGATGTAAAGTCATCGAAAGCAAGAATGGAGACTTTGTCTCTTTCCCTTCGTACAAAGGTACAGATGGAAACTATTATAGTCACGTGTATGCAAGACTTGATGAAGAGTTAGTGAAAGAGATTATCGAAGAAATCGAAAAGCAACTAGAAAAGTAAATAGTAAGGGTAGATAGTGGACTACCCTTTTATATTAGAATGGAGGTCATGCAAGCATGATATATGAAAATAACATATACTTAGAAAATGGATTTTTAAACGTACCATACATATATGATAATGGTAAGGTTTTTAACTTTTTGATTGGAGGTCGTGGTATCGGAAAAACTTATGGAATGTTGAAAGAAGTTATCGCTAGGGGTGATAAGTTTATTTACATGCGAAGAACACAAAAACAGGTTGATATGTGCGCAATGGATTCATTCAATCCGTTTAAAACATTAAATAATGACTTAGGGTTAAACATTCGTGCATGTTCTATCGGTAATGGTTTTTCAGCCTTTTACAATTTTGAAAAGAACGCAGAGGGTAAAGAAGTAGCAACAGGTGAAATATTGGGATATCCTTTTGCATTATCCACAATAGGTAATATCCGTTCTATTGATTTATCAGATGTTGACATTATCATTTTTGAAGAGTTTATGCGTTCATCAGTTGAAAAGCCTATAAAAGATGAGTTTATCAAGTTTACTGATGGTTACGAAACAGCAAATAGAAACAGAGAAATAATCGGTAAACCACCTATAAAGGTATTTTTCTTATCTAATAGTAACAGTATCGATAATGATTATTTTGTTAGTTTAGAGTTAGTCATTACAGTTGAAAAACTTATTAAGAATCAAAAAATGATATATTGTGATGATGAAAGAGATTTATTGCTATGTCTATTTCGTGATAGTCCTATTTCTGAAAAGAAAAAGAATACAGCAGTATATAAGTTACTAAAAGGTAATGAGTATGCAAGCATGTCGCTTGATAATGAGTTTGTAGAAGATGATATATCCTTTGTTAAACCTCAACCATTGCAGGAGTACAACGCTTTATGTACCTTAGGAGAATTGACAATATACGAACACAAGAGTAACGACAATTATTACATATCACCACACGTCAAAGGCAAGCCACCACGCTTTAATCTGACGAAAAACAGTAAAGCAATGTTCTTCCAAAACTTTGGTTATTTGCGTTTTATCGTAGGGGAGGGGTTAGCGATATTTGAAACATATTACAGTCAAATTTTATTTATGAAGTATCTTGACATTAAATAAAGAGTAATTTAAGATATATACGGAGGGTGGCAAATTCGTACGTTTGGAGAACGTAGCCAAAGAACTGGAAAGTTAAGAGCCCTCCGTTTTATTTCTAGTAAGGAGGATATACAAGCATGGATATTACAGCATTAACAAATTTGATAAGTAATGTAGGCTTTCCGATTGCTGTTACGATGTTCTTATTGTATCAGAATCAGAAGATGTCACAGGTTATCAGCGAAAACACAAAAGCAGTAGAGTCTTTGACATTATCAATTTTAAAGAATAAAGAAGCATACGAACACTTAGGAGGTGAGTAAATGAATGAGTTACAAAGATTTATTGCAAATTACAACAACCAGTATTTAAATACAGATGGTGCATACGGCGCTCAATGTTGGGATTTATTCGATAAATTCTGTCAAGATTACAATATCAATGTAAGCCGTTATTGTGCATTAACTGGTTATGTTCCAGATTTATTTTATCTATTTGATGATTATGGATATTCTGAATATTTTGATAAAATCAACGTAGATAATTTACAAGTTGGCGACTGGTGTTTTTGGGACTATGGAAACATGCGACATGTGGCGTTAAAAGTTGGAGCAAATACATATTTTTCACAGAATCCTAATCCATCACAGGTTATCACGTTATCACCAGTAGGACTAATCGGAGGAATGAGACCAAAGTTAAGCAACTGGACGAATGAAGATGTAAACCATGCAAGCATGGAAGAAACAAACGTATATGCTTTAGCCGTTGATGTTCTCAACGGAAGATATGGAAACGACCCAGAGCGCTCCGAGCGTTTAGGAAGTATCGCTCAAGCAGTGCAATCAAAAGTAAATGAATATTATTTTAATAAATGGGTATTCATTAACGCAGTTGCTGACTTGGTATGTTATGGTTATTTTGGAAACGATCCTGAAAGGGCTGAGCGTTTAGGCGCTGTACGTGATGAAGTACAACATGAAGTGGATTTACGTTATTAGAAAGAGGAAAATTATGAACATTCAAGAATTATTAAACAAAGGTTTTAGCGCTAAATTTATCGAAGATCATTTCGATATGTTGACAGGAGCAACACCAAAGGAAACACCAAAGGAAACACCAAAGGAAACACCAAAGGAAACATCAAAGGCTGAACATACTTTTACAGAATCAGAAGTAAAAGAGATTATCAAAAAGTATGCAAGCATGGAAACAAAAAAGGTGGAGGAAAAACCACTATCAAAGGAAGATGTAATTAACAACATCTTAGGAATTTCAACGGAAACAATGACAACACCGATTCAAGATATTGATAGTAGATTTAACGATTTAATGAATAGTATTTTAGATTATAGAGAGGAAGAATAAAATATGGCAACAAAAGCAATTAAAAGAACTGATGCAGTTTTAATTCTCAACAAGATTTACGCAGAGGCAACAGGTAAGCAGAATTTGACATTACCAACAGATGCAAGTGGATTTATCTCACTTGCAAGCATGACAATGGAGTTAGGTGCTGATGTTGTAATTAACACCATTACTAATATCATGAATAAGACATTATTCAAGGAACGTGTATATCATGCGCAGTTTAAAGGTTTAGAAGTTGGAAAAGAGGAGTTTGGTTTTATCTCTCGTAAACTTCAAGTAGTAGATAGCGACTTCAAGGAAGATGCAGGTTATAAAGAGGCTTTAAATAATGATGGCGCTGTAGATATGTATGTTATCCGTAAGCGTGATATTTTACAAACAACGGTTACAAATTCTGTACCTTATCAAGACTGGTTTACAATTCATCAAAAGCAATATAACACAGCATTCAAGAACGCTGAAGAATTAGCAAACTTTTGGAGCATGTTAGTCACTAATGCACAGAATAAATTTGAGCAGGCAAAAGAAGAGTTTAAGCGTGCTACGTTGGTAAACTTTATTGGAGCAAAGTTGAATTATGCAACAACTGATACCTCAACCATGCATGTATGTAAACTACTTACAGAATACAACGCTAAGACTGGAAAGAGCCTTACAGCAACTACAGTATATGAGCCTAGCAACTTTAAAGACTTCGTATTATACGCTTATGCACGTATTAAGACATTATCTCAGAATATGGCAAATAGAAACGTGGAGCATCAATTAACTATCACAGGAAAACCAGTTCCACATAATACACCAGTAGAATATCAAAACTTCTACATGCTTAATTCATTCCAAAATGAAATTGATGCAATGGCAATTTCAGAAGTATTTAACAAAGACCATTTATCACTTCCAAAGGCTGAATGGGTAACACACTGGCAAACACCAAAAGAACCAAGCAAGATTCATATTAAATCTGTATTGTTAGATAATAAAGGCAAAGAAAAAGAAGTAGAAGCAGTTGAAAATAACAACGTCTTAGCCGTTATTATGGATAAAGATGCGTGCATGATGACTTCTTTCGATGAACAGGTATCAAACACACCATTCAATGCACGTGGTAGATACTGGAATCAGTTCTATAATGCTGATTTTAGAGCTATGAACGACTTTACAGAAAAGGGTATTGTATTTGTATTAGAATAAGATTATATGCATGCATGCTTCACGCATGCATGCATATTTTAATTAAGGAGGTAACATGCAAGTATATTTCTACAATGTAACAAAGAAAAGAAATTCAACATATATACCTACTCAATACACATTGAAAGAGGTTATATTAAAGCATGATGTATCAATCATAAATCCAGTATTAGCAGTACAGGAAAATTATGATAGTTATGTCAATTTTAATTACTTCTATATTCCAAAGTTTAAAAGATATTACTTTATAACTAATGTTGATTTCAGCAACAATATCGCATATATAAGTGGTACAGTAGATGTATTAGCGAGTTACAGAGTTGATATTCTCAACAGTACACAGTATATTATACGTTCTCAATCTTACTGGAACGGTAATATATTAGATAGTTTATATCCTACTGATTCAAAACCAACGTATAAAAGAACTGTTCTATCTTCACCATTCTTAACGGCTGATTTTATGGATAAAGGCACTTTCATTGTTGGAATGGTTGATAAGAACTCTAATTTTGGAGCATTAAATTATAAAAGGTTAGACCATGCACGCATGAAAAATCTTATATCTTATTTAGTTAGTAAAACTGATTCATTACAGGCTATCGAAAAATCTGTAGTAAATCCATTACAATATATAAAGTCTTTAAAATGGTTTCCGTTAAATCTAAACACATATGATAGTGGAGAGATTGAAAAAGTAAGCAGATTTAATCTCTTGTATGAAATAGACATGGATGTTACGATTCCTAAACATCCACAATCAAACAGGGGGGATTATCTGAATTTATCCCCTTATAGCGAGGTATATATAAACCTAGTGCCATTCGGTACCATTGTTTTGGATAGTCATTATTTCATAAAAAGCAACATTGCAAAACTTAAAATAAAAGTTGACTTAGTAACAGGTATTGCGATATTAGAAGTATTTAATGAACAGGGTATTTGTGCAAATACAATGCAATCCATGCTAGCATGTGATATACCCCTATCACAAGTTACTAAAGACTATGTAGGTTTATTGTCAAGTGGTGTTGGATTTGCAACAAGTGTAATGACTGGTAATATTGGTGGTATGATTGGTGGTGTAATGAATGGTATAAACTCTATGATTCCAAAGGTTAGTGGTGGAACGAGTGGTGGTGGTGTAGTCCATACGAAACTAGATAATTCAATCAATGGTAAGTTTGAGATGTTAGCAGATGAGAATATAGAGCAGAATGGGCGTCCATGCATGCAAAAGGCAGTATTAAAAAATCTTACTGGATTTTGTCAAGTACAAAATGGAGATATTGCAATCAGTGGAACACAAACAGAAAGAGCAGAAGTAAAAGCATTATTAGAAAGTGGTGTATATATAGAATGAAATCATATCAGAAGTTGAAAAATGCAACAGGTTTAGAAGTGGTTTTATTTCCATGCAACATATTAAATATAACGCAAGGTGAAAATGGGCAATGGTCGCACCAACAAACGCTAAACATTGACTATGTAGGTATGCATTCACGTTATCCAAGTTATGCACCTGTGTCATGTAGATGTGTTGATATATGGGATAACTACGATAACAATAGGGTATTTCAATCATTGAATAAGGTGTTATTTGCTGATGGAACTATAGACTATTTAACGTTCTCATGCATGCATGATGATTCCCCGATTGCTAGCGTTGGTGATACATTCATGCAAGGTGATTTATTATTTCATACAGGTATGCATGGAAACGTAACAGGCGACCATACACATATCAATTTTGCTAAAGGAACGTATAAAGGTTATCAACGCCACACAAGTGGACAATGGGATTTAATCAATAGCACTAACATATATAAAGCATGCTATATCAATGATACAATAGTTGTAAACGACTTAGGCTATCCATTCAAGTTATATGATGGTAGCACTTATACAACCGTGTCACCTTTGATGATATATGCATGCATGGAAAGCGAGGAAAATTTAAAATGTCAAAAAATTATGCAAATTATGAGGTAGTATCAAACGCATACAATCAATACTCACCAAGCGCTGTACATACACGCAACAATGAATTATTTCAATACTTCTTCCGTGAGTTATTACAGGATTTACAAAGTGTTTACAAAATCAACATACCAGAGCATTGGGACTATGACTATTTTATAAACACTCTATTCTTGCATGGTTTCATTGTAGTATTTGATAGTGGTAAGTTTGGAATCATACCACAACATGCTACATTAAACTATTACAATGTATTTTATAAACCAAGCAAAGCAATCGTATCAAATCCGTTATTAAAAACATTTTACCTAAACATTGGTAAAGATTGCGAGGTTATCAAGATACATAATGATTATACTAGCATGTATGACATGCTTGCATATTATGCTGATATGCTAGCACTTACAGCAGAGGCATTAGGTATCAATCTAATTAACTCTAAACTATCATATGTTTTCTTAGGAAAGAATAAAGCAAGCGCAGAAACGCTAAAGGCTTTATATGATAGAGTGCAAAGTGGTAGCCCTGCTGTATTTGCTGATAACCGATTATTCAATAAAGATGGTACGCCGTTGTGGGATAGTTTCTTTCAGAATCTATCACAAAACATGATTGGTAATGAGTTTATCAAATTACATGCAAGCATACTGAATCAGTTTAGAACAGATGTTGGGATCCCTAATGCAAATTTTGACAAAACAGATAGAGCATTAACAGGTGAAATCAATGCAAACAATATGCAAACAACATCAAAGGCTATCGTTACTTGTGAAAATATTAAACGTGGAATTGAAAAGGTAAAAAAGATGTTTCCTGAATTAAGTGATTTAAGTTGTGAGTTACGTTTTGAATATACAGATGTTGAAAGCATGTATGCAAGTAATCAAGATGAAAAGGAGGATATACAAAATGACTAGATACATTTCATTACAGGGTATTTATAATCTTGATAGCACGATATTTGATGATATCGTGCTACCTCAAGGACTAGATAAAGAGGTATTTATCAATAACTTACTAGAGCAATCCTATGAATTTGAAGTTTTGTATCCTAATCCATCATATCTAAAGGCTATGTTAAAACAATATAGTATGATGCGTATGCATGCATGGCAACGTATGTATAACGTACTTACAAAAGATTATAATGCATTGGAGAACGCTCAACTAGTGGAGGAAGTAACAACCAACACCACTGGAACATCACAAGGAAATAGCAATGGTACACGCAATCAAATAAATAAGGTAACAGGATATGACAGCGTAAACGCTGTACCGAGCGGAGAAAATGAAGATACAAACAATGATACCTATAGCAATAACTCAACTGGTAAGAGTGTGGTAAAAAGTGAGCGTCATGGCTCAATCGGTGTTGTTACACCTCAAAGCATGTTGATGCAAGAGTTACAGGTTTGCAAGCATAACGTGATGGAATTTATCATAGATGATATATTGCAAAAGTTTACCATCATGCTATACTAATAAAGAAAGGAGGATATACCATGACAATACTACATCATAGCACCTATACAAATTTCCATGAACAGAATCTTGATGAGATAATGCGTATTATTGGAGAGTTTGACAGTACCTTAAAAGTGTTGAATGAACGCTATAATAATATTATTGCAAATTACAACAAGTTTGATGTGCGCTTGCTAGAGTTTGAAAATGATGTTAAAAAGTTACGCAATCAATTTTCAGATTTTAAGGTTGAATTAAATCTCAAAATGACTAACTTTACTGGAGAAATTACAAGTAGAATCAATACACAGAATGAAAAGATTGATAAGTTAGTTGCAGATGTAAATAATAGATTGCAGAATCTTGGTGAGAACATTTTAATCTATAACCAGTTAACAGGAACATACACTACATTATCAGAACTCATGAATGCAATCCTTGCACTATCAAGAAATGGAGTGTACTCACTGAATGAGTTAGCAAACCTACATATAAACGTACAGCAGTTTGATAGTCTGAACATGACAGTATATGATTTTGACTGGAATAACAAAAAAGTATTATCGAGTTATCAATAACCATGCAAGCATGGTATAGAAAGAAGAGGATAAAATATGACAGCAACTAATAAAACAAAAAACTACAACCTACCTCAATGGGTAGGCACTGACAATTTATCAATCATGGGTGATATGAATGGCGCTTTTGGAAAGATTGATGAAGTTTTAAAAGGATTTGATGATAATATCAACGTTGCAAAGGCTACAGCAACTGGAGCAAGTGAAATAAGTGCATCATCTAGTATTACAGCACAGAGCGCTTTACAAAAGGCTACAGAGGCATTACAAAAGGCTACAGAGGCGTTAGAACATGCATTATATTCAAAGGCTTACAAAGGTAAGGTTATTATTACTGATACACTTGACACAATGGAAAAGGTAATTGCACAGCATGGAGGAAAGCGTTGGAGCATGCTGACGGATAGAATTATCATGGGTGCAGGTGGTAAATATGGTGTTAATGTAACAGGTGGTGAAGAAAAACATACATTAACAGTTGAAGAATTACCAAGCCATAAACACGATGTATATGCTGAATTAAAAGCAAATAATAATAAATATCCAGTTAGTTTCTTTCCATCTACTGCTACAGCTGGAGGTGGATGGGCGTATCTTGGTAGTGGTACAGATAATAGTGTTACTGGTACAATTAAAGTGGATAATACTGGTGGTGCTAAACCATTCAATATGTTACCTCCATTTACAACTATGTATATTTGGATTTGTCAAGAAGTCTAATAGATTAAGCCATGCATGCATGGCTTTTCATTTTCTTATGGTTTGATACAAAATTTCAGTAATTTAAAATAAATTGAAATATTTTATCAAATTCACAAAAAAATGCTTGCAAAGTGTGAATAACTGTATTACAATATGATTGTAAAGTAAAGGAGGATAAATAAAATGAAAAATACTTTACAATTTCAAGCAAGTGAATTTGCACCAATCAATACTACAGTATGGCACAACCCACAGGTTACAATTCTATTAACTCATGATACCTATATGAAAAGAGATATCTTACTCATCAATGCTACACACGATAATTTACCTATAGAAATAGTGAAAATAAGTGATTACATTGATGTAGAATTAGTAACAGATGAAACAATCCTTATTACAGGTTTAAACGATTGCAAGAGCATTACAGTCCTTAGTAATGGTTCTATAAAAATGAAGATTGAATTATAGGAGGATAAAAATGAAAAGCACTAGATATGATGTACAAACAAACATGGAGACAGTACTAATCAATCATCAAAATGATTATATTGCCTATGATGGTAAAATCAAAACAGGTAGTCAATGGTTAGAATGGCTGAGAAAAAATGATGAAGAAACATTAACATGTGAAGTTACTCTTAATGCACAAGATGCTGATTATTATGATTTTGAAATGCTAATCGCTATAAGATGGTTTGGAAAGGATAAAAGATAATATGGATGCAAAATTACTTGAAAATATTAACAAGATGAACGTTAAGACAGTAAGAAATGGTGAAATAAAAATATATTTTTTCCAAAATTGTGGTTTAATTGTCAAATTTGATAGTTGGAATCATGAAGTTGCCATTATCAACATTTCTAATGACGTTACTGTATTTGAATATATCGAAAAAGTAATCAAAACAAAAGATTACTTAATCATTATCCGTGATGGTAAAATCTATCAAGCGATTTCTAATTATGGTTTCGTAGGTGTACTCGTACATGGACAAGAATTGATTAGAACTTATGCAACATACAGAAAATTAAAATCATTAGGCAAGGAGGTAAGACTAACATATGCTTAATTTATATGAAATTAAAACAAATAAAGTAGAGGTATCATGCACGTATGACACCTCTACAAGAACAGTAGATATATTGACTTATAATATTTGTTATTACGTAGACGAACCAAAACGTGTATTCAAAGGTATTAACCTATATATTGATAATGTTGATGAAGTCAAATATTATGAAGATGAGTGGGATAGAATTGTAATAAAAGCATTAAATAAAGAAGTTATTATCAATGAAGATGGAGATATAAAACTATGAGAAATTATATCAAAAACTTAGGTGTAAGCCTAGCACATGAATTTATCTTTATTACAAAGGATTTTACAGATACTAAAATAGCACATGTCTATGATAGTAAGAGGGTTATAGTCAATGCGTTTGTTGATTATAACAACAACGCAGACGATGACAACATGAAAGAAGTTATCAAGGGATATGGATTCTTGCGAATCATTACAGCAGATTCAACACCTATCACGCTATACGGTGATATGTTCGTTGTTAAGGCTAATCGTGATACTGATAACGTGGTTATTCATATAACAGAAAGCGTGGTAAACCATGAAAGATTTTAGAAAATTACTATTTATTGGTATCACTCTAAACGTTGTCATGTTCTACTTACTAATTACATGGCAATACGCAGTATCTGTGGCTAATCCATTCGTTATGTATTGTATTGTATCGTTAGTTATTATTATAGGTTATGCTGTATGTTCTATCGTAATC
>ERZ773196.1382-NODE-1382-length-13541-cov-3.992140_pt1 | contig 13541 bp, 7 predicted proteins | sample MGYA00581009_ERZ773196 | MGnify/ENA primary metagenome ERZ773196 (study PRJEB29015, sample SAMEA2738162) | human oral metagenome | biome: human oral; feature: human-associated habitat; material: saliva | place: China | collected 2243 ... | reverse complement strand
GGCAAAGATGAACACGCGCGGCTGCCAATCGAAATCCGGGTTTTCCAAGATTTTGTTATAACGGTCGACAATGTGCATCACGTTCAATGCTTGACGTTTGTACTCGTGGATACGTTTGATTTGGATGTCGAAAAGTGCATCGGTATTAACCTTGATGCCCAGCTCGGTTTCGATGTATTTGGCAAGGCGCTCTTTAGCGGCTTTTTTCACTTCGCCGAATTCTGCCTGTACGGAGGCATCGTCCACTTTGTCGTTGAGCTTGGTCAGGTTGTCCAAATGCAGACGCCAGTCTTCGTCGCCCAGATGTTTGTCCAAGAATTTGGTCAGGCCCGGGTTGGCGATATTGATCCAGCGGCGCGGAGTTACGCCGTTGGTTACGTTGGTAAAGCGTTCCGGGAACACTTTGGCAAAGTCGGCAAAGATGGATGTGGTCATCAAATCGGAGTGGATTTTTGCCACGCCGTTGACTTTGTGCGAACCGATCACGGCAAGCCATGCCATGCGGACGCGACGACCGTGGGTTTCATCAATGATGGATACGCGGCGGACAAAGTCGTCGTCGAAGTTGCCGATGGCGCGTAAGGCATTGAGGAAGTAGGCGTTGATTTCAAAGATGATGTCCAAGTGACGCGGCAGCAGACGGCCCATCAGGTCAACCTGCCAAGTTTCCAAGGCTTCGCTCATCAATGTGTGGTTGGTGTAAGAGAAAATCTTACAACACATATTCCATGCTTCAGTCCATGCGATGCCCTCTTCATCAATCAGGATGCGCATCAATTCAGGAATAGCGAGCACCGGATGGGTGTCGTTCAAATGGATGGCGACTTCGTCCGCCAAAGTGCGGATGCTTGGGAAACGGCATTTGTGACGTGCAACGATGTCTTGAACGGAAGCGGAAACCAAGAAGTATTCTTGCTTCAGGCGCAATTCGCGGCCGGAATCGGTAGAGTCGTTCGGATACAGAACGCGTGAGATGTTTTCGTCGCTGTTTTGTGCGCGAACAGCAGAGGCATAGTCGCCTCGGTTGAAGTCGGCAAGGTCGAACAAGTTGCCTGCGTGCGCAGTCCACAAGCGCAATGGGTTGGCACATTCGCCGCCATAGCCCGGAATGATTTCATCGTATGCCCAAGCGGAAATTTCTTCGCTCGGCTGCCATTCTTTTTTATCACCCAAGTTCAACACTTGGCCGCCGAAACGGACGGAATATTGTTTGTTCGGACGGGCAAACTGCCATGCCAAATCTTGGTCGAGCCACAAATCGGGTTTTTCAACTTGTTGGCCGTCCACGATTTCTTGTTTGAACATACCGTATTGGTAACGGATACCGTAGCCCATGGCAGGAATGCGCAGGGTTGCCAAAGAGTCGAGGAAGCAGGCGGCCAGACGGCCCAAACCGCCGTTACCCAAACCCGGATCTTCTTCTTGTTCGCAGACATCGGCAAATTCTTTGCCCAGTTGCTTGAAGGCCTCTTCAAATTCGGCGTAAACGCCTTCGTTAATCAGCGCGTTGACAAACGAACGGCCGAGCAGGAATTCCATAGACAGGTAATAAACCATGCGTTTGCTGTTGTCGATGTGGGCGCGGCGTGTTTTGAGGAAATCCTCGGCAATCAGGTCGCGTGCGGCCAACATGGCGGCATTGAGCCATTGGTGTGAAGTTGCTTCTTTAGGATCGACGCCCAAGATGAAAATCAACTTGTAAACAATGGACTTGCGGATGGTTTCTGCATCCGGTTTGGGCATAACGTAATCGTAGCCGGAGATGGGGAGTTTTTGCTTAGCCATGGAAGCCTTTCTTTCATTTGAGGCACTTGGACAACGCGCCTGATGGTTTATAGAAACAACGTCATTCAGTTTTCAGACGGCCTGAAGAAGTATAAATGCCGTCTGAAAAATTTATAGGTAGGTTTGTTTCAGGTTTGATACGGATTATAACTGAAATATTCAACTCCGTATTATTTTTTCTTTATAAAACATTTAATTACAAATTAAACCACTCATCATCTCATCGGCATTTCCATTTATGCCATGCAAGCTTCGGCCTAACGGATACAGACAAAATATCAAAGAGTTAACAATATAACGGCTTGGTTTTCATTTAATTTGTTTTATGTAAAACCCAAATCCCCATGTGTTCGACAACACATTTCCCAGCCTCTTCGTAATTAAATTTCTCAGATGGTACGCAAGAAATTTCCCAATTGCCTTGAGGCAGGTTAAATAACTGACGACTACGTTTGGCATTGACCAACAGCAGCCATTCATCGTCCAAAACAACCTGAATCGCCTTGCTGCCCCTGTTGTGCCAACAATATTCGGTCATCAGACTACCGTCGGCATTGAGCCATTGCACACGCTCTTTTTCCCACCAGCAATCATCTGTCAGCAGCTTGATTTGGCTGCGGACGCGTATCAGCGCTTGAGTGTAATTTTGCAACTCATGAGGCTCATTTTGCCAATCCAACCATGTAATCGGATTATCTTGGCAGTAGCTGTTGTTGTTGCCTTGCTGACTGTTACCGAACTCATCGCCCGCCAAAAGCATGGGCGTACCGTTGGATAAAAATAAGGAGGCAAGCAGCGCTTTGGAGGTGTATTCACGATTTTGCAAAACCTCTTCATCATCGGTTTCGCCTTCTACGCCGTGGTTGTAGCTGATGTTTTCATTATGCCCGTCGCGGTTGTTTTCGCCGTTGGCTTCGTTGTGTTTTTCGTTGTAGCTGACCAAATCGCGCAGAGTGAAGCCGTCGTGTGCAGTGATGAAGTTGATGCTGGCAGAAGGGTGGCGGCCGCTGTGGTTGAAAATATCGGACGACCCGGCCAAGCGTTCGGCAAATGCGCCCAAATTGCCGCTTTCCCATGACCAAAACGCGCGCATATCATCGCGGAAACGGCCGTTCCATTCTGCAAAAGGTTGCGGGAAATTGCCCAAGTGATAACCGCCCTCGCCGATGTCCCATGCTTCAACAATCAGCTTCAAACCGGCCAAAACCGGGTCTTGATACAGGACTTGGAAAAAACGGCCGTACGATTGGAAATCAGGCTCGCGTCCCAATACGGTTCCCAAATCGAAACGGAAGCCGTCGATATGAAACTCTTCCGCCCAATAGCGCAGGCTGTCTGCCGCCCAACGGGTAACGTCGCGCCGGACAATATTGAGCGTATTGCCGCAACCCGACCAGTTTTCATAATTGCCGTAAGGGGTGTGCCAATACCATAAAGTGTTGTCGATACCGCGCTGACACAGCATCGGGCCTTTGTCGTCCTGCTCGGCCGTGTGGTTGTACACGACATCCAAAATCACTTCCAAACCTGCCTGATGCAGAGCTTTGACCGCTTGTTTAAACTCCGCCGCCGCACGCTCGGGATTATCGGCATAAGACGGCTCGACGGCAAAATGGGAATAAGTGTTGTAGCCCCAATAATTGCTCAAGCCCATCTGCTGAAGATGGTATTCGTCAAGATGATAATGAATCGGCAGCAGCTCGACCGTCGTCACCCCCAACTCTTGCAGATAGGCCAAAACCCGTTTATCACTCAAGGCTTTATAAGTGCCTGCATATTTCAAATCGGGGAACTGCTTGGTAAACCCTTTGACATGGGCTTCATAAATAACGGTTTTGCCCCACGGTATTTCCGGTCTGCAATCTTTGGCCCAATTAAATCGGCTGCGTCCGATCACGACGCTTTTCGGTGCAACGGTGGCATTGTCGCGTTCATCTTCCGGCCTGAACCATGCCATTTCTTCGGCGGTACGGTAGCTTGGTTTGCCGTCAATTTTTTTAGAATACGGGTCAATCAGCAATTTGTTGGGATTAAAACATGAGCCGTATTCTGCATTTTCACGTCCATACACGCGAAAACCGTATCGCTGCCCTGCCTTAACATCCGGCACAAATCCATAAAATACCGAACCGCGCCGCGAAGGCATCTCCAAACGGGTTTCTTTATCCTTATCAAACAGACACAATTCGACCTTTTCAGCATTGATGGAAAACAAAGTGAAATTCGCACCCTTGCTCGTCAGGGTCGCACCCATGGGATAAGGCTTGCCTTCCTCGATATGCCATGATTTGGCAGACATAGAATGATTCCTTGGTATGTATTTGGTTTCGTGTCCAATATAAGGCCGTCTGAAAATCTTTCAGACGGCCTTGAGTCATATTGATGTCACTATCTTTAATTTTCAGCTGATTGGGCAGGCATAATGCCCATCCTCAAAGTTGATTTACGCTTCTTCTTTGACTGCCGCCTGATACAGGTAAACAGTTGCCAACGGCGGTACGGTAACAGACAGGGAATTTGGTTTGCCATGCGACCAAACTTCTTCTGTCTCCACCGTTGCGCCGGCAGAAACGCCGCTGCCTTTATAATGCAGGTCGTCTGAATTGAGGATTTCGCGGTATCCGCCGGCAGAATTCACACCGAAGCGGTAGCCTTCGCGTACCACAGGCGTGAAGTTGCTGATCACGATAACGCGGTTGCCTTCGCGGTCGCGGCGCTCAAAGACGAATACGGAATTGTCGCCGTCATCTGCAACCAGCCACTCAAAGCCTTCAGGCCATTGGTCTAATTGGTAAAGCGGCGCAGTGTCTTTATAGACATGGTTCAACTCGCGCACAAAGTCTTGTACGCCTTTGTGCCAGCCGCCCTCTTGCTCCAGCAGGAACCAATCCAGTCCTTCGTTGTAGTTCCACTCTCGGCCTTGTGCAAACTCGCTGCCCATAAACAACAGTTTCTTACCGGGGAAGCCGTACATAAAGCCGTAGTAGGCGCGCAGGTTGGCAAATTGTTGCCAGCAGTCGCCGGGCATACGTCCGAGCAGCGAGCGTTTGCCATGCACGACTTCATCGTGTGAAAGCGGCAGGACGAAGTTCTCGCTGTACTGGTACATCATGCCGAAAGTCATTTTGTTGTGGTGATATTTACGGTTGATGGGGTCTTCCATCATGTAACGCAAAGTATCGTTCATCCAGCCCATATTCCATTTGAAGCTGAAGTTCAAACCTTCTTGGCGAGTCACATTAGCGAACGAAGTAGATTCTTCGGCAATTTCAGTCGCAGCTGGAACTTCCTCTTTCAACATGGTGTTGGTATCGCGCAGGAAAGCGATGGCTTCGAGGTTTTCATGGCCGCCGTATTGGTTCGGAATCCACTCGCCGTCTTTACGCGAGTAGTTGCGGTAAATCATCGAAGCCACCGCATCAACGCGGATACCGTCAAAGCCGAAACGCTCTATCCAATACAAAGCATTGCCTTGCAAGAAGTTTTTCACTTCGTTTCTGCCGAAGTTATAAATCAGGGTGTTCCAGTCTTGGTGGTAGCCTTCGCGCGGATCGGCGTGTTCATACAGCGCGGTGCCGTCAAATTTGGCCAGACCGTGATCATCGGTTGGGAAGTGGCCGACCACCCAATCGAGAATAACGCTGATGCCTTCATCGTGCGCGGCTTTAATCAATGCGCGCAATTCTTCCGGCGAACCGAAACGGCTGGTCGGTGCATACAAACCGGTTGCCTGATAGCCCCATGAGCCGTCAAACGGATATTCGGAAACAGGCAGGAACTCGATATGGGTAAAGCCCATGTCTTTGACGTATGCGACCAATTCTTTGGCGAGCTCTTCGTAAGTCAGCCAGAAATTGTTTTCCGGATTGCGCTTCCACGAACCCAAATGCACTTCATAAATGCTGATAGGCGCATCAATGGCGTTGGCACGGGCGCGGAAAGCCGGTTCTTCCACTTCGTCAGGCAAACCGCGCACGATAGATGCCGTGGTTGGACGCAGTTCCGCACCAAAAGCATACGGGTCGGCTTTTTCACGCACATTACCGTTGGCATCGCGGATTTCAAATTTGTAGAGGGCATTGAGTTTGACAGCAGAAATGAAGATGTCCCAAATGCCGTTGTCGCGGTGGAAACGCATCACATGGCGGCGGCCGTCCCAGTTGTTGAACTCGCCGATGACGGACACACGTTGCGCATTTGGCGCCCATACAGCAAAACGTACGCCCTTCACGCCGTCCAACTCGGCAAAATGCGCACCTAAAGTCTCATAAGGACGCAGGTGCTTACCTTCTGCCAACAGCCAAGAATCCATATCTTGCAATGCAGAGCTGAAATGATAAGGGTCTTCTTCAATCACAGGCTCGGTTTCTTCGGTGTAACGGATACGCAAAGCGTAATCAGGCGCATCATCGGGCAAGACGGCCACAAAGAAACCGCGTTCATCAATTTTTTCAGACGGCACGATGAGTTCGCCGCTGCGGCGGTTCACGATATCCACGCTTACTGCGCCGGGAATCAAAACGCGTACTACTTCATCGCCCTCTGCAAGGCGGTGTCGTCCCAGATAAGCGAACACATCGCTATGGGTGGCAAGAAACAGGCTTTCGACCGTATCGCGCTCGATTTGGTCAAGTTCATGATAAGTCTTGATTTGGCTGTTTGTTTTCATGCGTACCTCGTCAATAATGGCAAGTTGGCCGCCCATGAGGCGGTGTTGTAGGAAATCTTCCAAAGAAACCGGCATTTTTTGCGCCCAGTTCGGATAGCCTTCGGTTACACCCGGGACATTCAGATTGTCAATGACGCCCAGCAGGTTTTCCAGCTGTACGGCGTAAAGCTTGCTGCGGCTCAATGCGCCGTATTTGTGCAAAGCCGCCAGCAAGGTTTCATCGGCTTTTGCCGGCATTTGCACGTCTGCACCCAGACAGCCGGTATATTTCAATTTGTCCAGCAAATCGGCTTTATCGTGTTCGCGCTCATCCAAGGCCGTCTGAAAAGCGGCTGCATCAGGCAAAGTACCGAGTTTGAACATCGTATCCAAATCTTTGCCTATCCAATAACCTGCCAGCGGTGCGACATCGTGGGTACTGATGACCGTAATCGCCTGCTCGGGGTATTCTTCAGGTAATTGAAAACCGTTCCAGCCCTTGCTGAAATACATCACTTTGTAGGAGAACACCTGATAGCGGTTGAGCAGATAACGCGCTTGATCGGGTACCGTTCCCAAGTCCTCGCCGATGATGACGCAACGGTTGCGCTGGCTTTCCAAAGCCAAAATGGCAAAAGTTACTTCGGCGTCGTAATGCACATATGCGCCGAAATCTGCTGTTTTATCGTTTAAAACCCACCACAAACGACACAATGCCATCACATGGTCAATCCGTAACACGCCATACAGACGCATGTTTTCGCGCAACAGATGGGCAAACTTTTCATAGCCCGTATGTTTCAACATCGACGGATTAAGCGGCGGCAAATTCCAATTCTGCCCGGTCGGCCCCAAAGGATCGGGCGGCGCGCCGACTGACAAGTTCATACAATAATCTTGGCGGTTTAACCAAGTATCCGCGCTGCCTCGCGCCACGCCGACCGCCAAATCGCCGTAAATACCGAGTTTGACACCGTATTCGGCAGCGGCTTGGTTGACTTCTTGCAACTGCTCCGCGCAAAGCCATTGCAGCCACATATAAAAACGGATTTCACGTTCATGGCTGCGCGCGAATTTTTCTACTGCTTCACCATCAGGTTGATGAAATTCAGACGGCCATGACTGCCAGCCTACTTGTCCGGGACGGCTGTAATACTGATCCAAAGCCTCAAACAAACCGAAGCCCTGCAAAGCCTTGCCTTTTTCTAATACAAATGCTTCAAATGCAGCGCGTTCATTTGCCGCAGCTTCGCAAGTATCTTGTTCAAACGCGTTAAACGCCATATGCAGCGCATCACGCTTACATGCCCAAACCGCCGTATAAGTCACCGTTTCCGTAACACGCAAAGCGGCGATGCGCTGACGGATTTTCGGTTGTGCCAGCCAGTTTTTCAGTTGCTCGTTATAAGTAAACGCACCGACTTTCTCGATATCCAAATAAATCGGATTGAGCCATTCGCGCGAAGAAGGGCTATACGGGCTGGCAAAGGCAGGCTTGCTGGTAAACAAGGCGTGCAAAGGGTTGATACCGACAAAATCCAGCTTTTTCTCAGCCGCATATTTCATCAGATTCAGCAAATCGGTAAAGTCGCCTATGCCCCAGTTGCGCTCGGAACGCAGGCTATACAAATGCATGGTCAGACCATTCATCCGACCGCCATTGGCAAGCAGTTTGGGTTGGTAAACCGATTCAGACGCGACAATCAGGCGTACAAGGCGACATTTGCCGCCGGTCTCGACCGACAAAGTGTAATAACCGCAAGCCAGTTGGGGCAGCTTAATCCAAAGCGTATCGTTGTCGCCCGGATATAAAGTCAAGGTCTGGTACTCATCCGCCTCATCAATCAATACGACCGCTTCCGCACCATGAAATTCAGACGGCATCTGTAAAGATTCTTCACCGTTTTCATGCGCGACCATCGTATCCAGATAAAGGCCGTCTGAATCGGGTTTGCTTTTGTCTAAAACAGCGACAATCGATTCCAAAACTTCAGGTTTGGTCGCATGATATGTACCGTTGATGTCGTGGTAGCCTAAATCAATACCGGCCTCTACGGCCTGCTGCTCCAATGTCTCACTCATTGCATTCTGCCTGTTTTACCAACATCTGAATCTTAATACAGATTTTGTCGCACTGTTACATGTAATTCATTGTAGTCTCTAACAAAATCCATATTTCCCTATTTGATTTGACCTGCGCCAAAATTTCCTATTTATCTGTCTTGTAAAAACTTAAAGGCCGTCTGAAAAAGAAGGTTTCATTCCTTTTCAGACGGCCTTTATCATGTTTTAAGCCTGATTAGTGGTGATGATGACCATGCGGGCCATGTACGTGACCATGGGCAATTTCTTCCTCAGTCGCATCGCGTACACCTTCAACGGTCGCTTTGAACAATACTTTCATACCGGCCAAAGGATGGTTGCCGTCTACTACGGCTTTACCGTCGGCAACATCGGTTACACGATAAATCAATACATCACCGGTTTCCGGATCATCGGCTTCAAACATCATGCCGACTTCAACTTCAACAGGGAACACGCTGACATCTTCAATGCGCACCAGCTCAGGATCTTGTTCGCCGAAAGCATCATCGGGCGACAAAGCCACTTCGACGGTATCGCCTACATTTTTGCCGTGCAACGCTTCTTCCACCAAAGGGAAAATACCGTCATAACCGCCATGCAGGTAAGCAATCGGCTCTTCAGTTTTGTCCAACAGCTGGTTGTTTGCATCGTACATTTCATAATGCAGGGAAACTACGGAATTTTTAACAATAGACATCATGTCGTCCTTAATCAATATTTATAAAGTCAAGTTCAGGCTATTCTATCACAGCTGTAACTAAACAATCGGTTTACCTTAAACAAATACTTTTAGCAAACACAACAAAACCAAAAAAGTCCATATAAAAAACAAAATTGAATGATTCCAATCCATAAAAGTTGCTTTTTCACAACACAAAGTTGCTAAATTACAAAAATTTCCCTAAACGCAAAAACATTCCAAACCCTTAAAACCTATAACAAATAAAAATACACAACTCATTGAATACAATGTATTTTTAAAATCTTCATTAATAATGAATATTTTCAGATGATTTTTCGCGCGCCAATATGATTTACATTATTTTCACTATTTTCGTATTGATTTTAGCCAACAAACGGTTACGCAACGTTGCATTGACTTATCCCGTGGGGCATAATATCAAAAAATTCAGCAATGAATTTCTACTGTACAGGCCGTTTGACGGCTATTTTTAGTTTAAATCGATTTAAAAAAGGTTCTTAAAAATGAAAAAATCCCTGTTCGCTGCTGCTTTGTTGTCTTTAGCTTTGGCCGCTTGTGGCGGTGCTGATAAAGCTGCTGAAACTGCTGCTTCTGCCGCTTCTGCTGCTTCCGAAGCCGCTGCTTCTGCTACTGAAGCTGCTGCTTCTGCTACTGAAGCCGCTGCTTCTGCTGCTTCTGAAGCTGCTAAATAATATTCTTTTGAATATTAAGAAAAGCAGGATACCATTGCGTATCCTGCTTTTTTTACATTCCTCACACTCCCCTTCCCGACTTTTCCTCCTGACTACCATGCACCTTCACGACCGTTTTGCAACGTTTCTTTCCGCCTCTGAAATCATCGAAGCCACTCCGGCCTTGTTAAACGACCAACGCCGCCGTTTTACTTCTTCTCCGGATATTGTCTTACAGCCGAACTCTGTCGAAAGCGTGCAGAAAATCATGGGTTTCTGTTTTGAAAACCGCATCCGTGTCACCCCGCAAGGTGGCAATACCGGATTATGCGGCGCAACGGTAACCACCGAGGGCGTACTGCTCAACCTCTCCAAGCTAAACCGCATCCGCGATATCAACCTTGCCGACAACAGCATGACGGTTGAAGCAGGCGTGATTTTGCAGAATGCTCAAAAGGCGGCAGCCGAAGCTGGTCGACTGTTTCCGCTCAGCCTTGCCAGCGAAGGCTCTTGCCAAATCGGCGGCAATATCGCCTGTAATGCCGGCGGTTTGAATGTCTTGCGTTACGGCAGCATGCGTGATTTGGTATTGGGTTTGGAAGTCGTTTTACCAAACGGCGAACTGGTTTCCCACCTTCAGCCCCTGCACAAAAACACGACCGGCTACGATTTGCGCCATCTTTTTATCGGCAGCGAAGGAACATTGGGCATTATTACCGCCGCCACACTCAAACTCTTTGCCCAGCCCAAAACCAAAGCGACAGCATGGGTAGGTTTAGACGATATTGAATCCGCCGTCTCGCTTTTAACTGCTGTGCAAGGTCATTTTGCCGAACGCTTGACCAGCTTCGAGCTGATCAGCCGCTTTGCCCTCGATTTATCTTCAGAATTCAGCCAACTCAAAAAGCCTGCCGATGCGGAATGGCATATTTTAATTGAACTCGCAGATTCCGTTCCTGATGCCGGACTGGATGAAAAGCTTGCCGAATTTCTCTATCAAAACGGATGGGAAAACAGTATATTGGCGCAATCCGAGCAAGAGCGCTCCGACTTATGGACCTTGCGTGAAAATATTTCCGCCTCCCAACGCAAACTCGGCACCAGCATCAAACACGACATCGCCGTCCCTATCACCCAAGTGGCCGCCTTTGTCCGCCAATGCGCCCCTGACCTGGAAACCCGTTTTCCCGGCATACAAATTGTCTGCTTCGGACATTTAGGCGACGGCAGCCTGCATTACAATACATTCCTACCCAACGTATTGAGCAACGAAGCCTACCAATACGAAGACGCCGTCAATACCATCGTTTATGAAAACATCCTTGCCTGCCACGGTACGATTGCCGCAGAACACGGCGTAGGCATCATCAAAAAACATTGGCTGCCCCGCGTGCGTACACAGGCCGAACTCGTTCTGATGCATGCCATCAAAAATCAGCTTGACCCTTATGGCATTATGAATCCGGACAAACTCCTGCCTTCTTTGGATTAATCAATACAAAAAGGCCGTCTGAAACATTTCAGACGGCCTTTTATCTTATCCAAACTATTTCAATGCCGTTTTCCAATCCAATCCGCCCAACGACGGTACCTGTATCACTTCGTTGGTATCCAAATTGACCGCCGTCAGCTCTCCGCCCCACAACGCGCCGGTATCCAAAGCGATGACCTGATCGGTATTAACGTAGCCCAATGACGACCAATGTCCGAACACGGTAATATAATCCAAATTCTGCCTATCGGGTGCTTTAAACCAAGGGCGCAGGTAAAGCGGCATTTTTTTCAGAGTGGATTTATATTCGTAATCCAATTCGCCTTTGTACGTCAGCGCACGCATACGGGTAAAGACGTTGATAATCATGCGTAGGCGCTCATAGCCTGTCAAATCGTCCGTCCACTCGGTCGGCTTGTTGCCGTACATTTTGCCAAAAAATTTCCTGTACTTTTTACCTTGCAATTCATCCTCAGCTTCACGGGCAAGGCTTTCGGCTTTATTAACAGACCATTGCGGCAAAATACCGGCATGCACCATCACATGCCTGTCGCCGCGTACCAAAAGCGGTTGATGACGCAGCCAGTCCAGCATGGCATGACTATCTGGGTGGGTCAAAATCGGCTCAACAGTATCACTGCGCTTGAGCGTTCCTTCACCGCAACCGACTGCCAAAAGATGTAAATCATGATTGCCTAAAACCATTTGCACGCTGCTGTCATGCTCTTTGGCAAATTTTAGGGTTTCCAAGGACTTCGGGCCGCGATTAACAATATCGCCGACCAGCCAAAGGGTATCCGTACCATGATTAAAGCCGATTTTGGCAAGCAGCAAAGTCAGCTCGTCAAAGCAGCCTTGAATGTCTCCGATTGCGTAATGTGCCATTATTATTGTTTTCCGTTGTTATTCTTTTCAGACGGCCTCAAGCCCAGCCCAGGCCGTCTGAAACATCAATTATGCGTTTAAAACCAATACTGCTTCCGCTTCAACCTGAACGCCTTTAGGCAGGCTGGCCACGCCAACTGCCGCGCGCGCAGGGAAAGGTTGTTCGATAAATTCAGCCATCACTTCATTAAACACGGCAAAGTTGGCTAAATCGGTCAAATAAGCATTGAGTTTGACGATATCGTTCAAAGAACCGCCGGCCGCTTCAGCTACGGCTTGCAGGTTTTTAAATACTTGCACTGCTTCGGCACGGAAATCACCATTGCCGACCACAGTCATCGTGGCCGGATCCAAAGGAATCTGACCGCTCATATAAACCGTATCGCCTGCGCGGACTGCTTGGCTGTATGCGCCAATTGCAGCAGGGGCTTTGTCGGTATGGATAATGGTTTTAGACATGATATTCTCCTCAAGTAGAAATGTCAGAAACAGGTGGAAGCTTCGAATTTTACTTTCAACAGAAATACGTTTCAATAAAAGCATTCAATTAATGCGTTTAGCCCGTCTTGTTCTTCCTCGATTTTAAACCTACAATCCCACACATTATTCATTTCAAAGCCGAAATTATTATGTTTTTTGTCTTATCTCCAGCCAAAAACCTCAACGAAAAAGACCCCTCCCCCGTCAGCAGCTTTACCCAGCCCGACCTTCTGCCCGAAGCAGAAATCCTGATGCAGGAGTTGCGTCAGCTTGCCCCCCAACAAATCGCCGAGCTGATGCACGTTTCCGACAAAATCGCCCTGCTCAACGCCGAACGCAATGCCGTATGGCACACGCCGTTTACGCCTGAAAACGCCAAGCAGGCCGTATTTATGTTCAACGGCGACGTCTATGAAGGCATCGCCGCCGATACGCTCAAGCCGGAACAAATCGACTACCTGCAACAACACGTCCGCCTGCTCTCCGGCCTATACGGCGTACTGCGCCCGCTCGACTTGATGCAGCCCTACCGCTTGGAAATGGGTACGGCCTTTGCCAACTCGCGCGGTAAAAACCTCTACGAATTTTGGGGCGATAAAATTACCGACCTGCTCAACCAAACACTGAAGCAGGCCGGCAGCGACGTTTTAATCAACCTCGCCTCACAAGAATATTTCAAATCCGTCAACACCCAAAAACTCAACGCACGCCTGATTACGCCGATTTTTAAAGACGAGAAAAACGGCAAATACAAAATCATCAGCTTCTACGCCAAACGTGCGCGCGGTTTGA